>Ga0066710_100001047_pt1 | contig 19406 bp, 21 predicted proteins | sample GraSoiAngelo_159_FD_79666 | JGI IMG/M metagenome (GOLD analysis project Ga0066710, IMG submission 79666) | Grasslands soil microbial communities from the Angelo Coastal Reserve, California, USA - 14_1009_16_40cm | ecosystem: Environmental > Terrestrial > Soil > Grasslands | place: USA...
CGATGGTGCCCGACCTCGCGGAATGCGCCATCGCCATCCCGCAGACCAACGCGCTGCTCCAGCCGATCATCTCCGTGATCCCCACCCAGCTGTTCAGCTACCACGTGGCCGACCACCGCGGGACCGACGTGGATCAGCCCCGCAACCTGGCCAAATCCGTCACCGTCGAGTAGGCCAACAAGTCTATGTATTTCTTAAGTCTTATTCGTGGCGTGGCCTATGCGGTCGCGAAGTGGATCGGTTGGTGGGGGGTCGCGTAGGCTCGGAGGGTGGGGTTCCCGATCAAGCTGGCGGAACGGCGGCCGAAGGCACCGGAGGCGGCGCTGCTCGGGCTGCTTCGCGGCGTGCCGCTCCTGCCCGGCCTGGAGAAGAGCTGGCCGGAAGTCCTCGACCTGGCAGAGGGGCACGGAGTCGCGCCTCTCTTGCATGCCGTCGCGCCCGAGCTGCCGGACGAGGCGCGGCACGATCTGCGCAGGCTGCGCGCAGCGGCCCAGGCCGAGCGGGGCTGGCAGCAGGCCGCGCTGCTCCGGGTCGGAGGAGCGCTGGAAGGTGCCGGCGCGCTGGTCGTGCACGCGGCGGCGTACGCGGAGGACCTGTACACTGCGCCCGAGCTGCGGCCGGTCCGCGCGCTGGAGATGCTCATCGCGCCCTCGCGCACCTTCGCCGCGCTCGAGCGACTCTCGCGGCGCGGGTACCGCATCGAGGAACGTCCCGAAAAGGGGTGGCTCCTGTTGCGGCTGCGCGATCCGCGAGAGCCGCGGGCCCTGATCCATCTCCGCCGCGGCTTTCCCCGGCCCCCCGGGACGGGCGAGGCGCCGCACGCCGGCACAGGTCCGGAGCCCGAAGTGAGGAGCGCCATCCCCGTCGGCGCGCTCTGCCTGCGCGCCCAGGGGACCCGCCTCCATCCCGACGACGCTCTCCTGGTCCATGCCCTGGCCCTGGCCGAACAGGGGATGCGGGGAAAGCTGATCGAAGTGGTCGACCTCGCGCACCTCTTCCGCCGGTGCCACCCGGCCACGGCGGTCGCCCGCGCCCGCCAGGCGCGGCTGTTGCCGCAGCTCGGCGCGGCGTTGCTACTGCTCGAGCGGTGCGCAGCGGCCTCGCGGCGGTTCGGCGGGGCGGAGGTCGATCCCGCCCGCTTCCCTCGGCTCGATCTGCCGCCGGACGTGGAGCGCGCGGTCGACGCCTACGAGCTCTCGGCCGAGCCGGACCGACCGGGGCCGCTCTTGCAGGTGGCCCGGGCGCTCGGACTGGTTGCGGAGCAGGGGAGCGTCGAGTAGGGTCGCGCGCCTTTTGAGGGAGCTGCAGGCGCATGCGAATCGCAGTGGTGGGAACCGGGTACGTCGGCCTCGTGGCGGGCACCTGCTTCGCCGAGACGGGCCACCTCGTGACCTGTGTCGACGTGGACGAGGCCAAGGTGCAGACGCTCCGGAGGGGCGAGACGCCCATCTACGAGCCGGGCCTCGAGGAGCTGCTCGGGCGCAATATCGCGGCCGAGCGGATCTCCTTCACCGCCGACCTGCCCGGGGCCGTCCGAGGCGCGGAGGTGGTGTTCATCGCGGTAGGGACGCCGCAGGGCGACGACGGCAACGCGGACCTGCGCGTCGCGATGAAGGTGGCCCACCAGATCGCGGACGCCGCCGAGCGGTACACGGTCATCGTCAACAAGAGCACCGTCCCGGTCGGCACCGCCGCGCGGATGCAGGCCGAAGTCACCGCCCGCACCAAGGTGCCGATCGACGTGGTGTCGAATCCAGAGTTCCTCAAGGAGGGCGCCGCGATCGATGACTTCCAGCGCCCTGACCGGATCGTCATCGGCGCCTTCAGCGACCGCGCCCGCGGGGTCATCGCCGAGCTGTACGCGCCGTTCGTGCGCACCGAGAGCCCCATCTACTTCATGGACCCCGCCTCGGCCGAGCTGACCAAGTACGCCGCCAACGCCATGCTGGCGACGCGCATCAGCTTCATCAACGAGGTGGCGAACCTTTGCGAGCGCGTCGGCGCGGACGTGGACGCGGTCCGAAAGGCCCTGGGCGCCGACAAGCGCATCGGGCACCCGTTCCTGTTCCCCGGCGTGGGCTACGGCGGGTCGTGCTTCCCCAAGGACGTGAAGGCCCTCGTCGCCACCGCCCGCAGCCAGGGGCTGGACTTCGCGCTGCTCGCCGCCGTCGACGCGGTGAACGATCGGCAGAAGCGCCTCCTGGCGCAGAAGGCGCGCGCACACTTCGCCGCGGATGGCGGGTTCCGCGGCCGCAACCTCGCGGTGTGGGGACTCGCGTTCAAGCCGAAGACCGACGACATTCGCGCCGCGCCCGCCCTCGCGCTCATCGAGGAGTTGCTCGCCGACGGGGCCATGGTCACTGCCCACGATCCGGTCGCGCTGGAGCCGGCGCGGCGAGTGCTGGGCGACCGCATCCAGTACGCGGCCAACCCGTACGCCGCCGTTCAAGGAGCGGAAGCGCTCTTCCTCGTGACCGAGTGGAACGAGTTCCGGCAGCCCGACTTCGCGCGCGTCAAGCAGCTGATGGCGAAGCCCGTCGTGTTCGACGGCCGCAACATCTGGAACCCGGAGCGGCTGGCCGGGCTGGGGTTCACCTATCACGGCGTCGGGCGGCGGTTCGCACCCAAGCCGGCGCTCTAGAAGCGCAGCATCGCGGTCTTCGGCGGCGACTGCCCTAAGGTACGTGTGCGTCGATCTCGCGCCACAGGCGCGGCAGGTCGGCGGTCAGCTCGTGGGCGTCGTCCAGCAGGACCAGGCGCGCCTCGCGCCCGTGCTCGCGCATCCGCCGGACGAACTCGGAGGCGAGATCCGGCATGACGACCTCGTCGCGCCTCCCCTGCAGGACGAGCGTAGGCGCATCGGGCAGCGGAAACGGGTCGTGACGGTCGGCGTCGTCGAGAAAGCCGATCGAGAGCGGCTCTTTGCGGCCCCACGCATGGTGATCGAAGAGCGCCTCGCCCCGCTCGCGCCAGCGACGCAGCTCGTCGACCCCTGTCCGTTCCTTCCAGCTCGCGGCGAGATCGAACGCCGGCGCCAGCAGGACCAGCGCGCGGGTCCGTCGGGCATGCAGGGCGGACCAGAGCGCCGCCGTATAGCCGCCCAGGCTGGACCCGAACAGCACCGCCGCGTCGTCGTGGAGCAGCGCGTCGATCTGGTCCAGCATGCGCGACACCGTCAGCTCCCGGAATGCCGGCTGGTTCAGGTCCGGAACCTCCAGACCGACGCCGCGCTCGGCCAGGCGCTCGCGGACGAACCGGCCCTTGCTGGACTGGGGCCCGCTGGCGAACCCGTGCAGCCACAGGTAGCGCATCCGTCCAGGAAGCAGCGGAATCGGAGGTTGCGCAAGCGCAATCCGTGGTAGATCGCCGCGGCCATGACCAGCCGCGTTGTCAAGCTCTTGCCACTTCTCGGCTGCGTGCTCACCCTGACGGCAACCGCCGGCTGCGGCGACCCGTGCAGGGACCTGGCCAGCCAGATCTGCACGTGTTTCCCGGACGACGGTACCAGGGCGGTGTGCAACCAGAGGGCGAAGGACGCGGAATCGAGCTTCACGATCAGCGCGCAGGACAAGGAGTACTGCCAGCAGAAGCTGGACTCCCACTCCTGCGACTGCCGGAACCTCGCGACACCGGAGGGAAGGGCCGGCTGCGGTCTGACGTATCCGTGACTTTTGCCCTCCGTGTTGGAGGGGGCGAATGGGGAAGGTCTGCGTCACCGGGGCGGCGGGTTTCATCGGCGGGCACCTAGCGGAAGAGCTGCTGAAGCAGGGCCACGAGGTCGTAGGGCTCGACGACTTCTCCACCGGAAAGCGCGACACGGCGGCGCAGCTTTTGCGTCATCCGGCATTCCGGCTCCTCGAGGGGAGCATCGCTGATCCCTACGCGGTCGTCCGGGCCGTTTCCGACGCGAAATGGGTGTTCCACCTGGCGGCGATCCCGTCGGTGCCCGTTTCCATCGAGGAGCCCGAGCGCACCACTGCGGTCAACGTGGGTGGCACGGTCAACCTGCTCCAGGCCGCCGCCCGCGCGCGGGTCGAGCGCGTCATCCTCGCCTGCTCGTGCGCGGCCTACGGCGACGGACCGGAACAGCCCAAGCACGAGGAGCTGCTCCCCCGGCCGATCTCCCCCTATGCCGCGCAGAAGATCTCTTGCGAGCTGTACGCGCAGACGTACACGCGCGCTTTCGGGCTGCCCTGCGTCGGGCTGCGCTTCTTCAACGTGTACGGGCCGCGGCAGGACCCGAACAGCGAGTACGCGGCGGCCATCCCGCGCTTCGTGACGCGCCTGTTGTCCGGGCAGCGGCCCATCGTGTTCGGCGACGGCCTGCAGACGCGCGACTTCGTGCACGTGTCCGACGTCGTCCGGGCAAACCTGCTCGCAGCGACGGCGCGCGACGCGCCGGGCGAGATCGTCAACGTGGCGAGCGGCACGAGCGCCTCGCTCCTGCAGCTGATCGCGCTCATCCGGCAGGCGATCGGCGTGCAGGCGGCGCACCTCGAGCCGGAGCTCCAGCCGGCGCGCGCAGGCGACCTGCGCGCTTCGTCGGCCGACCTGACCAAGGCGCGCCAGGTGCTCGGCTACGAGCCTCGAGTCGCATTGGCGGACGGCCTCGCCGCGCTGGTCGACTCCTGGCGCGACGCGCTGGCTCGCGCCGCTTAGCGTCAGCTGCGCGTCAGGGACGAGATGAGTTGTTGCAGATCGTCGGGCAGCGGAGACTCGAAGCGCATGCGATCGCCGGTGACGGGGTGAGGGAGCGCCAGCTCGGAGGCGTGCAGCGCCTGCCGGTAGTGGCGCAGCGCTCGGCGTTCGTCGGGCATGATCAGGTCGTCGAACTGACCGCGCGGGGCCGGCGCGCCGCCGCTCTCGGCGAGCTTGAAGAAGATGCCCTCGTCGGGACCGTACAGCTTGTCACCGACCAGCGGAGAGCCGGCGGCGAGCAGGTGCGCGCGGATCTGGTGCTGGCGCCCCGTCCGGGGCTGGCAGCGCAAGAGCGCCAGGGGACGGGCCTCGGAGTCGCGGTAGCGCGCGAGCACGCGGAAGGCGGTCACCGCCGGCATGCCCTGCGGGTCCGGCTTCACCTTGACCTTGATGCGCGCGGTGCCGACCGAGAGCGGCACGTCGATCTGGAACTCGTCCGTGCGCGGCTCTCCCTCGCACAGCGCCAGGTATGCCTTGTCCACTTGCCGGGCCGCGAACGCAGCCTTGAGCGCGCGGGTGTGCAAAGGACCGCGCCCGCAAGCGACCAGACCGCTCGTCTCGCGGTCGAGCCGGTGCGCCGGATCGGGCTTCTCGCCCGCGGCGTTCCGGTGGCGCGTATCCAGCGCCCGCGTCAGCGTCGAGACGTGGTAGCGGGCGGTCGGGTGCAGCGCGAGGCCCGCGGGCTTGTCGACCACGAGCAGCGCGTCGTCCTCATAGATCACCGGGATGGGTGGAGGCTCGCCTTCGTCGCCAGGCGAGCGCTTGCGCAAGGAGAAGCGCAGCCCGGGCCAGACGCGCGTCTCCGGGAGCAGCTCCGGTTCGCCGTGCACCAGGGCTCGTCCCCGCAGCAGCCGGTCCAGGCGCGCCGGCACCAGCGGTCGCTTGAGCTTCTCCGCGACGTACTGCAGGAGGGTCCAGCCGGCGTAGTTCGGCTCCACCTCGAAATGGACCAGCGCCCGGGCCGCGTCTTCGATCATCCCGCTCACAACGTAACCTGGCTGGCCGTCCCTGGCACCGTCGCATACCGGACACAACTTTGCAGGTGTGGCCCGGCGTGCCCACCTGACGGGAGTCATGAAATTCCTCCACGTCGTCGGCGCCCGGCCCAACTTCATGAAGGTGGCGCCGGTCCTCGCGCAGCTCCGCAAGGACCCGCGGGTACGGCAGGTGTTGGTGCATACCGGGCAGCACTACGACCCCAAGATGTCGGACGTCTTCTTCCAGGACCTGGGGATGCCGGCGCCCGATGCGCACCTCGGCGCGGGGAGCGGGTCGCACGCACAGCAGACCGCGAAGATCATGGTCGAGGTCGAGCCGGTGATCCTGCGGGAGAACCCCGACGTGGTGGTGGTGGCGGGCGACGTCAATTCGACGGTGGCCGTCGCGCTGGTCGCCGCGAAGCTGGGCGTCGCGGTCGCGCACATCGAGGCGGGATTGCGGTCGTGGGACTGGCGGATGCCCGAGGAGGTCAACCGCGTCCTGACCGATCGGATCTCCGAGCTTCTCTTCACTCCCTCGCGGGACGCCGACGAGAACCTCGCCAAGGAAGGCATCGACCGCGGCCGGGTGCACTTCGTCGGAAACGTGATGATCGACAGCCTCCACGCCGCCCTGCCCAGGGCGCGCGAGAGCCGCGTTCACGAGCAGCTTGGCGTGCGCAAGGGGGAGTACGCGCTGGCGACGCTGCACCGGCCGAGCAACGTGGACGAGCCCGCTGCCCTGGAGAGGCTGCTGGTCGCGCTGGCGGAAGTGTCGGGGCGCATCCCGGTGGTCTTTCCCATCCACCCGCGGACGCGGTCGCGGCTGGATGGGGATCCTTCGCTGCGGGCCAAGGCCGAAGGCGCGCGCGGGCTCAGGCTGGTCGAGCCGATCGGTTATCTGGACTTCCTCGCACTCACGGCGAATGCTCGCCTGGTGATGACGGACTCGGGAGGAATCCAGGAGGAAACCACGGCGTTGGGCGTGCCCTGCCTGACCGTGCGTCACAACACCGAGCGGCCGGTGACGGTCGAGGTAGGCACCAACACGCTGGTGGGGACGGACCCCGCGCAGGTGGTGCCCGCGGCCGTGGCGGTGCTGGAAGGACGTGGCAAGAAGGGCCGCGTGCCGGACCTCTGGGACGGGCGCGCAGCGGAGCGGATCGCGCGCATCCTGGTGCGGTCCTGCGAGGAGCGGGGGAGATGAGAAGGAAGTCGCGCCGGCGTTTGCTGCGCCTGCGGCGTTTGCGCGCGAAATTATTCTAGCCGCGCGCTACAAGGCTGCGCGTGTCCCTGTGGGTGGCACCCGCGGCGGCCCTCGCCGTCGCCTGGCTATGGTTCCTCGCGCGCGGCAAGGCGCCGGGCGCGGTGAAGCGACTGGCGTTCCGCGCCACGTTGCTCGCGGTGCTCGCCGGCCTTCTGGTGCTGGCCTCGGCGCGCGGGGTGTTCGCGCGGACCTCGGGGGGCTTCCAGATCGCGCTGCTGCTCGCGCTCGTCGCCGTGGAGCTGGGCTACCTCTACACGACGCGCTTCTGCCCTCGCTGTGGCTTCATGGTCCGCAACTTGAAGGCGGCCGCGTGTCCTCGCTGCGGCGCCCCGCTCCCGCGCCACGGCATGACCTCGGAGCTCCGCCGGCCGGCGACGACCGAAACGCGGCGCGGAAGGAACGGTGCGGAATGACCGCGGTGCAACCCGGGATCGAGTTCTGGTTCGAGTTCGCCAGCACGTACTCCTACGTGGGGGCGATGCGGATCGAGGACGAATGCGCGCGGGCCGGCGTTGCGCTGCGCTGGAGGCCGTTCCTGCTGGGGCCGATCTTCACCGAGCAACTCGGCATCCAGGATTCGCCCTTCAACGTGCAGCCGGTGCGGGGCAGGTACATGTGGCGCGACCTGGAGCGCCTCTGCAGAAAGTACGGGCTCGAATGGCGGAAGCCGAGCACGTTCCCGCGCAGGAGCATCCTCGCCGCCCGCGTTGCCTGCGCGCTCGAGGCGGATCCTCGCCTGGGCGACTGCATCCGCGCGCTGTTCCGAGCGAACTTCGCGGAGGATCGCGACATCGACGAGCCGTCGGTGGTGGCCGCCGCGCTGCGCGCCTGGGGAGTCGACGCGGAAGCGGTGCTAGCCCGCGCGTCCTCGCCCGAAGCCAAGGCGGCGCTGCGCGCGAATACCGAGCGGGCGCGCGCATCGGGGATCTTCGGCGCGCCGAATTGCCTGGTCGGATCGGAGCTGTTCTTCGGGCAGGACCGGATCGGCGACGCGCTCGCCTGGGCTACTTCTTCACCCGTAGGGAAATGAGGGCTCCGGGGTCGGAAGCCAGCGCGTCCCGGTAGCGCCGGACCGCGTCCTCGAGCCCCGCGCGCCGATTCGCCGGCGCCACCGGCAGCTCCGCCTCGGCCCGCGCCAGGGCCCGCTTGAGCATCTCCGCCGCCGCGCTCTCGTCTCCCGCGACCGCGGTCAGCGCGGCCGCGCGTAACACGTCGGTCGCGGCAGGCCCGCCCGCGGCTTCGTCACTCCGCAAATCGAGCTCGACCACGCGGCGGGCCTGGGCGGCCGCGTCTTCCACCTCGCCTGCTTCCTCCAGCGCGTCGCGGCGCAAGGCTGCTGCCTCCCGCGCCGGCAGCTGCCCCGACTCTTCCGCCTGGGCGAGCGCCCGCGCCGCTTCCTCCGGGCGTCCCAAGAGCTGCCGCAGCTGCGTCCACAGCGAGTGGAAGCGCACCCAATCTTGCTGCGGGTCCTCGTCCTCCTCGCGCAGCGCATCGAAGAGCCGCTCCTGCTCGGCCCAGCGGAGGAGGTCCTCGTCGATGCGCTGGTCGGGATCGAGCCGCGCGCGCTCGAGCGCGACTTCCAGCAAGGTCAGCACCACTTCCTCGACGCCCGCCGGCAGCGGTTCGCCGGCCGCCTTCCGCTCGCGAAAGCCGGCCACGTCGTGCGACAGCCCTTCCACGGCCCGCCCGAGAGCCTGCAACTCGCCGCGCCGGTCGCCCGCTTCATGGAGCACGCGCGCAAGCCCCAGCTCGGCGGCGGGAAGGCCCGGAACGGCGTGCAGCACGGTGCGGAACTCGTGCTCGGCGCCGTCGAGATCGCCGAACTCCTCCAGGTAGATCTCGCCCAGCGCGCCTCGCGCCAGGACTTCGGCTCCGCCGCCCGTGGCCGCCGCCCGGCGCAGCAGCCGGACAGCCTCGTGCGGGTCGGTCTGGCGGAGCTCGAACGCGGCGCGGCGGATGTCCGCCAGCACCTCGGGATCGACCTGGGGGTCGATGTGGGACATCGCTCTTTCTCTATGCCGTTGCGGGGTCCCTGCCCAGGGTTGCAGATTCGGCCGCCGCGGATTACAACGCGACGTGCGCCTCGCAGCACTCATCCCCGCGCGCTACTCAGCCCAGCGCCTGCCTGGAAAACCCCTCGCCGACCTGTGCGGCGCGCCGATGGTCGTGCGCGTGTGCCAGCGGGTGGCGCGCGCCGACGGTCTCGATGAAATCGCCGTGGCGACCGACGATGCGCGCGTCGCGCACGCGGTCACCTCCGCGGGTTTTCGCGCGGTCATGACCGGAGAGGCGCGCAACGGCACCGAGCGGATCGCGCAAGCCGCGCAGGTGGTCGTCGCCGACGCGTACCTCAACGTCCAGGGCGACGAGCCGCTCATCGATCCACGCGCCATTACCGCGGTGGCGAAACTGGTGCGGCAGGGCACGGAGATGGCCACTGCCGCGCGCCCGCTCGAGGCGAACGAGGCGGACGAGCCGAGCGTGGTCAAGGTGGTGCTCGACCACCGCGGACGGGCCCTGTACTTCTCGCGCAGCGCCATTCCCTTTCAGCGCAACGCGGGCGAGGTCGCACCGCTGGCCCACCTGGGCATCTACGGCTTCTCGGCCGTGTTCCTGTACCGGTTCGCCAAGCTGCCCGAGACCGCCCTCGAGCGCGCCGAGGGTCTCGAGCAGCTCCGCGCGCTGTACCACGGCCACGCCGTCGAGGTTGCGGTCGGCCCGTGGCAGTCGGCCGCGGTCGACACGCCGGAAGATCTGGAGCGCGTCAGGGCGTTGTACTCGGACGATCAAAGGAGGCACGGATGAGCGCACTGCGAGGCGGCCGCATGGATGCACCGCGCGGCAAGCGCACCAAGTTCATCTTCGTGACCGGCGGCGTGGTGTCGTCGTTGGGCAAGGGCCTCTCCAGCGCCTCCCTCGGCGCGCTGCTGGAGAACCGCGGCCTCAAGATCACCCACTTGAAGCTCGACCCCTACATCAACGTCGACCCGGGCACGATGAGCCCCTTCCAGCACGGCGAGGTGTACGTCACCGACGACGGCGGGGAGACCGACCTCGACCTCGGCCACTACGAGCGCTTCAGCTCGGCGAAGATGTCGCGACACAACAACGCGACCACCGGGCGCATCTACCAGAACGTGATCAACAAGGAACGGCACGGCGAGTACCTGGGGAAGACCGTGCAGGTGATTCCCCACATCACCGACGAGATCAAGCGCTTCATCTTGAACGCCGCCGACGGCAACGACATCGTCATCGTCGAGGTGGGCGGGACGGTCGGCGACATCGAGGGCCTGCCGTTCCTCGAGGCCATCCGGCAGATGAAGTACGACGTGGGCAGCGAGAACGCGATCTACATCCACCTCACGCTGGTGCCCTACATCCAGACCGCGCACGAGGTGAAGACCAAGCCCACCCAGCACAGCGTCATGAAGCTGCGCGAGATCGGCATCCAGCCGGACATCCTGCTCTGCCGCACCGACCGCGCGCTGTCCAAGGAGATCAAGGACAAGATCGCGCTCTTCTGCTCGGTGGAGCCGGGGAGCGTCTTCACCGCCGCCGACGTGTCCACCATCTACGAGCTGCCCCTGGCGCTGCACGAGGAGGGGCTCGACGACCGCGTCGCCGAGCTCTTGAACATCTGGAGCCGCGCGCCGCGGCTCGACAAGTGGGAGAAGATCGTCAAGGCGGTCAAGGAGCCTTCGCGCGAGGTGCGCATCGCCATCGTCGGCAAGTACGTCGATCAGACCGAGAGCTACAAGTCGCTCAACGAGGCGCTGGTGCACGGCGGGATCGCCAACGACTGCCGGGTCAGCCTGGAGTACGTCGACTCCTCCGACGTGGAGAAGCTCGGCGCCGAGACGCTGCTCGGCCACGCCGACGCCATCCTGGTGCCCGGCGGATTCGGCCTGCGCGGCACCGAGGGCAAGATCGCGGCGGTGCGCTATGCGCGCGAGAAGAGGGTGCCGTTCTTCGGCATCTGCCTGGGCCTGCAGATGGCCGCGATCGAGTTCGCGCGCAACGTGCTGGGCCTCTCCGGCGCCAACTCGCACGAGTTCGACGAGGCCACGGCGCATCCGGTGGTCAACCTCATGGCCGACCAGAAGTCGGTGGTGGCCAAGGGCGGCACCATGCGCCTGGGCGCCTACGACTGCACGCTCAAGGCGGGCAGCCTGGCGCAGAAGCTGTACGGCCGGTCGGCGATCTCCGAGCGGCACCGGCACCGCTACGAGGTGAACAACGCCTACCGGCCCCGGTTCGAGGAGCGCGGGTTCGTCGCCTCCGGCGTCAACGAGCAGCTCGGGCTGGTGGAGGTGATCGAGCTGGAAGGGCATCCGTACTTCCTCGGCTGCCAGTACCACCCCGAGTTCCAGTCCAAGCCCTTCCAGCCGCATCCGCTCTTCTCCGGGTTCGTGCGCGCCGCGCTCGAGCAGCGCGCCCGGCAGGGGCGCGGGGAGAAGCCGCCCGAGCCGCCGCGGCCCACGCCGGAGATCCAGTTCCCGCCCGGCGCGCCCAAGGCGCAGGCATGAAGGTCGGCCGCGCCGAGGTCGGGCCCGGCCACCCGCTGCTGCTCATCGCGGGACCGTGCGTGATCGAGGGCGAGTCGCAGACGCTCGCCGCGGCGCGGAAGGTGGCGGACGTCGCCCAGCGGCAGGGCCTGCCGGCCGTCTTCAAGTGCTCGTTCGACAAGGCGAACCGCACCAGCGGAAAGAGCTTCCGTGGCCCGGGCCTTACCCAGGGGCTGCGGGTCCTCGCGAAGGTGAAGCAGGAGACCGGCCTGCCCGTCCTCACCGACGTGCACGAGGTCGCGCAATGCGTGCCCGCGGCCGAGGTCGCGGACGTGCTGCAGATCCCTGCCTTTCTCTGCCGCCAGACAGACCTGATATTTGCGGCAGGGGCGACTGGCCGCGCCGTGAACGTGAAGAAGGGTCAGTTCCTCGCGCCCGGGGACATGAAGAACGTCGTCGCGAAGCTGCTCGAGGCCGGCTGCCGCGACGTGCTCCTCACCGAGCGAGGCACGACCTTCGGCTATCACGACCTGGTGGTCGATTACCGCGGGCTCCTCGCCATGCGGAAGCTGGCGCCGGTCTGCTTCGACGCGACCCATTCCGTGCAGCAGCCGGCCGGACAGGGCGATCGCAGCGGAGGCGACCGGACGCTCGCTCCTCCTCTCGCGCGCGCTGCGGCGGCGGTAGGCATCGACGCGCTTTTCTGCGAGGTCCACGAGGACCCCGAGCGCGCGCTTTCCGACGGACCGAACTCGCTCACCTTCGCGCTCTGGGAGCAGACGGTAGCCGACGTGCAGCGGATCCGCGCCGCGATCGCGGGCCGCTGAGCGCATCCGCAGGTGGAAAATGATAGGTTCGCGTCGAGTGCCGCATCCGCAGACAGCGCTGCTCCTCTGCGCGGCCCTCTGCGCCGCGTGCGGCGAGGGCGTACCCATCCTCATGTACCACTCGGTGAGCGACGGGGGAGAGCCGCTGACGGTCACCCCGGACGAGCTGGACGCCCATCTCGACTTCCTCCGTTCGCAAGGGTTCGAGACCATCACGCTTCGCGAGGTCCTCGACGCGCACGACGGCGCGGGGAAGCTCCCGCGGCACCCGGTGGTGCTCACCTTCGACGACGGCTACCAGGACGCCGCCACGCAGGTGCTGCCGCGCCTCCTCGCGCGCGGGCAGAAGGCGAGCTTCTTCATCGTGTCGGGGTTTTGCGCCCGCGACGAGGCGAGCCGGGTGACCCACGGTCCCCATGGCTATCTCACCTGGGCGGAGGTACGCGCCCTGGCCGACGCGGGGATGGAGATCGGGTCGCACACGGTCTCTCATCGCCAGCTCGCCGGGTTGCACAAGGCGGAGTTGCGCGCCGAGATCGAGCAAAGCCGGGCCGCGCTCCAGGCTTACGTGGACCAGCGCATCGACTTCTTCGCCTACCCGTTCAACGACCAGAGGCAGTGGGTCCGCCGCGCCGTGGAGAAGGCCGGCTACCGCGGCGCGGTGGTGGGCGCCCACGGGAACACCGATCCCTTTACGCTCCAGCGCCTGACCATGCATCGGGGCATCTCCGCCGCCGATCTGCGCTCGATGCTCTCGGAATCGTGGGAGACGTCCTACACGGAGGGGGGATGATCGCGGCCCTGCTCGCCGCGGCCGCCGCGGTGTCCGCGTCTTTCGAGCCGCCCGCCGTCGACGATCCATCGCCGGCGCTCGCCGCGCTGGGGCCACAGCCCGCGGGCGCGACCGCGCTGACCGCGCGGGCAGGGCGACCGTTCCATGGCATCCGGCTCGATCACGGCTTCTGGGACGGGATCGACCTCGGGTTGGGGCTCGACGTGTGGCCGGAGGGCTTCTACCGCCCGACGGCGCAGGTGCGCGTGCGCGCGTTCCGGGCAGGACCCGCCCAGCTCACCGTACGCGGCACCCTGGGCCGGGTCCTCGGATCGATCGGGGGCCTCGTTCGCACCACCGACGGGGAGCTGGCGCTGCAGCTCGGGTTCGCGCCGTTTGCGCCTCTGGGCGCCTTCGCGGAAGTGTCGGTGCTCGGGGCCACCGATTTCACCCGGGAGCACACGGCCGGATTCACGCAGGTGCAGGGCGGGCTCGCGTTCGCTCCGCCAGGGCCGCTCTCGCTGCTCGCCTCCGCGGGCGTGCTGCAGGGGGCCCGCGGCGCCCGGGCGGTGGGCTCGGGCGGCATGGCCTTCCGGTTCTGATACAAGCCACGAGCGTGGCGCCGCGATCCAGGAAGCCGCCGCGCGAGCTCTTGCGCCGCATCCGGCTGGTCGTGCTCGACGTGGACGGCACGCTCACCGACGGGCGCCTCTTCTACGGAAAGGAAGGCGAGGCCCTCAAGGCATTCGACGTCCGCGACGGGCACGGGCTGCGCCTCTTGCAGCACCACGCTGGCATCAAGGTGGCGGTGCTCACCGGCAGGCGCGCCGACCTGGTCCAGCAGCGTTGCCGCGAGCTCTCCATCGAGCCAGTGGTGGGGTCGTCGCGGGCCAAGGGGTCCGCGCTGCAGCAGATTTGCGAAGAGGTCGGGATTCCCCGCGCGGCCACGGCGTACATGGGAGACGACGTGAACGATCTGCCCGCGCTCCGCCTGGCGGCGTTCTCCTGCGCGCCCGCGGACGCGGCGCCCGAGGTGCTGCGCGAGGTGCGCTGGGTCGCCCCGCACCGCGCCGGGCGGGGCGCCGTGCGCGACCTGTGCGAGCTGCTCCTCGGCGCCAATGTGGGCTGGCCGCCGCCCGAGGACACGCCGGCTCCGCAGGGATGAGCGCCGCGGCGCCCCAGACCGGAGCTCCGCCGGCGCGGCGCGCGGCACCGTTCGCCAAGCGTGTCCGCCGCGAGTTGCGGGTGCGCGCACTGCTCCTGCTCCTGCCGCTCCTTTCGCGCCTGCCCCACCGGGCCGGCGTCGCGCTCGGCGCCGCCGCCGGATGGCTCGCGTGGTTTCTCGCTCCGCGGCACCGCCGCGCCGCGCTCGAGCACCTCGCCATCGCCTTTCCGGATCGCGATCCGCACTGGCGCGCGCGGGTGGGGCGCGCCTCGTTCGCCAACCTCGGTCGGTCCGCGCTCGAGCTCCTTGCCATGGAGCGCCTCGATCTGGCCCGGACCGTGCAGTTCGATCCGGGTTCGCTCGAGACGATGGTCGCCGCGCACGCAGAGGGGCGCGGCGTGGTGGCCATCTCCTGCCATCTGGACAACTGGGAGCTGCTTGCCCGGAGCGTGGCCGCCGCCGGTCTGCCCGTCGCGACGGTAGCGCGCGAGGCGCAGGACAGAAGGCTCACCGCCCTGCTCGAGAGGGCGCGCGCGTCGACCGGGATCCTCAGCCTGTGGCGAAACGATCCCGTCGCCGCCCGCGCGTTCATCCGGCATCTGCGCGCGGGAGGCGTCGCCGCGGCGCTGATCGATCAGGACACGGATGTCGCCGGTCATTTCGTTCCGTTCTTCGGAAGGGAAGCATTCACTCCACGGGCCCCGGCGGACCTCGCGCTGCGGCTGGGCGCGGCCGTGGTATTCGCGCGGATCCGCCGGGTGGCCCCGGCCGTGCATCGGATCACAATTTCGCGCCTCGCGGTGCCTTCGTCGGGAGACCGGGAAGCGGACTCGCGCGCGCTCACCGCAACGGCGACCGAGGCCATCGAAAACGACGTCCGCGCGCGACCCGATCAGTGGGTGTGGATGCATCGGCGGTGGCGCACACGACGGGGTACAATCCGTTGAACTATTGACGGATTTTCTGGGGCATGGCGAGTGCCTCGGACCTCGACAGGGGCGGGGGCGGGTGCTAGTGTTCCTTGCAAATGTGGAGCCAGTTCGCCATCCCTGGTGCTGCTGCGGCGCTCCTCCTCGGCTGCGGTGCACGCACGGCTCCTTCCCAGGACGTGTCGGATCGTTCCCCACCCGCCGAGACTCCGGACCTGACTTTGCATCAGGTGGCGTTCGCCCGCCTGTCCGACGGGCGGGTGGTCGCGCGAGGGACAGCGCGGGAGCTGGCGTACCACCGGACGACCGGTGGGCGGCTGGAGGGACAGGCGGTCGTCGCCGCGCTCCAGCCCGGGCCGGGCACCGGATACGCGATGTTCGGGGAGACGCTGCTCACGGCGCCCAGGGTCGAAGGCGACCTGGGCACCCGGCGGGGAGCCGCATCGGGCGGCGTGACGTTCCGCGCCTCACGAGGCGACCATGGCACCACCGATCGCTTGCGCTGGGATGGACCTGCGGACCGGCTGAGCGGCGACCGACCCGTCGAGGCGCAGGGTCCTGGCTATCAGGTCCGCTCGCAGGGGTTCTCCGCCCGCGCCGACGGCAGCGACGTGACCTTGACGGGCGGGGTCGCCGGAACGCTGCAACCGAAGACCACCGACGAGCACCCCACCGCGAACGCGCAGCCCACAAGCCGCAGGCCGCAGGCCGCGAGGCGCAAGCCGGCGGAGCCCCGATGATCGCCCTCGCAGCGGTACTCGCGGCGGCCGTGGCGCCGCCAGGTCCGGTGGACTTCACCGCGCAGACGATGCGGATGGAGCCGCGGGAGCGGCGTACGCTGCTGGACGGAGCGGTCCGCCTCTCGCGCGGGGGAATGGTGGTGACCGGCGATCGCGCCGTGGTCGAGTTCGCGCCCGACGAGCAGCCCCCGGCGCAGCCGCAGCGGAAGGCGCGGCGGCGCGGGCGCGACGAGCCGGCGCTGCTCGGGCAGAAGCTGGAGAGGTTCACGGTCGATGGGAACGTCCACGTGCAGCGCGGCGACCGCACGGCGGACGGCGCCCACGGCGTTTTCGACTCCAAGGCGCAGACGCTGGTTCTCACCGGCGACGGCAAGGACGATCCGGTGCTGCGCGACGGCTCGGAGACGCTGCGCGGCGACCGGATCGTCATGCGCCTCGATACCGAAGACGTGGACGTGCAGAAGCCACGGCTGGTCCTGCGCCGGTCCGTCCCGGAGGCGGAGGAGGAGCCGCAGCTGCCGACGCGCGTCGAGGCCGCGCGCCTGTCGCTCGATCGCTCGGAGCGCCTGGCCCGCTTCACCGACGACGTGGTGGTGCGGCGGGGCGACGTGGTCGTCCGCGGCCCGCGCATGGACGCGCACTACGATTCCGCGGGCCAGCTCACCCATCTCTACCTGCGCGGCGGCGTCGAGCTGCGGCAGGGCGACCGCCGCGCGGTGGCGGAGAACGCCGACTACGACGCTCTCACCCGCGAGGTGGTGTTGACGGGCGAGCCGCGCCTGTTCGACCGGGGCGACGTCCTGGTCGGAGAGAAGATCGCAATGACGCTGGACTCGCACGAGGTGCGCGTCGAGCGCGCGCACGGCCGGCTCCGGCCGGAGGCGCACCAGGACGAGGCGGGCGCGGGGGTGAAGCGGTGAGCGCCCTGCACGCCCGCGGTTTGTCGAAGAGCTTCCGGGGCCGCAAGGTCGTGGACGGGGTCTCCTTCGACGTGAACGCCGGCGAGGTGGTGGGCCTCCTGGGTCCCAACGGCGCCGGGAAGACGACCAGCTTCCACTGCGTGGTGGGGCTGCTCCACCCCGACGAGGGGGAGGTGCACCTGGGCGGCCAGGACCTGTCCGGCCTGCCGCTCCACCGCCGCGCCCGGATGGGGCTGGGCTACCTGCCGCAGGAACCGAGCATCTTCCGCAAGCTGACCGTCCGGCAGAACCTGCTCCTCGTCCTCGAGGGCCACGGCGTGCACGGCGACGAAGCGCGCGGCCGGACCGACGACGTGCTGCAAGAGTTCGACCTGCTCCGCGTGGCCGACTCGCTGGGCGAGCAGCTCTCGGGAGGGGAGCGGCGTCGGACGGAGATCGCGCGGGCGCTGCTCGCCGAGCCGCGGTTCCTCCTCTTCGACGAGCCCTTCGCCGGCATCGACCCGATCGCGGTGCACGAGCTGCAACGCCTGATCGGGAAATTGCGCGAGCGCGGGCTGGGCGTGCTCATCAGCGATCACGCCGTCCGCGAGACCCTGGGCATCTGCGACCGCGCCGTCCTGCTCGTCGAGGGCCGTCTTCTGGAGGCGGGCACCCCACCCCAGATCGCCGCTTCGGAGCGCGCCCGCGCCGTGTACCTGGGCGAGCGGTTCAAGCTGGAATGAAAGGGAGAGCGTAGAGATGGCTCTAGAGCTCAAGCAGAGTCTTCGCCTCAGCCAGCAGCTGGTGATGACGCCGCAGCTGCAGCAGGCGATCAAGCTGCTGCAGCTCTCGCGGCTGGAGCTGGTCGACCTCATCCGCACCGAGATGGAGCAGAACCCGCTCTTGGAGGAGCCCGCCGAGGGCGCCGAGGCGGAGCTGGACGAGGCGCCGGCCGAGCTGACGTCGACCTTGAACGAGTCGATCGAGGCCAGCGAGCTGCTCCCCGACAAGCCGCCGGAGCGGGAGAACGACGCCAAGCAGCAGGCCGACGGCGAAGTGCAGCGCGCGGACATCGACTGGGAGCAGTACCTCGACAACTACCAGACCCAGCACACCGCGCCTTCGGGCGGCGGCATGTCCGCCGAGGACCTGCCCAACTACCAGGACACGCTGACCCGAGCGGAGGGGCTGACCGAGCACCTGATGGAGCAGCTGCGCATGGCGGGACTGTCCCGGGAGGAAGAGCAGCTCGGCGGCCTGATCATCGGCAACCTGAACCGGGATGGATACCTGGTGATGGATCCGGACGCGGAGCCCACCGTGCCGGCGCTGCGCGAGGACGTGGAGGTCCCGGCCGTCCTGCCGATGAGCATGGACGAGGACGCCGCGCACACGGCGGAGAAGGCGCTCAAGGCGGCCGCGAAGGCGGCAGCGGCGGCGCGCGCCGCGCGCGGCGAGGCCGACCCGCTGGTCTCGCTCGCCCTCGAGGCGGGCGTCTCGGGGCCCTGCGCGGAGAAGGTGCTCCACGTCATCCAGCGTTTCGAGCCGATCGGCTGCGCCGCGCGCGACCTGCGCGAATGCCTGCTGATCCAGGCGCGCTGGTTCCTCTCCGAGGGGGAGGGAAAGGACGACCCGGACGCCGACCTGCTCCCGGCCATCATCACCGCGCACCTCAAGAACGTGGAGACGAAGAAGTACCAGGCGATCGCCAAGGACCTGCACGTCGCGCTCGACGAGGTGGTGGCGGCGATCAAGCTGCTCTCGCGGCTGGACCCCAAGCCCGGGCGGCGCTACGCTTCCGACGAGCCGCAGTACATCACCCCCGACGTCTACATCCACAAGGTCGGTGATCAGTACGTGACGGTCCTGAACGACGACGGCTTGAGCAAGCTGCGCATCTCGGCGCACTATCGGCAGGCGCTCAAGAACGGGGCCGGCAACGGCAAGGCCAAGGAGTACATCCAGGACAAGCTGCGCTCGGCGGTGTGGCTCATCCGCTCCATCCACCAGCGCCAGCGGACGATCGTGAAGGTGGCGGACTCGATCATCAAGTTCCAGCGCGAATTCCTCGACAAGGGAATCGCCCACCTGAGGCCGCTCATCCTGCGCGACGTGGCCGAGGACATCGGCATGCACGAGAGCACCGTCTCGCGCGTCACCACCAACAAGTACGTGCACACGCCGCAGGGCATCTACGAGCTCAAGTTCTTCTTCAACTCGTCGATCTCGCGGGTGGGCGGCGAGGACATCGCCTCCGAGGCGGTGAAGAACCAGATCAAGCAGATCGTCGCGGCCGAGCCGGGCGACAAGCCGTACAGCGACCAGAAGATCGTCGAGATCCTGCGCACGCAGAACGTGGACATCGCGCGGCGCACCGTCGCCAAATACAGGGAGGTGCTCGGCATCCTGCCGAGCAGCAAGCGCAAGAAGTTCTTCTGAGCATCCATCCAGGGTCCTGCTTCCCTCGAACCCGGAACGGGCGACGCCCGCCGGAGGTACTCCGCATGCAGGTCAACATCACCTTCAGGAACATGTTCGCCACCGACGCCCTGCGGAACCACGTCACCGACAAGCTGAGCAAGGTGGTCGACAAGTACCTGGACAAGGTGACCGAGGCCCACGTC
>Ga0066710_100001048_pt1 | contig 19392 bp, 17 predicted proteins | sample GraSoiAngelo_159_FD_79666 | JGI IMG/M metagenome (GOLD analysis project Ga0066710, IMG submission 79666) | Grasslands soil microbial communities from the Angelo Coastal Reserve, California, USA - 14_1009_16_40cm | ecosystem: Environmental > Terrestrial > Soil > Grasslands | place: USA...
GGCGCCGCAAGCGGCGCCTTGGTCGGTTTCGGCTAGCGGAAAGCGGATCGACCGGTCATTTCAGACGGATGCCGGGCAGAGCCCGGCATCCTGATGCGGCGCCGCAAGCGGCGCCTTGGTCGGCTTCGGCTAGCCTGCGCACCGTCCGAACGAAACATGCCTGGCCGCGTGGAAGGCTCGGCCCTTCCGGACACGTCTCCGTGCCTGGCATCGAGAGATGGTCAGTTCGGACCAGTCTTCGCTTGGCCGAGAAGGAGCCGAGTTTGGTCGGCGTGCCACGCGAGCCCCATTGCATCGAACCTCGCGACGGCCTGCTCGATCAGCTGCTCGTCTTCGCGTACCCGTCCGAGGGTGCGAAGGGCAAACGGCTCGAGGTATGTGTTCGGCTTCGCGAGCTGCGGCGCTTCGCGCTCGACACGGCTGCGATCGCCCAGCTCGGCGAGTGCATCGAGGCGTGCAGTGACAGCCTGCAGCGCAAACCAGGTCTGCGCGCCGTATTCCTCAAGAGGCGGCGCCATGATGTCGATGTTCTCGACTTCGCCGCGCAGCAGCGCGAGGCGGATCCTTGGCGCGCTGAGCACGATCTCGTAGCCGGCCGTCTCGACCTCTCTCGCCCGCTCCTCAAGCTCCCGCGCCCTCTGGTCGTCGCCTTGGACCGCAGCCGCAAGGGCCGTCACCAGCAGTGAACGCGCGTTGCGGGCGCACGGCGTCGCCAGGTTGGCCTCTACGGCCTCCGCGGTGCGGTCTGCGAGGCTGAGGATTGCTTCCCAGCCGCCGCTGATCTCCTCGACCTCGAGCTGGACGCTGACGCCGTGGAGACGGTGGTGCGGCGTCAGCGGCTTGACGACCTCGTCGTGCTTCTGAGCCAGCCTTCGAGCCTCCTTGATCCTGCCCATGACGCAACACGTGGGGATCGCGATCTCGTACACGTCGGCGACGTGGTCGGCGTCAGCGATCTGGTCCACGAGCTCGAGTTGCCGCTGCGTCCACGTGAGCGCTTCTTCGAACTCGCCTGCCGCGAAGGCCGCAACCGAGCGCGCCCCAAATGCCTGCGAACGAAGCTGGACATCGCCGAGTTGTTCGGCGAGATCACTGGCCTCCCGCGCGACCTGCCGCACGTCCTGCCGCTGCCAGAAGCAGCGGGCGATCAGCGCTTTCGCACGAGCACGGCTGACGGGCTCCGCGAGCTCGAGCGCCTGATCGATCCAGCCGTCGACCAGCTCTCGATCGGGCCGGGTCCTCCACATGCCCGAGCGGATCGCGGTCTGATGGGCAAGCTCGGCGTACGTTTCCGCGGAGATCTGCCGATCGTCAGAGACGGTGAGCGAGCGCTGCATCGCCCTCCAGAACGGCTCCCCGTCGAAGTTCAGGGCGTGGACGCGTCCGATCTCGCGCCACAACTTCGACTGAATGCGCTCGTCACGCTCCAGGGCAAGCGCGCTGTTCAGCAGCTCGAGTGCCTCATCGATCTCGTATCGCCCGATCGCGAGCTCGGCCGCGCGGCGCAGCCAGGCGACCCCCTTCGCTTGCAACCTTTCGACCTCCGCTTCCTCGCCCGGCCAGGCGAGATCGACGTCCTCGGGCCGCACGGCCTCGGCATAGTGGTGACCGAGCAGCGCCGCATATTCGTCCCGCCCCTCGCCGAGGCGCTCGAGCCAATCGCCGAAGGAGGCGTGCAACCGCGCGCGCCTGGCCTTGGGGAGACTCGCGTACGCGACCTCGCGCGTGAGCGCATGCTTGATTGCGTACTCGCGCTCGCCCGCCATCGATGAACCTGAGCGGCGGCGGACGAAATCGCGCTCCTCGAGGACGCGGAAGTCCGGCTCGAGCCCTTCGAGGAGCTCGTAGACCGGACCAGTCCAGAAGACGCGCCCGATCACAGACGCGGCCTGGAGCGCTGCCTTCTCGGCGGGCTCGAGCAGGTCGATGCGGGCGGCCAGCACCGCCTGGACCGAGTCCGGCACGTCGAAGTCGGACGGCAGCTCGCGGAGTGTCCAGCCTCCGTTTGACCGCGCCAGTAGGTCGCGGTCGATCAGCGTCCCGATCAGCTCCTCGACGAAGAAGGGGTTGCCTTCCGCGCGCTCGACGACCACGTCGAGCAGCGGCTCGGGCAGCTCGGTTGCGAGCAGTTCCCGGAGCATCCGTTCCGAGTCCGCCGCCGACAGCGGCTCCAGCCGGAGCACCGAGGCATTCCGCCCGGCCGCACCCCAGCCGGGGCGCGAGTCCAGCAACTCGGGCCGGGCCGTCGCCAGCAAGAGGAGCGGCCCGCGCACCTCCCCTGCGATGCGCTCGAGTAGGTCGAAGAGGTCCTGCTCGGCCCAGTGGATGTCCTCCACGAGCATCACGAGAGGCCGCTCCCGCGCGAGCTCCTCCAGGAGGTTGCCCCACGCGTCGTGCAACCGGTCGCGCGCTGCGAGCGGGTGGAGATCACCGGCGACCTCGAGACCAAGCGTCAGCCCGAGTATCTCGCGCCCCGCGAGCTTGCTGCGCGCGAGCTCGGGAGAGTCGCTCTCGAGCAGGCCGAGGTGCTCCTTCAGCACCTCGCCGAGCGGCCAGTAGGCGGTGGCCTGGCCGTAGGAAAGGCAGCGGCCCGTACGGCGGAGCGGCTCGGGCGACTGGGTTCCGAGCCATTGCCACAGCTCCCGGACGAGCCTCGTCTTCCCGACCCCGGCATCGCCGGTGATGGTGACGAGCTGCGGCTCTCCGTGCTCGACCGCCCGGTCGTACGCGGCCTGGAGCTGCGCGAGCTCGTCGTCCCGGCCGACGAACGTGCGCCGCAGATCGCCCACGCCGCGCGGCCGCATCAGCGTGAGCGCCCGGACCACGCGACGGCACTCGACCGCGCCCTCCTTGCCCTTGGCCTGGATGGTCGCAGGGTCGCCGAATTCGAATGCGCCCCGGACGGCCCCGACGGTTCGCTCGCCGGCGAGGATGTCACCGGGCGCGGCCGCCGCTTCGAGTCGCTGCGCGACGTTGACTGCATCGCCCGTGACGAACGAGCTGCCTTCGCGCGGGCGGCCGACTACGACTTCGCCCGTGTTGACTCCGATGCGCAGCGCGAGGCGGTCGCCGAAGAGCTCGCCGAGACGCCGATGCATCGACAGCGCGGCGTGCAACGCGCGCTCCGCATGGTCCTCGAGCGCGACCGGCGCGCCGAAGGCGGCCATGACCGCATCGCCGATGAACTTCTCGACCGTGCCGCCCGCACCCTCGATCTCCTCGGCCATCGCCTCGTAGAAGCGAGTCAGCAGCGCACGCGTCCGTTCCGGGTCCTGCTCGCCGAGCTCGGTCGAGCCGACGAGGTCCGCGAAGAGCACGGTCGCGAGCTTTCGCTCCTCGACCGCCGTCGGCGCGTCGACGGAGGCTCCGCACGACGGGCAGAAGCGGGCTTCGCCGGGGAGAGCGGAGCCGCACGCAGCGCAGGTCGCCATGACGAGAATTGTGACGCCCTAGCTGACTACGCGGAAGCGGCGCAGGACGACCCGCTCCCAGAGGTCGACCGGCGGGTCGGCGCGGCGGATGCGCGCCTCGACATCCGGTGGGATGTCACAGCCGTCCCAGTCGGTCTTCACCAGCTCGATCAGCTCAGTAGGGTCGTCGTAGCGCTCGAGATAATCGAACTGGGCTTCGGCCTCGGGCATGAAGATGTCAACGAATTTTGCCTCGGCCGACGCGACAAGCTCCATGAACTCGGCGTCGTCGAAGTCGCCGAGGCTCTCGCCGCGCACCTCCGCCCGCGTCGAAGGCGGGATCGGGTGCATGTCGAGGAGGATCCCTCCGGGGACGAGCGCCTGCTGGATTTTCCGCAGGGCGTGCACGACGCCCTCGGGCTCAATTCATCACAACGACCAGGAGAGGAATGCGATGTCGAACCCCGCCGGCCGGACGCGGAGCTTCTCCGCGCTCGCGACGCGGAAACGCACGGTGCTCGCCAGCTGCGGAGGCGTGGCCCGACGCGCATCGGCGATGGCTTCCGAGTCTGAGTCCACGCCCAGCACCTCCTTCGCGCGCTCGGCGTAGAGCCAGGTCATCCGGCCGTCGCCGCAGCCGACCTCGAGCACGCGCTGCCCTGTGAAGTCGATCATCTCGGCCAGTGCACGGGCCTCGTTGCCTTCAGGATCCTTGATCGAGCCCATTGACGTGATTCTCCTCGATCCGCGCACGTTAGGTTTGCCTCGATGAATATCTTGGCGATCGACCAGGGCACGTCGGCCACGAAAGCCCTCGTCGCTGCCGAAGGCGGCCAGGTGCTCGGCGAGGCCAGCTCGCCCGTTCATCCGGAGGCGGGCGCCGGTGGCGCCGTCGAGCAGGACCCGGAGGAGCTGCTGCAGTCGATCGTCGAGGCCGGTCGCGGCGCGATCGCCGCCGCCGGTGCGCGCGTCGCCGCCGTCGGCATCGCCAACCAGGGGGAGACCGTGCTTCGATGGGACCGCGAGTCTGCGCGTCCGTTTGGACCGGCGCTGAGCTGGCAGGACCGGCGCGCCGTCACAGTGACGCGTGACCTCGAGGAGCATGCAGACAGGCTCACCGAGCTGACCGGGCTCCCGGTCGATCCCTACTTCGCCGCGCCGAAGATGACGTGGCTGCGCCGCGAGCAGGGCGAGGACGGCGTCGTCACCACGGTCGACGCGTGGCTGCTCGAGCGTCTCGCAGGCGCCTTCGTCACGGATGCGGCGACAGCGTCGCGCACTCTCCTGCTTGACCTCGAGAACGCGACGTGGTCCGAGGAGGCGTGCTCGCTCTTCGGGCTCGACCCGGATTCCCAGCCCCAGATCGTCGATTGCGACGCCGTCGTCGGGGAGACCGACGCCTTCGGGGAGATGCTCCCGGTCACAGGGCTCGCCGTCGATCAGCAGGCGGCGCTCTTCGCGGAGTCGTGCTTCGAAGCCGGCGAGGCGAAGTGCACGTACGGCACCGGCGCATTCATCCTCGCCACGGCCGGGGAGCAGGTCGCCCGGTCGGAGTCACGGCTCGCCGCGTGCGTCGCCTGGCGGCTGGACGGCACGACGACGTACTGCCTCGACGGGCAGGTGTACACCGCCGGCTCGGCCGTCTCGTGGCTGCAGCAGCTCGAGCTCATCTCGGAGCCGGCCGACCTCGACCGGGTCGGGGCGGGGGCCCACGAGGTGGTGTTCGTGCCCTCGCTCGCCGGGCTGGGCGCTCCCTTCTGGTCTCCGGAGGCGCGCGGCGGCTGGCTCGGTCTTTCGCTTGCTTCACGGCGCGCGGATCTCGTGCGCGCTGTCGTCTGGGGCATCGCGGCTCAGGTCGCTTCGCTTGCCCGGGCGATGGCGGACGATATGGGCCGGCCCTTCGAGCGGTTGCGCGTCGACGGCGGGCTCACTCGGTCCGCGGCGCTGATGCAAGCGCAGGCCGATCTGCTCCAGGCTCCGGTCGAGCTCTACCCGTCCGCCGACGCCACAGCGCTCGGAGTGGGCGCGTTTGCGCGCCTCGGCAGCGGCGCGGCCGCGACGCCGAGCGAGGCCGTCGGCGCGTGGGCCCCGGCGGCGGTGTACGAGCCGAGCATGCCCGCCGACGAGGCGGACGAGCGCCTTGCTCGCTGGCACGCAGCCGCGCTCGCGCTGGCCGAGCTGGCGTAGTGCCCGATCACGACGTGGTCATCATCGGCGCCGGAGTCGTCGGGACTGCGATCGCCCGGGAGCTCTCCCAGTTCGACCTGCGCTGCATGCTCGTCGAAGCCGGCCCTGACGTCGGAGCCGGAACGAGCAAGGCCAACACGGCTTTGCTCCACACCGGGTTCGACATGAAGCCGGGCACGCTCGAGTCTCGGCTCGACCGCCGGGGCCACGAGCTGCTCAGCGCGTACGCGCCCGAGGCGGGCATCCCCCTCGAGCGAACCGGCGCACTGCTCGTGGCCTGGAGCGACGAAGAACGCGCCGCGTTTCCCGGAATCGTCGACCTGTCTCGCGCGAACGGCTACGAGGCGATCCGCGAGGTCGAATTTGACGAGCTCTACCGGCGGGAGCCGCACCTCGGGCCCGGCGCACGCGGAGCGCTCGAAATTCCCGACGAGGGCATCGTCTGTTCCTTCACGACACCGCTGGCGTTTGCAACCGAGGCGGTTCTCGGAGGGTGCGAGCTTCGACTGAACGCTCCCGTGACCGCCGCCGAGCGGCTCGAGAAGGGCGGCTTCCGCGTGAACACAGCGACGGGGCCGTTGACCACGCGCTATCTCGTGAACGCGGCCGGCCTGCGCAGCGACGAGGTCGACCAGATGCTGGGCCACAGGGGGTTCACCGTCACGCCGCGTCGAGGCGAGCTGATCGTCTTCGACAAGCTCGCACGTCCTCTCCTCAAGCACATCGTGCTCGCGGTGCCCAGAGCGACGACCAAGGGCGTCCTGCTTGCGCCTACGGTCTACGGGAACGTGCTTCTCGGGCCGACCGCGCGGGACGTCGAGGACAAGGACGACACGTCCTCGACGAGCGAGGGGCTTGCCTACCTTCGCTCCGAGGGCGAGCGGCTCATGCCCGAGCTCCTCGCCCACGAGGTGACCGCTATCTACGCCGGACTGCGCGCGGCGACCGAGCACACCGACTACCAGCTCAGCATCCACGCGCCTGAGGGGTACGCCGTCGTCGGCGGCATCCGGTCGACCGGCCTCACCGCGTCGATGGCGATCGCCGAGCACGTGCGTACAGAGCTCGGCGCGGCCGGATTGCCGCTGAGGCCGAAGGAGGACCCGCCCGCCGTGCGCATGCCGAACATCGGCGAAGCGTTCCCGCGTCCGTACGTGCTGCAGGAGCGCATCGCCGAGAACCCCGACTACGGCCGCATCGTCTGCTTCTGCGAACGCGTCACGTATGGCGAGATCCTCGACGCCCTATCGGGACCGATTCCGGCCACCGACCTCGACGGGCTGCGACGGCGCACGCGCGTGCTCATGGGCCGATGCCAGGGCTTCTTCTGCGGTGCCCGCGTGGCGGCAATGCTCGCAGGGGATCGACGCCGATGACCGTCGTGATCGTCGGCGGCGGGCCCGCGGGCCTGGCGTGCGCCGTCGAGCTGCGCCGCCGCGGAGTCGCCGACGTGCTGGCCCTCGATCGCGAGCGCGAGGCCGGCGGGATTCCGCGCCATTCGGCGCACCAGGGCTTCGGCCTCCGCGATCTTCGGCGAGTCATGTCCGGCCCGCGCTATGCCCGCCGCTACGTCGAGCTCGCGCGTGAGGCCGGGGCGCGGGTGGAGGAAGAGGCGATGGTGACCGGCTGGTCGGCCGAGGGCGCGCTCGAGGTGACGAGCCCGGAGGGGCGCGACATGATCCGGCCGGACGCGGTCGTGCTCGCGACCGGCTGCCGGGAGCGTCCGCGCTCGGCAAGGCTCGTGCCCGGCTCGCGCCCCGAGGGCGTCCTCACGACGGGGCAGCTCCAGCAGCTCGTCGAGCTCTACGGCGTGCAAGTCGGCAAGCGCGCCGTCGTCGTCGGCGCGGAACACGTGAGCTTCTCCGCGGTCGTGACGCTCGCTCGAGGAGGGGCGGACGTCGTGGGCATGACGACCGAGCTGCCGCGACATCAATCCCTCGCCGTCTTCCGGGCGGGCGCCGCGCTCCGCTACCGCGTGCCGCTGTGGACACGGACCGCGGTCACGGGCATCCACGGCCGGCCTCGGGTCGAGGAGGTCGAGCTAGTCGATCTCGACAGCGGGCAGACGCGCTCGGTCGCGTGCGACACGGTCGTCTTCACGGCCGACTGGATTCCCGACTACGAGCTCGCCGTGCTTGCCGGCCTGGAGCTCGACCCGGGGACACGCGGGCCGCGCGTGGACACGGGGTTGCGCACGACTCGTCCCGGCATCTTCGCGGCAGGCAACCTGCTGCACGGCGCGGAGCCGGCCGACGTCGCGGCGCTCGGCGGCCGGCATGCGGCTGCCACCGCGGCCCGTTGGCTCCTCGAACGGTGCCTGTGGCCCGAGCAGCGCCTGCCGATCGCCTGCCGAGCGCCGCTGCGGTGGATCTCGCCGAACGCCGTCGGCCCGGGTCGAGAAGCGCCGCCGAGAGGCCGCTTCGGCATCCGCTCCGGCGAGTTCGTGCGCAATGCCACGCTCGAGATCCGGCAGGGAGAGCGGCTCCTCTGGAGCGGGCGTGTCGCCAGGCTCGTACCCGGCCGGTCGGTCTCCGTCTCCTCAAACTGGCTCGAGTCGGTGGACGTTGCCGGGGACCCGGTCGAGGTTCGGTTAACGCGAGCTCGAGCGCGTTTGACGCGGCTCGGCTGAACGCTTTACGCTCCGCTCAGCCGTCAGGCCTTCGACCCGCCATCAAAGAGGAGGAAGGGCGAATGGCAGACATCGACCGCGACGTCCAGAAACTCGCAGAGCTGGGCTACAGGCAGGAGCTCACGCGGGCGTGGAGCGGCTTCACCAACTTCGCAATCTCGTTCACGATCATCTCGGTCCTCGCCGGCTGCTTCACGAACTTCTCCTTCGCCTGGACCGCCGGCGGCCCCGCCGCGGTCGCGTGGGGCTGGCCGATCCTCTGCGGATTCGTCCTGCTCGTCGCGCTCTCGATGGCCGAGCTGACCTCTGCCTTCCCCACGGCCGGCGGCCCTTACTGGTGGGCGGCCAAGCTCGGCGGTAAAGGCTGGAGCTGGTTCACGGGCTGGTTCAACATGGTCGGGCTCGTCGGCATCGTCGCGGGCGTCGGCTACGGCGCGGCGATCTTCCTCAACGCCGTGCTCAGCCTCTACGGGCTGAAGATCGGAAGCATCGACTTCGCCACCACGAATCCCTCCGCCGTCCTTCATCACGAATTCGTGTTGTTCCTGGGAATCCTCGTCCTTTACACGGCTGTGAACATCTTCGCCGACAGGCTGCTCGCGATCTTCAACAACATCTCGGTCGGGTGGCACGTGCTCGGCGTGCTCGTGATCATCGGGATCCTCGCCTTCCTCCCCGACCACCACCAGGACGCGGGCTTCGTCTTCGGTCACACGATCAACAACAGCGGCTTCCACGGCGGGGCTACCAGCGGGCTGTTCTTCTGGCTCTACGTGCTGCCAATCGGCTTCATCCTCACCATGTACACGCAGACGGGCTACGACGCGTCCGCGCATACGGCTGAGGAGACACGCGGCGCTGCGCTCGGTGCGGCCAAGGGCGTGTGGAAGTCCGTGTTCTACTCGGCTATCGCGGGCTGGGCCGTCCTGCTGGCGTTCCTCTTCGCCGCCAGCGACACGAAGGCCGTCGACGCCGCGGGTGGGAGCTCGATCTCGATCTTCAACAGTGCCATGAGCAACCACATCTGGGGCGCCAAGCTGGTGCTCATCATCGCGACCGTGGGCCAGCTCTTCTGCGGCGCGGCAGGGCTGACGAGCGCCTCGCGGACGTGGTATGCGTTCTCGCGCGACCGTGGGATGCCAGGCTGGGGGCTCTTCCGGCGCCTCAACCAGCAGCGCGTGCCGCTCTACGCCGTGCTCGCCGTGTCGGTCGCCTCGCTCATCATCACGATCCCGGCCTACTGGGGCACCAAGGTCGGCACCCCCTGGGCCTACTTCGCGATCACCGCGATCTGCACGGTCGGGCTCTACCTCGCATACATCATTCCCGTGTACCTGCGGTTGCGGGCGGGAGACCGGTTCGAGCCGGGGCCGTGGACCCTCGGGCGCCACTACAAGTGGGTCAACATCGGCGCGATCGTTTTCGTCGCACTCGTGGTGTTCTCCCTCGACATCCCCACCGTGCCTACAGGCGTGCCGTGGAAGGACGGGTTCACCTGGACCGCCTTCAACTACTCGCCGTTGGTCCTGCTCGTCGGGATCGTCGTCGGCATCTGGTGGGTCCTCGGCGCCAACAAGAGGTATACGGGGCCCGTGCGGACGATCGACGAGGCGCCGATCGACATCGCCGGCGAAGAGCCGGCCGGCCCGACGCCGACCCCGGCTCAGTAGGGGGCCGAGATGACCGATGTGATACGGCCAGAGGCGCAGGCCGGCGTGAAAGGGATGCTGATCCTGGACGAGCTCCGCGGGGAGATCGAGGCCGGGACGATCGACACCATCCTCACCTGCTTCACGGACATGCAGGGGCGTCTGTTCGGCAAGCGGGTCGAGGGCGAGTACTTCATCGAAGACACCGCCTCGCACGGCATCGAGGGCTGCAACTACCTGCTCGCGCTCGAGATGGAGATGGACCCCGTGTCCGGCTACGACATGGCCAACTGGGAGAAGGGCTACGGCGACTTCCACCTCACGCCCGACCTCGAGACCCTGCGCCGGATTCCGTGGCTCGACCGCACGGCGCTCGTGCTCTGCGACGTCGACTGGGAGGACGGGACGCCGGTCGTGCAGTCTCCGCGCCAGATTCTCAAGCGCCAGGTCGAGCGCGCGCTCGAGCGCGGCTACCAGCCGATGATGGGCTCGGAGCTCGAGTTCTATCTCCTCAAGGAGAACTACGCCGAGGCGCACGAGAAGCACTACCGCAACCTCACGCCCTCGATCCCCTACATCCTCGACTACCACATCCTCGCCACGACCTTCGACGAGGACGTCGTAGGGGCGATTCGGCGCGGGACGCATGGGGCCGGGATCCCCGTCGAGTTCACGAAGGGCGAGGCGTGGCCGGGCCAGCACGAGCTGAACTTCCGCTTCGCGGACGCGGTGACGACGGCCGACCGCCATTCCATCTACAAGAACGGAGCGAAGGAGATCGCCCACCAGCACGGGAAGTCGATCACTTTCATGGCGAAGCCGGATCACACCTGGATCGGCAGCTCGTGCCACATCCACCTGAGCCTCTGGGATCCGGAGGGGACGCGCTCGCTCTTCCCCAGCGACGATCCGCACGAGCCGAGCGATACCTTCAAGCACTGTCTCGCCGGGCTCACGGGCTCCATGCGGGAGCTGTCGGTGTTCCTGGCTCCGAACGTCAACTCGTACAAGCGCTTTGCGGCAGAGAGCTGGGCGCCGACCACGCTCGCGTGGGGGCGGGACAATCGCACGTGCGGCTTCCGCCTCGTCGGCCACGGCGACGGGCTCCGCGTCGAGTCGCGGATCCCGGGCGCGGACGCCAATCCGTACCTCGCCTTCGCAGCCATGATCGCCGCCGGCCTGCACGGCCTCGACAACGAGCTCGAGGCGCCGCCGCAATTCGAGGGTAACGCGTACGTCGACGAAAGCCTGCAGCGCGTTCCGTCCACGCTTCGGGAGGCAATCGACGAGCTGGAACGCTCACAGATCGCACGCGAGGCGTTCGGGGATGACGTCGTCGACCACTATCTGAACTACGCGCGAACGGAGCAGCGCCTGTTCGACGAGACGGTGACGTGCTACGAGCGGGAGCGGCTGTTCGAGCGGGTCTAGTCTTTCCAGCATGAAGCCGGTTGTCGGCATCACGTCGTACACGGAGGACGATGTGCGATGGGGCGCGTGGGAGGAAGCTGCAGCGCTCGTGCCTCTCGCGTACGTCCGGTCGATCGAACGCGCAGGCGGCCGCCCGCTGCTCGTCCCGCCGAGCGAAGACGCAATCGAAGAGACGCTCGCCGTACTCGACGGGATCCTCTTCTCCGGCGGCTCCGACCTCGATCCGGGTCTGTATGCCGCCGAGCCGCATCCCGAGACGACGGAAGTTCGCAAGGAACGAGATCGTGCGGAGATGGCGCTGCTGAGGGCCGCACTCGAGCGGGACATGCCCGTGCTCGCCGTCTGCCGCGGCTCGCAGGTGCTGAACGTCGCCCGCGGCGGAGACCTCAACCAGCACCTGCCCGACTCCCTGGGCCACGATGTGCACAGACCTGTCAAGGGCGAATGGGCCGATCACGAAGTGAGGCTGGAGCGGGCGAGCCGTGTCGGTGGGCTGCTCGGCGAGCGGGCGCCGGTGAAATCACATCACCATCAGGGCTACGGCCGGATCGGAGAAGGGCTGCGCGAGACGGCGTGGGCGGACGACGGCACCGTTGAGGCGCTTGAGGATCCCGCGAAGCGGTTCGCAGTCGGCGTCCTCTGGCATCCCGAGGAAGGCGAGGACATGGCTTTGTTCAAGGCGCTCGTCGAGGAGGCTGGCGAGTACCGGGAGTCGCGGACGTGATCACGGTCGTCAATCCGGCGACGGAGGAAGCGATCGCCGAGCTTCCTGCAGCCGGGATCGAAGAGACGGACGCCGCGGTCTCCGCAGCGAAGGCTGCTTTTCCCGCCTGGCGCGCCGTTGCGCCGTTGGATCGGGCGCGGCTGCTGAGGCGGCTCGCGGCGCTCGTGGAGGAGCACGGCGAGGAGCTCGCGCTGCTCGAGACTCGCAACGTCGGCAAGCCGATCGCCGACTCGCGCGGCGAGGTGGGCATGGTCGCCGAGGTCTTTTACTTCTACGCAGGCGCGGTCGACAAGCATCACGGCGAGACGATTCCCGTCGCCGGCGGCGTCGACATGACCTTCCGCGAGCCACTCGGTGTCGTCGGTCTGATCGTGCCATGGAACTTTCCGATCGCAATCTCGAGCTGGAAGCTCGGGCCTGCGCTCGCCACCGGCAACACGGTGGTGCTGAAGCCCGCGGAGCTGACGCCGCTGACGGCGCAGCGCCTTGGGGAGCTCGCGCTCGAGGCCGGGATTCCGGAGGGGGTGCTCAACGTGATCATCGGCCCCGGCTCGGTCGTGGGGCAGCGGCTCGTCGAGCACCCGGACGTGGCGAAGATCGGCTTCACCGGGTCGACCGAGGTCGGGCGCGGGGTGATGAAGGGCGCGGCGGAGTCGATCAAGCGCGTGACGCTCGAGCTCGGCGGCAAGTCGGCGAACGTCGTCTTTGCGGACGCCGACCTCGAGGCTGCGGCGGCCGGCGCGCCGTACGCAGTGTTCGGCAATGCCGGCCAGGACTGCTGCGCGCGCTCCCGCATCCTCGTCGAGCAGAGCGCGTACGACCGCTTTCTGGAGCTGCTGATCGATTCGACGAAGGGAATCAACGTCGGCGACCCGGAGAGCCCTGACACCGAGATGGGCCCGCTCGTGTCGGCCGATCAGCGGGAGTCCGTGTCGTCCTATGTCGACGGTAACGTTGTCTATCAAGGCAACACCCCGGGAGGTCCAGGGTTTTGGTTTCCGCCGACAGTCCTCGCACCGGTCTCGAACGACGACCGCGCCGCGCGCGAAGAGATCTTCGGCCCCGTCGCGGCCGTGATCCCGTTCGCCGACGAGGCGGACGCGATCCGCCTCGCTAACGACACGCCCTACGGCCTCTCCGGCTCGATCTGGACGCGTGACGCAGGGCGGGCGCTCCGGGTGGCGCGCGGGATCGACGCGGGCGTGCTCTCCGTTAACTCCAATACATCCGTGCGGGTCTCGACGCCATTCGGCGGCTTCAAGCAGTCCGGCTTCGGGCGCGAGCTCGGGATGCACGCTCTGGACGGCTACTCCGAGGTCAAGAACGTATACCTCTCCACGGACGCCTGATGGGTCGGCTCGACGGCAAGGTTGCTGTGATCACGGGTGCCGGCGGCGGCATGGGACGCGAGGCTGCGCTCCTCTTCGCGGAGGAGGGGGCGCAGGTCTGCGCCGCCGATATCGACGGAGACGCGGCTGAGCAGGTCGCGTCCGAGCTGGGCGACGGCCTCGCAGTCCAGGTCGACGTTGCGAGCGGGGAGAGCGTGCAGGGGATGTACGCGGCCACGGCGGAGCGTTTCGGCGGTATCGACGTCCTCTACAACAACGCCGGCATCTCTCCGCCGGACGACGACTCGATCCTCGAGACCGCCGAGGATGCCTGGGGCCGCGTCCAGAACGTCAACACCAAGGGCGTCTACCTCTGCTGCAAGCACGGCATCCCGTATCTCCTGGAGCGCGGTGGAGGCTCGGTGATCAACGTCGCGTCCTTCGTCGCGCTCGTGGGCGCGGCGACGTCGCAGATCTCGTACACGGCGTCGAAGGGCGCGGTCCTGTCGATGTCCCGCGAGCTCGGCGTCCAATTCGCCCGGCAGGGAATCCGCGTGAACGCGCTCTGCCCGGGGCCGGTGGAGACACCGCTTCTGCTGCGGATCTTCGGCGATGACCCAGCCGCGTACGAGCGGCGCCGGATCCACCTGCCGATGGGGCGCCTCGCGAAGCCGCGCGAGATCGTCAATGCGGCGCTGTTCCTGGCGAGCGACGAGTCGTCTTATGTGAATGCCTCGACCTTCCTCGTCGACGGCGGGCTCACCGCCGCCTACGTCACTCCGGAGTAGCGGTGAAGGTCGAGCAGGCGCGGCCGAACGTCTTCACGGTCACCGCAACGAGCCAGGAGCTCTCTGCGCTCGTCGCCGCGGCGCGGATGGCTCTCGACATGATGCGCGGCGACCCGCAGGCCCCGCCGGAACCGGTCGAGGCTCTCGAGCGCATCCTGCGCGACTACGACGCCGCGCTCCAGCGCGGCCAACCCGAAAAGAGAGACGGGCGCTGACGCGCCCGTCTCGAAACCCGCCGTGTTGAGCTGGGCTATACGGCCGCCGCCATCTGCGACCGCACGTACTCCGCGATCTGATCGAACTCCTTCGTGAACCGGTTGTAGTCGAACGCCCGGGTGTTGAGATATGTGCTCCAGCCCATCGTATTCTTGGCGACGAGCGCAGCCTCGTTGATCTCCTCCTCCGTGGCGCCGAACAATCGGGCCGCCTCGGTGTGGTAGTAGACGCAGTACTTGCATCGGGTCGCGCCGGACACGCCTAGCCCGATCAATTCCTTGTACTTGTTGGGGATCTCCGTCTCCGAGAGCATGAGCCCCTTGAAGCTCTGCCACTCGGTCTCGATGAGGAAGTCAGGAACCTCCGCGATGAACTCGGGAACGATTCCGATTGTCTCGCGAATGTCCGCTTCCACTTCGGCTCTCGACATTCAGGACCTCTCTTCTCCCCCCGACTTTTCAGGAGCACGGCGAGGCTGCCGATGATCGTAACGACTCGCGCAACCGCACTCAATGCTAGTCCTTTATGGAACCGATGTGCATTCGCTGTCGAGACGCCGAAGCGCCCGGGTCGCTCGGGCTCTGCGCCGCTTGCGCGATGAACACGCGCGTCGAAGTGACGGACGGCATCAAGCGCCTTAGCAACTACCTGGTCGCCTGGGCGGCGTTCGAGGAGTGGCTCCGCGAAGAGCGGCTCGACTCGGGCTAGAGGGCCTGATGTGAAATTAGGCCCGGATGACGCCCGAATTTCCCATCAACCCTCAAGCCGCTATTCCGGGATCGCGAGGACGATCTTGCCGAGCTGCTCGCCGGCTTCCATTCGCTCGTGCGCGGCGCGGGCCTCGGAGAGCGGGAACACCTCGTCGACGATCGGCCGAGCCTTGCCGCTCGCGACGAGGTCGTAGACGCCGTCGAAGTCTTCCTTCGTGCCCATCGTCGAGCCGTAGATCGTGAGCTGCTTCCACCAGATGCGGTGGAGCGCGGCGGGTGGGTTCGGGCCGCTGGTCGCTCCGCAGACGACGATCCGGCCGGCTGAGCGGACGGCCTGGAGCGAACGCTGCCACGTTGCCTCGCCGACGTGCTCGACGACGACGTCGGCGCCGCGCCCCTCGGTCGCAGCCTTGACCGCCTCGACGACGTCTTCCGAGCTGTGATTGACCTTCGCGTCGGCCTCGGCGCGCGCGAGCTTCTCGTCGTTCGAGGAGGTCACGATCGTCTTCGCGCCGAGTGCCCTCGCAATCGAGTTGGCGGCCATCGCCACCCCGCCCCCGACGCCCCAGATCAGCACCCACTCGCCCTGTTGGAGCTGGGCCTTCGTCACCAGCATCCGGTAGGCAGTCACGAAGACGAGCGGGAACGCGGCAGCCTCCTCGAAGCTCATTCCTTCGGGGATCGGGTAGACGTTCTGCTCCGGTACCGCGACAAGCTCCGCATGTGTCCCGTCCATGTGCTCCCCGTAGACGGCGACCATGTCACCGTGGTCGATGCCAGGGTTGATCACGACCCGCTGCCCCGGATTGAAGCCCGGCCCGCTCTCGACGACGCCGGCGCCGTCGGCGCCGAGGATCCGCGGCTTGGGAGCCGATGGGCGGCCGCTGCGAACCCAGAGGTCGATGTGGTTCAGGGACGCGGCGCGGAGGCGGATCAGCACCTCGTCCGGGCCGGCAACCGGGTCCGGCGCATCTTCGTAGCGGAGCACCTCGGGCCCGCCGTCCTCGTGGATCCGGATCGCCTTCACGGCGCCGATCGTAACCCCCTTGTCTTCCATCACCTGTGCGCCTGATCAAAACGCGAACTCGATCGAGTCTCGTGCAATGCAACAGAAGCTCTTCGGCGTCACAATTCGGTCGTGACCAGCGCTGAGCTCGAGCGGCTCGCCGAAGAGCTAGGAATCGACGTCGTCGGGGCGGCCCCGGCCGAGCCGTACGCGGAGACCGAGCGGCACATCGAGGAGCGCCGGGCGCGCGGCCTCTTCGCGGACATGCGCTTCACGATGGCGCGGCCCGAGGTGTCGTGCCACCCGGAGGCGCTCGTGCCCAACGCGCGGACGGTGATCTCGGCCGCCCTCTGCTACTACGTGGAAGAGAAGCCCCTCGAGCCTGGCGAAGGCAGGCTCCCGCGCTACACGTGGTTCGACGCGTACGCGGAGCTGCGGGAGAAGCTCGGTGCGCTCGGACGGAAGCTCGGCGGCGACTACCGCGTCCTCGTCGACGAGAACGACCATGTCGACCGCGAAGCGGCGTCTCGAGCCGGCGTCGGCTTCTACGGAAAGAACACGATGCTGATCACGCGCCGCCACGGCTCGTGGGTCGTCCTCGGCACCCTCGTCACGGATGTCGAGGTCGAGTCCAAGCCTCGCCTCGAGCTCGACTGCGGCGCCTGCACGCTCTGTATCGAGGCGTGCCCGACCGGCGCGCTCGACGAACCGGGCGTTCTCGACTCGACCCGCTGCCTCTCGTACTGGACCCAGGCGCCCGCACCCATTCCGGAGGAATACCGGGCCGAGCTGGGAGCCCAGGTCTACGGCTGCGACATCTGCCAGGACGTCTGCCCCTGGAACCGCGGCATCGAGAAGCGCCGTGCCGGCGAGCTGCCTCCTGCAGAGGCCGAGCCGCACGTGTCGCTTATCGAATGGCTCGAGCTGACCGATGAAGAGCTGCGGGAGCGCTATGAAAGGCTCTACTTCCCAAGAAAGGATCCGCGCTATCTCCGCCGAAACGCGCTCGTCGCGCTTGGAAATTCCGGCGATCCCGAGCACCGAGTCGCCGCCGAGCCGTACGCGGCTGACGACGATCCCCTGCTGCGCGAGCATGCGGAGTGGGCGCTCGGGCGCTTCGCGGAGAGGAGCTAGCGCGTGAACCACGAGCTACGCCGCCGCTGGCAGCTGGAGCGGTGGATCTCGTGGGTCCGTCTGATAGCCGTCCCGTGGGCCTTTCTCGAGATCAGCGTCTTCACCACGAGCTATCCGTCAGGCGCGTACGAGGGAGCGGCATGGGCGACCACTGTCGTCCTCGCGGTCGGGGCGGCCTGCTTCTTCTGGGCCGACCACCGCAACGTCTCGCCGCGTTACCAGCCGGCGATCTGTTTCGCGGGGCTCGCGTTCGACACGGCGGTGATCTGGGCCTACTCCGTGATCTACACCTTCGAGCCCGGCACGCCGATCCGGCAGCTCCTCTTCTTCCCGGTCGTCGAGGCCGCTCTCCGCTACGGCCTCGTAGGCGGTCTCGCGATGCCGATCGCACAAGCCCCCGTGCTCGTCGCGACGGAGTGGTGGAGAAGCGACCACTTCCCGACGCCGTCCTTCACGGTCGATCACATCACCTTCCCTCTCGGGCTCCAGCTCGTGATGGGCGCCATCATCGGCTGGCTCGTCAGGCGGGCGACCCGCGAGACGGAAGTCGCCGAGGCCCGCGCTTCAGAGGCGGAGGTGCTGCGCGATCAGCTGGGGCGCCGGATCGACCTGCTCGACGCGGCGAGCCGCTGCGCGCGCGCACTCGGCTCGTCGCTCGAGATCGAGGAGGCCTTCGCGGCCTTCATTCGGGAGCTGCGGGGGCTGGTCCCGTTCGACCGCACGGCGATCGTCCTCGCCGACGACGGGGTCGCCCGGGTGATCGCGACAGCCGGGGCGGCCGCCGACACTGTCTTCCCGCCGGGCACTCGCCGCCCGGTGTCGGGCTCCCTGCTGGAAGAAGTCATGTCAAAGGGGCACACCGTGTACCGGCCGGACATGGCCGACCAGCAGCACCCAGAGGAGCAGGAGTTCTACGGCCTGGGTCTGCGCTGCCGGCTGGCGGCGCCCCTCGTCGTGGGCGCGCGGACCGTCGGGATGATCTCGCTCGTCCGCGTCGAGCCGGACGCCTTCACGGCCGACGAGATCGAGCTCGTCTCGTTGCTCGGTCGCTTTCTCGGCAGCGCGGTGCAGAACATCCGGGCCTACGAGGCCGAGCGCGCGACCGTCGAGGAGCTTCGGCGCCTGTCCGCCCTGCGCGCCGACTTCGTCTCACTCGTCTCGCATGAGCTGAGAAGCCCGATGGCCGCCGTGATCGGCTCCGCGAAGACCCTCCACCAGCGCTGGCGCGAGCTGACGCCCGATCAGCGCGAGTCGTTCCTCGCGCTGATCGAGCACGAGACGAACCGGCTCGCGGAGCTCGTGGGGGACGTGCTCGACACCTCGCGCATCGAGGCCGGCAGCTTCAGCTACACGTTCGGCGACGTCGACCTCGGTGAGCTCGTCCGCGAGTCGGCGGCTGCGGCCGAGAGCGGCCAGGACGAGGTACGGATCAGCGCGAACGTTCGCCCGTCGCTGCCTCAGGTGCGCGGCGACCGCGAGCGGCTGCGGCAGGTGATCACGAACCTGATCGACAACGCGGTCAAATACTCGCCTGTGGGCGGGGAGGTCGCGATCGAGACCTATGCGGAGAACGGCCGCATCAGCATCGAGGTGCACGACAGCGGCCCGGGCGTGTCGGCCGAGCACCAGACGCTGATCTTCGAGAAGTTCGGGCGCGTCAGCGGCGAGAACGCGAAGCCGGGCACGGGCCTGGGCCTCTTCATCGCCAGGTCAATCGCGCAGGCCCACGGCGGCACCCTCGACGTGGAGTCGGCGCCGGAGCAGGGGGCGACCTTCACCCTCCTGCTTCCCGCAGAGAGTTGATGCTAGGCCTTTGCGCCGACCCGGCTGAGGCGCAGCTCGCGGGCGAGCGCCTTTGCGCGCAGAGCGACCCGCTTTCGTAGATTCTCCGGCTCGAGCAGGACCGCCTCGCCCCGGTCGCCGAGAATCTCGCCGATCAGCCACTCCTCGCTGCCGACCGCCTTCTCCGCCTGGGCGGCACCGTCGGCGAGCGGCCTCGCGCCCTCCTCGACCTTCCAGCGGCCGATCTTCTTCGAGTACCAGATGCGCGCGGCGACCGCGGCGCTGCTCAGCCGGTCGGGGCGGAAGCCTTCCCGCGGCTCGAAGCTCTCTCGCTGCAGGCGCGCGCTGCGCATCCGGTCGAGCCGAAACGAGCGCTGGGCGTCGCGCGTGCGATCCCA
>Ga0066710_100001050_pt1 | contig 19378 bp, 22 predicted proteins | sample GraSoiAngelo_159_FD_79666 | JGI IMG/M metagenome (GOLD analysis project Ga0066710, IMG submission 79666) | Grasslands soil microbial communities from the Angelo Coastal Reserve, California, USA - 14_1009_16_40cm | ecosystem: Environmental > Terrestrial > Soil > Grasslands | place: USA...
GAAGTGCTGGACGACGATGGCCATCAGATGGAACGGGGGAAACGGTATGCCGTATGCGATAAGACTTATAACTTGTATCGCAAAGCGCCTTATGCGGAGTTCTTTGAGTTCGTGGAGCCGTTAACCGACGTGCCGCTCGAAATTGCAAAGCCGTTCGATTGCGCGGGCATGCGCATTCGGCATCCGAAGGAAACCAAGGGGCAGGATTACGATATGACGACCGAGGCCAGCCAGTGCTGTGATGGCGGCAGTTGTTGCTAGGCTGCCTTGGCGCCGACGCGGGCAACGGTCTCGTTGAGCTCTGTGACGCGCGGCGGCTTGCTGAGGACGGCGTTGACGTGGGCCATCACACCTTCTTTTTCATCGAGCATCGCGCCCCAGCCAGTAAGCAGGATCACCGGCGTATCGGGCGAATTGACTTTGATGCGCTCGGCGACCTGACGCCCGTCCACGTAAGGCATACCGAGATCCGTGATGACAAGATCGAAGGGCTTGCCTTGCGCGCGCGCCGCTTCGAAGCGGTCCAATCCCGCTTGCCCGCCATCGGCGGTCTCGACGAGGTGGCGCGAGTATTCGAGCAGTTCCTTGAGCAGTTCGCGCAGGAGCGGCTCATCGACGATGCACAGAATACGCAACGGCGTGACGGGTTTCGGCGCAGCGGACGATTCGGGATGGCTGGCAGCGGGCGCTTGGCGTACCGGGAAGATTAGACGGATGGTCGTCCCTTTGCCGGGCTCGCTCTCGATCTGGATGCTGCCATCGTGACGCTCAACTGTGCCGTAAACCATAGCGAGGCCGAGGCCGGCGCCGCCGCGGCTGCGCTTAGTGGAGAAGAACGGCTCCAGGCAGCGCTGGCGCGTCTTCTCGTCCATGCCGATGCCATTGTCGCGCATTTCGAGCATGATGCGATCGGGCTTGTGGTCATTGCCACTTTCCGGACCCATGCGCAAACCGCGCGTGGTGATTTGGATCTGTCCGCCGTGAGGCAAAGCATCGACCGCATTGAGCAGGATGTTGGTGAGCGCCTCGCGGATTTCGCTTTCATTCGCGTACAACGCGGGCAAGCCCTCCTGGAAGTCCGTCTTCACCTGGACCAGGATGCCCTGGCCTTGTGGGATATCGCGCCAGCGCGGGCTGGTAAGATCGACCACTTGTTGGGCGGCGCGGTTGATATCGACGGACCGCAATTGCTCGTTGTCTTCGCGACGGCGATAAAACCCGGTCATGCGGGCGACGATCTGCGCAATGTCTTCGGCGGAAGTGCGGATGTGATTGAGGTTTTTTCGCGACAAGCCATCGAGCTGTTCGGCTTTGGCGAGGATCAATTCGGAGAAAGCGAGAATCGGCGAAAGCGCATTGTTGATGTCATGGGCGATACCGCTGGCCATCTGGCCGAGGGCGCGCAAACGTTCCTGTTGCACGACTGAATGCTGGGTCTGGCGCAGTTCCTCGTAAGCCTTCTGCAAATCCACACGCAGGTTGGATTGCGCGAAGACGCTTTTGTTTTGCTCCTCGACCACGAGCATCTTCATGTGGAGCGCTTCCTTCTCAACCTTCACCGATTGGATTTGCTGAAGCATCTGCTCGTTGGTGTAGCGCGCTTCTTCGAGCACGAGCACGATCATGCTCACTGCGATGAACAACTGCAGGACCGCAGAGACCAGGAACCCAACGCTGGTTAGCGTCTCAAAGCGTTGCGAGAAAGGGTAAGTGGCCAGATAGGCGCCCCAGAGGAAAAAGCCCAGGAATAACATGCCGACGCCCACGTACTGGCGTCGCTTGCGGAGTCGATAAAAGCTAATGCCGGCGAACATGCTCGAAAGGCCGATCAACGAAAAGATCGGGAGCTGAATCAGCAGCGGGTCGGAAACGATGGAAGGCGCGACGTAGCTCCACGTGAGCAGGAAACCCATGAAGAGGCCAAAGAGACTTTGGCGGGCTTTGATTTCGAGAAAGTGCAGACTGCCCCACAGCAAGAAAATTGCTGAAATGCCGACACACCACTGCCGAATGATCTGCACCCAGGAATCGGGTCTCAGGATCGGCGCATTCCCCTGCTGAGTAGTGATCCCGAGGGTGAGCCACAAGGCATAGAAAAGCCAGGCGGCGGTCCAAATGGTGAAATAATTCCGTTTGGTGTAGCGATTGAGATAATAGAAGAGCACTACCAGCACCCAAATGCTGAGTAGCGATACAATCAACGCCCCGCGCAGATATTCGCGCGGAAAAATTAGGTCAAAGGCAATTTCGCCCACGTCAAACGTCTCCTACGTTCACGTTCATTAATATAAGTTCATGGCCGGCTAGCGGCCCCTAACTGGCTATCGGCCAGCATTTGGGCCAACTGAAGCAGGAATCCTACCGAGGGCGGCGGCGAAACGCCTTTACGCACCGCAGCCGCGGCGCTAAGAATCGGCCGTGAAACGTCTCTCCCGTCGTCGGGCGCTCATCCTGGGAAGTGGAGCAATTCTTTCCGGGTGCGCCCATGAAGCTTTTGCCCCGCGAAGACGCGACACGATCCGCGTGGAGAATGCCCGAGCGGGCACACGCGATTGGCTGCTGAGCAATACGCGCATCGACCCGAGCACGAAGTACCGCTGCCCATGGATTGAAGGTTACTGCTCGCAAACCAGCCTTAAGGCGGGCGAGAAGATTTCATTTCACGTCAGCACAAACCCGGCGTCGCCATTCCGAATGGATGTCTACCGCATGGGATTCTACGGCGGCGCGGGCGGCCGACTCGTGCACTCGGCCGGGCCATTTCGCGGGCAAGTTCAGCCTGATCCCCCCATCGGACCGAATCGCCTCAGGCAATGCGAATGGGAACTGTGTTATACGCTGAAGATTCCTAACGATTGGCTGAGCGGGGTGTATCTTGGGAAGCTCACGGCGGAGCGCGAGAACCTGCAGAGCTACGTGATTTTTATTGTGCGGGATGACCGCCGGGCCGATTTCGTCTTCCAATGCTCCGACACGACCTGGCAGGCGTATAATCGCTGGCCGAGCCAGTTCTCATTATACGACGATGGCAAAAAGGTGTGGTATTGGGGACCGGATGTGGACATCAGCTTCGACCGCCCATACGGAAAGTATTGCCAAATCCTCGACGCGCCGCTCTCGACCGGTTCGGGCGAATGGTTCTTATGGGAGTTCCCGCTTGCTTACTGGATGGAATCGCAGGGCTACGATGTGACGTACATTTCCAACCTTGATCTGCATCGCGATCCCGGATCGCTGCGGCGCGCGAAGGGTTTTCTGTCGGTTGGGCACGATGAGTATTACTCTATTGAAATGTTCAACCAATTGAAGGGCGCGATCAACGATGGATTGAATGTGGCTTTCCTGTCGGGAAACGCTGTGTGTAGACGAATACAATTCAAGGGTCCGCGTAATCGCATCTTTGAGCGCGTGGACCGTTACGGGCCGCGTGATCCGAAGGAGGTCAAAGATTTCCCCGAGATGGACCGATTTCCCTGGTCGAGTCCGAACGAGAACACGCTGATGGGCGCGCGCAGCGTGTTCCCCATCACGGGAGGAGCGGATTGGGTCTGCGTGCGTCCCGACCATTGGATTTTTGCTGGGACCGGCATGAAGCAAGGCGATGGCATCCCGGGTCTGGTAGGCTGGGAATTCCATGGCGATCCCGCGAAGGATATTCCGGACCTCGAAGTTATCGCAAGCGCCACCACTAAGAGCGGTCGCGCTGACGGTGTTTTCACGGCAACAATTTATCCCGGCCCGAAGAAGAATTTCGTTTTCAACGCTTCCAGTTGCTGGTGGGCCGACGGTCTGTCTGAGCCCCCGGGCTACGTCCGTCCAGCCGTCTACACCACCCCCAAAGGTCCGGACCGGCGCGCACAGCAGATCACCCGCAACGTGCTTGAGCGGATGCTCGCTTCTGCGCACTGAGAAGCTTATGGAGCTGGAACAAAAGATCAGGTAAGCTGCATTGCAATGAGTCCGGAAGCGGCTTTAGAGATGCAGATCAAGCGCTACCGCCAAATGACGCCGGGTGAGCGGGTCGAGTTGGCGTTGCGTCTGCACGAATTGGCCAGCGAGATCGCCCGCAGCGGCATTCGGGCGCAGCACCCGCAGGCCAGCCACGAAGAAATTGACGAGTTGCTCCGCGAACGACGACGCCTGGCGTACGGGCCATGACGGAGCAAGAGTTGCTACGCGACTGTCTGCGACGGCTCAACGACGCCAACGTCGCGTACATGCTGGTCGGCTCCATGGCGAGTAATGCCTGGGGAATCCCTCGGACGACGCATGACATCGATTTCGTCGTGCAAGTCCGTCCATCACAGACCCGCGCCCTGACGGCCGCCTTTAGAGGAGATTATTTTTTGGATGAAGCCTCGGTGCAAATGGCTTATCAACCGCCGCATCAGTTTAATGCGATCCATGTGCCCTCGGCTCTGAAGATAGATTTTTGGATGCTTCGACCGGTTCCTTTCGAACGAGAAATCTTCGGCCGGAAAATACAGCAAACGATTTTGGGTGAAAACGCGTGGATCGCCACGCCTGAGGACGTTATTCTGCACAAGCTGTACTGGAATCAGATCACTCCCTCTCAACGACAACTCTCGGACGCGGCCGGCATTGTGGCGGTGCAAAAAGGGAAATTGGACGAGAGTTACCTTCGACGTTGGGCAGATGATCTTCGAGTGACCCAGGTCTTGGACGATTTGCTGGCAGGCCGCATCGGCCCCAAGAGCACCTGATGTGAGCGCAAAGCGAGCGGGGTGGATAACGTATTGACCCGGTGACCCAAGCGCCGGACGGTAGCGCCGAAAGGATATTTTATGGCGCGCATCAAACTGAAACCATTGAAGGAACAGGTCATCGTTATCACCGGGGCTTCATCGGGGATTGGGCTGGTCACCGCACGCATGGCGACCAAACAAGGAGCGCGCCTGGTTGTCGCGGCGCGGAGTGAAGAGTCCCTGAAAAGACTCGTGGAGGAGATGAGCGCAAGTGGTAGGGAGGCGATATATGTAACCGCGGATGTATCGCGCAGCGAAGATGTGGAGCGAATCGCGCAGGCTGCGATCGAGCGCTTCGGAGGTTTTGATACGTGGGTGAATAACGCCGCCGTTTCGATTTACGGAAAGCTGGTGGACGTCGCGCTCGAAGATATGCGCCGCCTATTCGAGACGAATTTCTGGGGGTTGGTTTACGGAGCGCTCACCGCGGCGCGGCATCTAAAAACAAAAGGGGGCACGATCATCAATGTCGGCAGCACGCTGTCGGAGCGGGCGATCCCGTTGCAAGGGGCTTACTGCGCGTCCAAGCACGCGGTCAAAGCTTTCACGGATTCATTGCGCATGGAATTGGAAGCGGAGAATGCGCCGGTATCGGTCACACTGGTTAAGCCCGGGTCAGTTGATACGCCTTATCGGCACCACGCGAAGAATTACCTTCCATCAGAGCCGAAGAACCCAGGACTGGTTTATTCGCCAAACGTCGTCGCCGAGGCGATTCTGCATTGCGCGGTGTACCCGGAGCGCGATGTATTCGTTGGCGGCGGCAGTAAGGGAATCGCATTCCTCGGCAACTACGCGCCGCGGTTGACGGACAAGATCATGGAGCGGGTGGTGATTCCGGGCCAGCAAAGTGATGAGCCTCCGCGTCCGCGCGAAGCACACGGATTGTATAAAGCCTCTGGCGAACTCCAGGAGCGCGGCGGACATCCGGGCCACGTCGCGAACTTCAGTCTCTATACCAAGTCCAGGCTTCACCCGCTGACGACCGCTGCCGTCTTGGCCGGGACCGGCGTTGCTCTTGCCGCAATGTGGGGCGGCAACGGCAAACGCCGCAGGCGCCGACGGTAGGAAAAACCCTAGGTGCGCGTTTCTTGATTTCGCGGGGAAGAAGGTGAAGAGTTTCCGCCGCTAGCCTTGATAGACAAAAACGGGAAAGCGTTTTGGTATGGATGGAAAACGACAACGGCCGAATCCGGCGGAGTTCTGGCCTGTATGGATGCAGTACTTGATGGCGGTGGTGCTGGTGGCCGTGGCTGCAGGCATTCAGTTCGCGCTTGAACCAATTCTTGGCGATATTGTTCCGTACACTACACTCTATCCAGCCGTGGCTTTGGCCGCATATTTCGGCGGCCTCGGACCTGCGCTGGTCACGATCATTCTCGGCGCGCTGACGGAAGATTATTTTTTTATCCCGCCGCGCTTCGAGATTGGCCTTTCTGATCCGGAGGACCTTGTACGGCTTGGCTTCTATGTCATTGCTGGCTTGTTGATCGCGATTTTTGGATCGAATGCGCGGGCTGCGCGAGTGGTGGCCGAAAGCAAATCGTACGAGGCGGAGCTTGCGCAATCCAAGCTCATCCGCACGCTCGAAAGCATTACTGATTGCTTTTACACCCTGGATCGGGAGTGGCGTTTCACGTACATCAATGGCCAGGCTGAAACCTATTTTGGTCGCGTGAAGGACTCGATGCTTGGCCGAGTCATCTGGTCGGTGTTTCCCGTCCTCACAGCGACGGCCGTCGAGCGAAGCTTCCGCCGGGCGATGGCCGAACAGGTGCCCGCGCATTTTGAGGTTCTGTCCCCGGTCACTCAAAAATGGGTCGAAGTGGCGGCGTATCCGTCCACCGACGGCCTGTCCGTTTACTTCAAAGACATCTCGCAACGTAAGGAGGCGGAGCAAACGTTGAAGCAGAATGAAGCCAGGTTCCGCCAAATGGCCGACGCGTGCCCAGCGATGATTTGGGTATGCACACCCAGCAGACATCGGACATGGTCAAACCGGGCGTGGTTGAATTTTGTGGGGCGGTCCTTGAAAGAAGAGGCGGGAGAAGGCTGGATAGCCAATGTGCATGAAGATGATCGTGAGCGCACCTGCCAGACCCTGGGGGCAGCGATCCAAGACAAACAGGAGTTCAAGATTGAGTATCGCCTGCGGCGTTTCGACGGCGTATACCGTTGGGCGCTCGATCAGGGCATTCCCTGGTCACAGCTGGACGGAAAGTTCCTGGGCTATATCGGTTCATGCATTGACATGACTGAGACAAAGCTCCAGAGCGAGTATCTCGAACGCAAGGTCGCCGAACGGACCGCCCGGTTGCGCGAAAGCGTCGTCGAATTGGAGTCGCTCTCCTACACGATTGTGCATGACATGCGCGCGCCACTGCGCTGCATGCAGAATTTTTCGCACCTCATCACCGAAGAATGCGGCGAGCAGTTAAATGCCACAGGCAAAGAATATTTGCGCCGCGTGATTAATGGGGCGCAACGCATGGATCGGCTGATCATGGACGTGCTCTCGTACAGCAGGCTGGCGCGCGGCGAAGTCAGTCTCGTCGAAGTGGACTTCGATGGTGTTCTGCGCGGCATCATCGAGAGCTATCCGGCCTTCCAAGCGCCGAATGCCTCCATTTATATTGATGGCGCACTGCCGCCGGTGCTGGGTAACGAAGCGCTGTTGACCCAATGCATCGCCAACCTGCTCGGCAACGCCGTCAAATTCGTCGCGCCGGATGTGCACCCGCGCGTGAAAATCCAGGTTGAAGAGCACGGCGGCATGGCTCGATTCTGGTTCGAGGACAATGGCGTGGGCATCCCGAAGAAAGCGCACGAAAAGATTTTTGGCGTGTTCGAGCGCTTGAACCAGAATTACGAAGGCACGGGAATTGGCCTTGCGATCGTGCGCAAAGCCGCCGAGCGCATGGGCGGCAAGGTGGGCGTCGAATCCGAACCAGGCCAGGGCAGCCGTTTCTGGCTTGAATTGCTCGCTGCGCGGGCGATTGACGATCCAAAGAGATCAACGCCCACCTTCGTATTAGCGGCAACCCAATAATCTTACTGCCGCTCGTATTCGCCTTTGGCAGTTTTCTTAAGCACGGTGAAGCCGGCCTTCTTGGCGTCAGTGACTGAGAGAGGCTTGAGCTTGATAGGTGAATTGAATCGCGACAGGAGTTTGCGAACTGGCTTTTTGCAAGCCGGACAGTTCGTCAGCGGCTTCACATTGATGGGGCGGCGCAACGTGAATCTGCCGCCGCAAACGGCGCAACTGCCTTCGCACAACTCGTATTCGTAAAGCGGCATGCGGGATCAAGCGATGCATTTTTGGAATCCAGCGCGAATCGCGCCTTCGTCCAGGTCTTTGCCGATGAAGATCAATTGGTTCTGCCGTTTCTCGCCGGGATTCCAAAAGCGATCCGGCGCCGCGTCGAACAGCATTTGGACGCCCTGGAAGACGACGCGCTTGGGTTGGCCGCTGATGTGCAGGATGCCCTTTGCGCGATAAATCTTCGGTCCCATGGTTTGAATCACTTCCGTCAGCCAGGCTTCGAGTTTGCGCAATTCCAGTGGCCTATCCTCGACAATGAAAAAGGACCGAACTGAGTCATCATGATGACCGTGTTCATCTTCTTCGTGATGATGCTGGTGCTCCTGTGGCAATTGCAGGGTATTCTGCAACGCATGCGCTTTGGTATCCAGCAGTTCGGCGACGGGCACCTGGGCGCGCTCCGTGCGCCGGATTTTCGCAAGGGGGTTCATCTTGCGAATGCGCGCTTCGATACGGTCGAGCTCGTCGGGCGTGACCAGGTCCGTTTTGTTCAAGAGAACAACGTCGGCAAAACCGATCTGGGCCTTTGCTTCGGGCGCGTCGTTCAATTCCTTTTCCAAATGTTTGGCATCGGCAACCGTGACAATGCTATCCAGGCGCAGGCTCTCGGCGAGTTCGGTAGTCTTGAAGGTGCCGACGACGGGGCCGGGGTCTGCCAGGCCAGTCGTCTCAATCAACACGTAATCGAAGCGCTTTTGCTTGCGGAGAAGTTCGCCGAGGCTTTTCACCAGGTCGCCGCGCACACGGCAGCAGATGCAGCCGTTGTTAAGTTCAAGAATTTCTTCGTTGATGCCGACCACCAATTGGTGGTCGATGCTGATCGCGCCGAATTCGTTGATCACGACGGCGCATTTGTACCCATGATTCTGCGAGAGGATGGAGTTCAACAGCGTTGTTTTGCCGGCCCCTAAAAATCCGGTCAAGACAGTCACTGGAATCCTCGCCTTTTCTTGCATGGGTCTATTGTGCCAAAAAAATCGCTTCCTTCCAAATCTTTTGCATCAATTCGCACTAACGAGAATCGCCTGAACAGTATGGTATATTGTCGACGTGAAGCGCGTGTTCCTTCTATCGCCGGCGCGCACGGGAGGCGAACGGGCGCAGCTCATTTTCAATCCTAAGGCCGGCTTCGAGTTGGCGCGGCGGCTCCAACGCGGCGAAGCGGCGCCGATTGCGGAAATCTTCAGCTTCCTCAGCGGACTGTATTTTCGCGGCAAGGTGACTTACGCCGCGGCCTTCATGAAACCGCCGGCGCGCGTGCCGGGTGCGCTGGTGATCACGAGCAATCGCGGCCTTCTCCCCGTGGAGACGCCAATTACGTTGGAGGAGTTGCGTGCCTTCGCCGCGGTGGATGTAGATCACTTGGAGGACTTATTCAAAGGGCCGCTGAAGCGCGATGCTTTGGCGCTTTCGGACCATCTGCCGAAACGCTCCGAAGTGGTTCTGCTGGGCAGCATCAGCACGCTGAAATATACGGCCACGTTGCTGGAAGCTTTTGGAGAGCGGTTGAAATTCCCGACGGCCTTCGTTGGGCGCGGCGATATGAGCCGCGGCGGGCTGTTGCTGCGGGCCGTCGCGAGTGGGAAAGAGCTCGAATATGCGCCGGTGCTTGGCGCGGTGCTGAAAGGAAAACGTCCGGAACGATTGGGGCCGATCGACCCGACGCTGCGCGCGCTCTACAACAAAGTCATGCGGTCGCAGGCTTCCGACGTAAAGCGCTATTGATCATGACCCATTCGAGGATGTTCTCCAGCGTAATCATGCCGACCAAGTGGCCTTCGCGCACGACCGGAACGGTTGAGCAGTTCTCAGTGCGCAGCATCTCGTAAGGCTTCTCGAGTTGGTCCGTCGCGGAAACGACGCCGCAATTCGCACGCATGAACTCGCCAACGGGACGATCACGACCGGCGCTCGCAAGCGCGGTCATGAGGTCATCGCGCGTCAGCAGGCCAACGACACGGTCGCCATCCACCACGGGGAAATCCTGTTGCGAACCGTGGATTAATTCCTGCGCGGCCAGGTCCAGTGGATCATCGGCCTTGAGCACGCGGAAATTCGTCATCATGGCGTCCTGCACTTGCATGCCGCTCAAGCTGTCGGTGACCTGCACCACGCCGGCTTCAGTGCGTGCGCCGAAGAACACGAACAAGGCGACCAGAATCATCATTGGATTGCCGAGGACGGTCACGCCCAGCAAACCGAGCAGGACCGCGATGACTTGTCCGATCCGCGCAGCGACTCTGGTTGCGCGCGCGTAATTCAGCCGCCGCGCGAGCAAAGCGCGCAATACGCGGCCGCCGTCCATCGGGAGCGCGGGGATCATGTTGAAGATCACGAGGAAAATGTTCACGGCCATGAGCTGCGCGAAAAAGTTGCCGTGCAACTGCAATAGGTCGCCGGTGAAGACGCTGCGATGAAACGCCAACAGGCCCAGGAAGAGCACGGCTGCAATAACCACGTTCACCGCCGGACCGGCGAGCGCTATGACCAATTCCTGGGTCGGGTTTCGCGGAATGCGTTCGAGGCGCGCCACGCCGCCGATCGGCAGCAGCGTGATATCGCGGGTCGTGACGCCGTATCGTCGCGCGGCCAACGCGTGCCCAAGTTCGTGCAGAACGACACATCCGAACAGCGCCAGAATGAACACCACACCCATTGCCGCCGCTGCCGGACCTCTGCCCGCCATGATGTGCATGGTGAAAATCCAGCCGATCAGGAGGAAGAACGTCCAGTGAACGAAAACCTTAATGCCGGCAACTTGCCCGAGTCTCAGCGATCCGCGCATGGAGAAATATGGGGGTGATCGGCCATTTCACAAGCTGGGGTGAACCGCCCGAAAGATTACTAAACCCTTAGGAGACGAAGCGAGGGTGCTTACGACGCCTTGCCGGCAGGGACGTCTTGTTCGGCGTCGTCCTCTTCTTCCAGCAACTCGGCTTGCTGCGGTTCAGCGGCAGACGCGCCTTTGAGGGTGACCACGGCGGGACGCAGAACCTTGCCTTGAAAGGTGAATCCAGTCGCGACGGTCTCGCCGACCTTTGAGCCAGGCAGAGCTTTGGCTTTTGGATCGGGCAACTGATGTCGCTTGTCGTCGAACGTCTCATCCGCCTTGGCCTCGAATGGCACAACGCCGAGGCGGCGGGCCGACTCGCGGCAGGCGTTTTGGAAATTCCCAAGCTGGGTACGGAGGTTGTCCTGGCCGGATTTCACGCCGGCTAGATAGAGCGCGTACACATGATCCATGATACGAATGATCGTGTGCAGCCATTCCCCTTCGTTGCGATGCAGCTTCTCGACTTCGAGCCGGAGATGGCCCTTCTCGGCGTCGTTGGCCTTAACCATGAATTCGCCGAACGCTTTCGCCTCCGCGCTCATGCGATCGGAAATATCACGCGCGGCAGTGATCGTTTTGCCAGCCTGCTCCTGCACCATTTGCCATTGGGCGGTGGCAAAACTGATCTGGTTGGCCACGCTTCGGACATTTTCGATCTGTTGCACGGCAGAGGAGAAATTCTTGTATTCTGTGAGCTTGGTGCTGGCCTTGTAATTCAGAATGAACGGCACAATGCAGACGATCGCGCCAATAATGACGCACAGCGAAAGCATGGAGATAGCGCCGACGCGCATGGGTATGGCGCAATTGGCTCCAATAAAAAAAGCCGTAGCCAGCAACACACCATCCGCAGCCAAAAAAGGCCAGATTGTAATTTTAGGCGCCGTTTTATCGCTCATAGAGCCCGCAGAGTAAGGAAATAGCATTTCCAAGGCCACAAAAAACCTCATTTGCCCTTCCCCCAAATCTGCCTTACATGAAGCGTCCGTGAATACCGCGTGGCTGTGGCTGTTGATCGCGATGAACCTGCTTTGGGCGGGCACGGTATCCATGTACAAGTATCTGGGTGCGTTCCTCGGCGATGGCGCAATCGCCACCATTCGTTTTGGATTTGCAGCCATATGCCTGGGAGTTCTTTGGCCGTGGCTGCCCGGCAAGGGGCCGCGCGGAAAGGATATTCTCCGCGCCTTGGTGATGGGCGTGATCGTCTTTTGCATTTCGCCGCGTCTGCAAATCGCTGGAGTGCATCGCGGGCAGGCGGGCGACACGTCGCTGCTGATCGCGCTGGAGCCATTAATCGTGGCGCTTGGCGCTGCGCTGTTCCTGAAGGAGAAGATCCTGCCGCGACGTTGGTGGGGTTTCGGTTTGGGAATCCTGGGAATGACCTTGATATCGCAGATCTGGCGCGACGATGTGCAAGCACTGAAAGGCTTGGTCGCGAATCTCATCTTCGTGTCGTCGTTCGTGTGCGAAGCAGCCTTTTCGTTGATCGGGAAACCGATGCTTGATCGCGTCAGTCCGCTGAAGCTGGTTGCCGTTGGCTTGCTTGGCGGAACGATCGCAAATGTAAGTATTTCAGGCGTCCACCTACATACAATGCCGCTGCAGGCGTGGCTTGTGCTTGCGTACCTTGGCATTATTTGCACCGCGGTTGGATACGCGCTTTGGTATTTCGCGATCGAGCGCGCGGCTGTGAATCTGGTGGGACTCACCGTGTTTGCCCAGCCGGTTGCCGGTCTCTTGCTGGCTGCAGTGTGGCTTGGCGAGCCGCTGCATTGGAGTCAGTGTTGGGGGAGTGTGGCGATCATTGTTGGCCTCATTATTGGACTCCGGCCCCAAACGGCGGCACGTGCCCCAGCCGTATTGACCGAGCCGGTGGAGGTGGAATAGTCTTTCGGCGCTTGGCGCGCGCACGCAAAGTTGGTTAAGTCCCGCCCATGGATCCTTTGCTCAAGTTGCTGCAAAACAATGCGAAGTGGGCTCCCGAACAGCTCGGCGCCATGCTGAACATACCGGAGCCGGAGATCGCTTCAAAAATCAAAGCTTACGAACATGACCAGATCATTCTAGGGTATCGCACAATACTGAACGAAGAAAAGCTTGGTCTGGAAAAAGTGCGTGCCGTGATCGAAGTGCGGATTACACCGGAACGCGGCGGGGGATTCGACCGCCTCGCCGAACGCATCTCCAAATACGACGAGGTGCAATCCTGTTACTTGATGTCCGGCTCCTACGACCTGCTGGTGATCGTGGAAGGAAAAAACCTTCGTGAGGTAGCGAGTTTCGTTTCCGAGAAGCTGGCGACGATCCACGGCGTCATTTCCACCGCAACGCATTTCATCCTCAAGCCGTATAAGGAGCAGGGGATTCTGATGCGCATCGACGAGAAAGAGGAGCGGCTGGCTGTAACTCCCTAAGTTTTTTGCTGCTCAAAAATAGTTGGCGCGCGGCCGTTTCGCCCTATAGTTCGCAAAAAAGAAAGGGATTCATATGGATGCGAAATGCACTTGGTGTGATGGGCGGGCATGCGGCGTGGCCTTGGGGCGGTGGGTGATCGGGGTCGTCTTGTTATTTGCCGGTATCGCAAAATTCGGAAACGTTTCGGGTTTCGTTGGATATCTCACGTCCCAATTTGAGAAGACCTGGCTGCCAAAGGCAATCCTCGTGCCGTATGCGCACGCGGTGCCGTTCGTCGAAGTCATCCTCGGCGCGCTACTCATCCTTGGTATTGCTCGCAACGCGGTCCTATTCGTCACGGGCCTCTTCTTCATCACCCTCACCTTCGGCCAACTACTCCTTTCGCAACCGCAGGTCATCTTTCAGAACATGATGTACACGGTTGTGACCGCGGCGCTGTTGTTCGCCGATGACTATGATCGGTGCGTGTTGCCGCTTGGCAATCGACGAGCGCTTCAACCGACCGTGAACGAGAATAGATGAATGGCAGACGGTATCAAATCGAGTATGGCGAGACCGCTTGGCAGACCTGGACAGACTTCCTCCTGCCCATCGCCATCAAATCATTCGAAAGGTCGGGAGGCTGGAAAGTGGGTTGCAGGGAATGCTGATGTCGCGCATCGGCTACGAATGGGGGTGTACCGAATCTTGTTTGATGTGGAAGGTGATATTATAATCGTTCGACGCATCGGTCATCGCAAAGAGATCTATGACTAAAACTCTGGAACGTGAAATTAGCCGCAAGGTACGGCAAAAGCGTGAGGAGCTTACGGCGATTCGGCAGGCGGCAAGCCACGGTTGAGTCAGGAGCAAGTTAAGAAACGCTACGGCGGCGCATAGCCTGGTTTCGATGCGAGCCTACAGCCGCGAGATTTTCTCAAGCAACGTAGTCGTCGATTTGCCGGGGACGAGTGGAAGTAAGACGACTTTGCCGCCGGCCTTTTCTACGGCGCGGCGCTCGTCCTGATTAACGCTGTCGATGGTGTAATCGCCGCCTTTGATCCAAACGTCCGGCTCTGCCGCGACCAGGAATTGCAGCGCTGACCGTTGCTCGAAAATGCAGACCGCGCCCACGCAACCCAGGGCCGCGACGATGCTCGCTCGGTCGGTTTCGGAGTTCACCGGGCGGTCGGAGCCTTTAAGTTCGCGGACGGAAGCATCGCTGTTGATGCCGACCAACAATAGGTCACCGTGCTGGTGCGCCGCTTCCAGATACGTCACGTGTCCAAGGTGCAGGATGTCGAAGCAGCCATTAGTGACGACCAGCCGAAGCCCTTTGGCGTGGACAGCCGCCCGCCAGCTCGGCAGCTTGGCCCAGGGCACAATCTTTTCCCGAAAGCTCATGGGTAAATCATTCGCCAGCATTGCCAGAGTGACAATGCATTTCTGCCGTTTCACTGGACTTGTTTTTTGCATTTTGGGCAATAGAGTTGAGGTATGAAGAATGACGTGGTGCCCGTCGAGATTCGCGGAATCCTCCCCGCCAACAGCGGCTGCGCCATCTTCGTCGGCAACGATGAGAAAGTTTTCGTCATTCAGGTCGAGCATAATATGGGCGCGGTCATTGGGATGTTTCTCCGTGACACACCCAAGGAACGGCCGCTGACTCATGACCTCTTGAACAATGTTTTCAAGGGTTTCGAGATCGTGATCGAGCGCGCGATTATTACCGAACTGAAGAACTCGACCTACTTTGCCCGGCTCATTCTGAAGCAGCAAAACGAGCTCGGCACCAAGCTTGTCGAACTCGATGCGCGCCCGAGCGACTGCCTCGCGATTGCCAGCGCCCAGAAGCGTCCCATTTACGTTACCAGCTCGCTTTTCAGCCAGGTGGAAGACATGTCCAAGTGGCTGGAAGAGATTAACGAAAACGGCGGCGAACTGGAGTGAGTCTCTTACCATCGCGCGATGTGATTGTAACACGGAGCACACCGAGACCACGGAGATGAAATCATTTTTGTTTCTGAGTGTCCTCCATGCTCTCGGCGGTTAGATATGCCTCGCGCTACTGCAACTAAGTCCGACACTGTCGCTCTCGTCTGCGGCGATGATGAATTCGCCGTCAAGCAACGCGCGAAGGAACTCTACCAAGTGTGGTCGGCTGAGCTTGGCGGCATGGACCACGAGATCATCGACGGCCAGGTCAATAATAGTGGCGAGGCGCTGAAGTCTCTCCGCAATTTGCGCGCTGGCTTGCAAACGCTTCCATTCTTCGGCACCGGTAAAGTCGTGTGGCTGCAAAATTGTAATTTCCTTGGCGACGAGCGTGCCGCGAGCGCAGCGGCCGTTACCGAGTTTCTCGGCGAAATCGCGCAGGAATTAAAAACCTTTGAGTGGGGAAACGTGCGTTTGCTCGTCAGTGCCGGGAAAGTGGATAAGCGCAAAACGTTTTACAAGACGCTCGAAAAAATTGGCACCGTGCAAAGCTTCGAGGCGTGGTCAATGGATGACAAAGACTGGTTATACGAAGCGGAGAACGTTTGCCAGCGCGAACTTGAGGGGCGAGGCAAAACTATTTCCGACACCGCGTTGGCAGAGCTGATCAATAATGTTGGACCCGACCGTCGTCAAATGACGAGTGAGATCGAAAAGCTTTCGCTCTTCGTCGGCAACCGCGGCGACATCAAGGTCGAGGACGTGCGCGAAATCGTGACGCGCAACAAGCAGGCGCGCGCGTTCGCGCTAGCCGATGCGCTTGGCGACCGGGACCTGCCGCGGCTCTTGCGGACCCTGGACGAAGAACTTTGGGAAATGAAGTTCGATTCACAGAAGTCTGAAATCGGGATCCTCTACGGTCTCATCTCCAAGGTGCGCGCCATGATTTTTGTGAAAGAAATGATGCGTGAGGACTGGATCAAGGGCGAAATGGATTATTCGCGGTTCAAAGCACAACTCGATCGTGTTCCCGCTGACAAACTGCCCCAGGACAAACGTTTCAATCCGCTGGCCGTCAATCCGTATATTTTGTATAAGGCCGTCCCACAGGCGCGGAAGTACTCGAGCGAAGAGCTGGTCCGCGCCATGGACTTGCTTTTGCAATGCAATCAGCGGTTGATCTTCAGCAGCCTGGACGGCCAGCTTGTGTTGCAGCAGACGTTGGTACAGATTGTCCGAGGCGATGGTGCGCACGGCGCGCCCAAATGATGTATGAAACCGATAGCCGCCAATTTATCCGTTTGGGTTTGTGAGCGTGAGGCGTGGATCCGCATCGGCGGCCGGGCGAGTTTCAATAACAGCGTCGATTTCAAGACGCTGATCAACAGCCTTGCGCAGGACGGTTGTTCACATTTCATCCTCGATCTCACCGAATGCCTGCTCATGGACAGCACGTTCCTGGGCGTACTCGCCGGCCTTGGCCTCAAATACCCGCACAACGGCGATGACCATGCCGCCTTTGAGTTGCTGAATCCCAACCATCGCATCGCCGATCTCCTGGAAAATCTAGGTGTCGCCCACCTCTTCCATATTATTCACAGGCAGGCGGCACCGCATTCATCGCACGATGTGGAGCATACGTCCGCGCAGGACGACGGGACCGAGGTCACTCGCACGTGTCTCGAAGCGCATGAAACGCTGATGAAGCTCAATCCGAAGAACGTGCCGAAATTCAAGGACGTGACGGAATACCTCGCCGAAGATCTGCGCCGCAAAGAGGGCGGCCACCGCGGCTAAGGAGGGAAAGCAAATCCTGCCGAGCGGTCTCGTCGTTGGCCCAAACCCTGCTTCGCAATTTCGCATGCTGAAAGCAGGACGCAAGACGCTGGTCAGGGATGGCCGGAGACTTCAAGGGATGGCTTTTCTCGTTTCGGTTGAGGACGAAAGCGAGACTTTCGATTCCGAATTCGAGCGGATGGTCCATGGCATTTATGACTGGTACGAGCAGTATCGGACCAAATGCGGGGAGTTGTGCCTCGGATTCGTCGCGCCGGAAACAGAGCACGAGAACATCATTGCCTATTGCCTGGCGTTGGTTGAGAACGCGGAGAGTTTGCTCCCGCTGTTCCGCCAGCTGCGCGAGGTGAACATTTTCTTCGTTCCGCCGGAAGGCGGCGAAGCCAAAGAGATCACGCTTCAAATCGAGGACGGCACCCAGTTCGAAGATCATCTGGCGGCGTAGGACTCGTATAACTCGTCCCTCCGATTACTCATTGTCCCTTCTTCTCCGGAGGGACGAGTTACGAGTCCCACACCCCATTCTCCACCGATGCGAGACTTGTGATTCCAACCATATTCTCTATTTTTGATCCGTGGACCTGGAAGAGAATTTTCGCAAGGTGCGTGAACGCATCGAGGAGGCCTGCGCGCGGGCCGTTCGCGATCCGAAGGCCGTAACCATCATCGCAGTCAGCAAGAGCCAGCCGCCGGAAGCCGTGCGCGCGGCGGCCGATCTGGGCCAATTGATCTTCGGCGAAAATCGTGTGCAGGAAGCGAAAGCAAAAATGCCATTATGTCCCGAACGCGCTCGCTGGCACATGATCGGTCATCTGCAATCCAACAAAGCACGCGACGCCATCACCTTGTTCAGCATGATCCAAAGCGTGGACAGCTTGTCCCTCGCGCAGGAACTTGAGAAATGGGCCGATAAAGAGGCCAAAACGATGCCTGTTCTGCTCGAAGTCAACATCGCAGGCGAGAGTTCCAAATTCGGCTACAAGGCTGAAGCCGTAACGCGCGATCTACCGCAGATTAACGATCTCCGTCATCTCGAAATCCACGGCTTGATGGCGATTGCGCCGTACACAACTGATCCCGAAAAGGTGCGGCCCATCTTCCGAAAATTGCGCGAGCTCAAATCTGAATGCGAGCAAGTCCTCGGCGCGCCCTTGCAGCATCTCAGCATGGGCATGAGCGGTGACTTCGTAATCGCGATCGAAGAAGGCGCGACGATGGTGCGCATTGGGACGGCGCTGTTTGGTCCGCGTACATTGGCGCGCAAGGCCGCAACGGAAGCGCGAGAAGAATCCGTGGAATAAAAATTTTCCGCGCACTTTGAACTTTGAAGTTGCGGGATGAACTCCTATGTTTCGCTCGTGACGGTCGATACGTTTAAGCACGAGATCGCGGACGCCTTGAAGGCTTACGACAGGTTCATTGTATGCCTCGATAAGACTCCGGAGGAATGCGAGTCCTCGCTGCGCTCGCTCATGGAAAAAGCCATCAAGGCTTACGACAGCCGCGGCCCACACTTACGTCATGGCATCGCCCTCGATCGGCAGGTCACCATCATCCTCAGCCAGACCGACAACGACCGGCCATTGTGCGGCATTTATTTTAACCTTCACTCACCGTACCAAAAGAAGACGTCATCGAAGACGGCCAAGGCGAGTTCCTAATCGTAGCGCACTTCATCTCCCGGGCGGCATTCACCCGCAACTACGTCGGCGACCGTATGAACATCGCGCTGCGGGCCGGAGATTTTCAAGTCCGCCACTTTCAATCCTTGCCGGTACGCGCTCATATGCTGATTCAACGCTGGCATTTGGCCAATTGGGAATCGCACCACTGCAAAGCGCGCGGTCGGATTCACTGAAATAATAGTACCTGGCAGGCTCCCACCCGGCGTGACGATCAGTCCTTTACCGGGATTCTTTTCGCGCGAAGCGCACCCGGCCAACAGCACGATCGCGCAGATGCTAAGCCAGCGTGAAATCATCGGCGTGATACGAACTGCGCACCATTGGCCCGCTGGCGACATGCACGAAACCCATGTTCCGCGCGATATCGCCGTAGGCCTGAAAACGATCCGGTGGAATAAACTCCGCCACCGGCAAATGCTTCAGCGTGGGCTGTAAATATTGCCCCAAGGTAAGAATGTCGCAACGTGCCTTGCGCAAATCCTGCATCGCCGTGAACAGCTCGCTTTCCGTTTCGCCCAAACCGAGCATCACTCCTGATTTTGTATAAATCGAGTCCCCGTGTTTCGTCTTTACGACCCGCAACACTTCCAGCGACCTGTCATAAGTAGCGCGCGATCGCACCGCAGGCGTCACCCGCCGCACC
>Ga0066710_100001051_pt1 | contig 19372 bp, 17 predicted proteins | sample GraSoiAngelo_159_FD_79666 | JGI IMG/M metagenome (GOLD analysis project Ga0066710, IMG submission 79666) | Grasslands soil microbial communities from the Angelo Coastal Reserve, California, USA - 14_1009_16_40cm | ecosystem: Environmental > Terrestrial > Soil > Grasslands | place: USA...
ACCTACCAGCGGGGCTACATGGACCCCGTGCTCTACGGTCGCCTGGTCCAGCAGTGCACGGACCTGGGGGTCAGCTCGATCAAGCTCAACTACCGGGGCGAGCCCTCCATGCATCCCCGCATCGTGTCCTTCGTGCGGGAGGCGGCCGGGCTCGGCTTCCCCGACATCATGATGAACACCAACGGCAACGGCGGCGCGCGCAAGAACCCCGAGCTGTTCGCCCAGCTCGTCGAGGCGGGCATCACCGACCTCATGTTCTCGGTCGACGCCTGCGACCCCGACACGTACCAGCGCCAGCGGGTGGGCGGCAAGTGGGAGGTCCTCCTCCACTCCGTGCGCTCGGCGGTGAAGGCGCGCGCGGAGGGCAAGGGCGCGCCCGACTGCCGCATCCGGGCGTCGGTCGTCCGCACCCACCTCAACGCCGAGGCCGTCGACTCCGGCCGGATGGAGGAGTTCTGGCGGGACAAGATGGAGGTGGACTGGATCTCGGTCTCGGAGTGCTACTCCCCCGCCGGCACGCAGCACCACTGGAAGGCCGCCCACTGGCGCCAGATGACCGCGGACGAGTTCCAGTGCTCGGACCCCTTCCGCCGGATGGTCGTGACCTGGGACGGCCGGCACACGATGCCGTGCTGCCAGGGCTTCACCCTCGAGATCGACGGGGGGCCGGTGGTGCGGCTGCCCCGGCCGCCGCTCATGAAGAGCCTCCGCGAGGCGTGGGCGAGCACCAACTTCGAGCGCCTGCGCCGGGCCCACCGGGAGCGCACCTGGGACGACCCGTTCGCCGGCGAGGCGATCTGCCGGAGCTGCGCGGTGACGAAGGCGCCGACGCGGGTCGACCTCGCCGCCAATCGCCGGTTGGCGCTGCCGGTCCGTGGCTGACCGCAAGCGCGCGCGGCGCGTGCGCCCCGTGAGAGCTTCGGCGGCGCTCCGGGGGCCGGCGGAGCTGGGCGGCGACATCGCGCCCCACGTGCGGGCGGTGCTGGCCGCCATCGGCGAGGACCCCGACCGGGAGGGCCTGCTCAAGACGCCCGAGCGGGTCGAGAAGGCCTTCCGATTCCTCACCAAGGGCTACCGGGAGGACGTCCGCGCCATCCTGAACAGCGCGCTGTTCAGCGTGTGCTACGACGAGATGGTGGTGGTCAAGGACATCGAGGTGTTCTCCCTGTGTGAACATCACCTGCTCCCCTGGTTCGGCAAGGCCCACGTCGCCTACATCCCGAAGGAGAAGGTCGTCGGGCTCTCCAAGATCCCGCGCCTGGTGGACGCCTTCGCCCGGCGGCTGCAGGTCCAGGAGCGGCTCACGGTCCAGATCGCCCACGCCCTCCAGGACGCCATCCGTCCGCGCGGGGTGGGCGTGGTGATCGAGGCGATGCACCTCTGCATGATCATGCGCGGGGTGGAGAAGCAGAACTCCGTGGCGGTGACGTCCTGCATGCTGGGCGGCTTCCGCGACCAGCTCCAGACGCGCGAGGAGTTCCTCTCGCTCATCAAGAAGAAGCACGACGGGCTCGGCTAGCCGGCGGCCGTCAGCGCCGGGCTTCGATCGCGGCGGCGAACCTCTCCGCCACCCACAGGTTCCCGGCCTGGGTCAGGTGGATGCCGTCCACGAAATGCTCCCGCGGGATGCTCGACAGGTCCACCAGGCCGAGGCCGCGCCCTTCGGCGATGCGCCGGTAGGCGTGGTTCAGCTTCTCGATCATCTCGTTCATGCTCCACGGCTCCAGCGGCGCCCCGAAGCCGTTCTTGCCCGGCAGGGTGGCGAGATACACGAAACGGCCCGCCGCCCGGCACTGGTCGAGGACGGCCTCGCACGCCACGAGCGTCTGGTCGAGGGAGCGGTTCTGCTTGGCGTCGTTGGTTCCCGCCCAGAGGCACACCTCGCGCGCCTCCGGGAGCGACAGGAGCTCGTGGTAGTTGCGCCGCCAGATCTCGACCCAGCCGTCGCGGGCCACCGCCAGGTTGACCGTGACCCAGGTCTGGTGGTGCTTCTCGGAGAGAAGCCGGCCGAGGTAGAGCGGATAGCTCATGCCGTCGGGATCGCGCGATCCGTAGGTCAGGGAATCACCCTGACAGGCGATGAGCCCGTAGATGCTGGCGCGTTCCTGCCTCATTCCAGAGCCTCAGTGTCGGGCGAGAGCGGCCATGCGAGCGGCGACACCGGGATCCCGGTCCGATCTGAGCGCTTGGAGGACCGGGAGACCGAAGAAAAGGGCCGCGGGAAATGAAGTTCCCCGCATCGTCAACGCGTGGTGCTCACGCCGCCGGCCGAGCTACCCGGAGCATGATACCAGGGTCCTCTACAGCGAAGCGTGCCGGAGGGCCCGCTCCACGGGCTCGCGCACCCGCTTCCCCAGCAGCGGGCGCAGCTTCCCCCATTGGGCGCGGACGTCCGCCAGCGTATCGATGTCGGGCAGCTCCTCGAGCATCCGGACGCGCAGGCCGAGGGCCGCGGCGCGCTCGGCGGTGGCGGCGCGTACCGACGGCGTGCTCCAGGCGATGCCTTCGAACAGCTCGGGCCGGGACCGGTCGAGGGCGAGCAGGTAGTAGCCGCCGTCCACGGTGGGGCCGATGACGACGTCGTGCTCGGCCAGGGCCGAGAAAGCGCCGGCGACCAGGCGGCGGGAGAGCCACGGCACGTCGCTGCCGATGACGGCGGCGCGGCGGGCGCCGCGGCGGAAGACCTGCTCGAAGGCCTCCGCCATGCGCGCGCCCAGGTCGGTGCCCGTTTGCGGCAGCAGGACCTCTCCCGGCAGCCAGGCCTCCATCGCGCCGCGGGCTTCGGCCGGAGCGAAGAAGAAGAGCCGGCGGTACTCCCCCCGCCGCGGGACCGTGCGGCGGATCTCCTCGTCGGCCAGGGCCCTATACAGCTCGGCGGCGGCCTCCGCGCCCAGCTCCGGCACGAGACGGGTCTTGGCCGCGCCGGGCCGCGGCTCCTTGACGAAGACGACCAGGATGTCGTCACTGCACGGCGCCTTCTCGGGGGCCGAGACTCGCCGCTGCAGCCAGGCCGCGATGCCGACCGCCACGCACGGCCCGTACTCGAGGGCCCGCACCGGCCAGCCGACCTGCCAGCGCTGGCCGGACAGCCATTCGGGATAGACGAGGTAGGCGAGCTGCACGCTGCCCGTGAAGAGAAGGAGGCCCGGCGCGTCCTGCAGCACGAGCAGCGGCAGCAGCCATAGCGCGTACCAGGGGAGCACGTTCGGCGCGAGGAGGATCGAGGCGGCCACGACGGCGAGCGCGGCGGCGGCCGGCTCCGTCTTCCGCGCCGCCAGGGCGAGCGCGAACCCGCCGAGCAGCACGCCGGCCAGCCGCACCCCCTCCTCGTGCCCGCCGGCGAGCGCGGCCAGCGGATCGAACAGCGTCTGGTTGAAGAGCCAGTACCGCCCGTATTTCCCGAGGCTCATCCACAGCCCCGGCCCCGCGGTGGCGTAAGGGATGACCAGGAGCAGCGCGAGGTCCAGCCCGGCCACCAGGTGCCACCAGCGGTAGCGCCGCAGCCAGGCGAGGACGACGAGGGCGGGCAGGAATTTCGTCAGCGCTCCGAGCGCCGCCGCGGCGGCGGAGCCGAGGCCGTCGCCGTGGTCGAGGGCGGCCAGCGACAGCGTCAGCAGGAGCGCGCCGAAAGCGTCGTTGTGGCCGCTGCCCGCGACCTCGACCAGCGCCAGCGGGCTCCAGGCGAGGACGAGGAGCCGCTCGGGGGGCAGCCGGCGCCGGCGGAGGAGGCGGGCCAGCAGCGCCCACAGGGCCAGCTCGCCGACGACGACGAACGCCTTCATGGCGGTGACCGAGTCGCGCAGTCCCACCACCAGCCGGCAGACCATCTCCCACAGCGGCGGGTAGACGGCCGTGTACTCCTTGTGGGTGACCGTGCGCCAGACGCCGTCCCGCAGCGCCTCCCAGCGCGGCGACTCGGGCCGGTCCTCCCAGGCGTAGGGATTCCCGCCGTGGAGCTGGACCCGGCCTTCCCACACGTAGCGGAAGACGTCGTCCGAGAGGAGGGGAAAGGCGGGGACAAGGGCGAGGCGCCAGAGCACGGCCATCCCCAGCGCGGCGCGCAGCCAGCGGCGCGACAGGCCCCGCGCGATGTGGAGGGCACCGAGGTACGCACCGAAGGCGACGCCGAAGAGCATCAGGTGGGTGCCGACGCGGCGGGTCTGGTCTCCCTCGACGGCCCACGCGGCCACGCAGGCCGTGATCACGCCCCCACAAACCACCAGCACGACGCAACGCTGCCACCCATCCCCCCCTTCTCCGGCGTGGGGAGGGACGGGGCGGGGGGTCAATGACGCTTGAAATACTGGACGGCCCGCTCGTGGGCCTTGGCCGCCTCCAGGCTGCCGAAGGTCCCCAGGTTCTTGCGCCGGCCCGTCCGGGCGTCCTTCTTCCGCGAGTACAGCCGGTACTTTCCCGACTTCAGCTTGCGAATCATCGTGGCCCTCCCTGCGGGCGCTCCAGCAGGGATTGTCTCCTATCCTTGCCCGCCCAGGGCGTGCCGCGCGATGGTGCCCAGGATGGTGGCGCCCGCCCGCAGGCTTCCGGAGAGCGTGCCGCTCACCTTGCTGCGCCCGATGCGCGGGCGGTAGTCCACCGGCACCTCGCGCACTCGCAGCCCGCGCCGGCGCGCCTTCACCTGCATCTCCACCGTCCAGCCGAAGCCGCGGTCGCGCATGTCCAGCCGCCGCAGCGCGGCGGCGGTGATCGCGCGGAAAGGCCCGAGGTCGGTGGCCCGGGTGCCGATGAGGCGGTTCATGAGGGCCACGCAGACCCGCGTGCCGAGCACCGCGTGCCAGGGATGGGCGCCGGGGGCGCGGCGGCCCAGCCGGCGCGAGCCGACCACCAGGTCGGCTTCGCCGGCAAGGATGGGGGCGAGCAGCGCGGGCAGCTGGGCCGGGTAGTCGCTGTGGTCGCCGTCGAGGAACGCGTACACGTCGGCGTCGGGGGCGGCGGCGAGGCCGGCCAGGCACGCCTGGCCGTAGCCGCGGCGAGGCTCGCGGACGACCCGGGCCCCGGCCGCCGCCGCCCGCGCGGCGGTCCCGTCGCGCGAGCCGTTGTCCACGACGATCACCTCGTCGGCGACGGGAGGGATCTCGGCGAGCACCGGCCCGATGGCTTCCTCCTCGTCGACGGCGGGAATGACGACCACCACCCGCGCCATCCTCGCGAGCCTCCCTCCCGGAATGGTATCGGCGCCCGCGGCGCGTGCCAACTCGGCGGGCGGCCGCCGGGGCCGTGCTAGACTCGCCCTCGCATGCGACGTGGACCGGCCGCGCTCGTCCTCGTCCTCGCCGCCGCGCCCGCCCCGGCCCAGGAAGCGGCCCCCATCTTCCAGCCCGAGAAGGAGTACAGCTTCAAGGTCAAGGCCGACGGGTTCGAGCGGGAGGAGTGGACCTCGCGGATCTTCGACGCCGCCGGCCGCTACCACAACGATGATCGGGCGAGCGTCCGGCTGCGGCCCCGCGGGGAGGCCCGCCTCGACAAGCTGACCCTGGGCCTGGGCTTCAACTTCGCCTACGGCAGCGACCGGAACCACGAGCCGTCGGCCACGATCATCCGCGACAACTACCGCTCGCGGGACGCGCGCGTCGACCTCGCCTTCGCCCGCCTCCAGCTCACGCGCGGGCTCCGGCTCGAGGGCGGGCGCTTCGAGATGCCGGTGGGGCTCACCGAGATGCTCTGGGACCGCGACCTGCGGCCGCAGGGCGGGGCGCTCACCCTCGAGTCGCACGACGAGGCCGGCCGGCCCCGCATGGGCCTGACCCTCCTCGGCGCCCGCGGCAGCCACGTCTTCGACGACGACGGGGCGGGCCTGCTCATGGCCTCGGGGGCCGGCTTCTTCGGGGCCGGCGAGCACGGGCGCGTCGAGCTGCGCGCCTCGTTCCTCCGCTTCACCCGCGTCGGCGGGATCGAGGCCCGGATCCGCCGGCAGAACAGCCGTCGGGACGGCCTGCTGTTCGAGGACTACGACGTCGCCGACGCCATCGTCCGCTACCGGCGTGACGGCGGCGTGCCGCTCCAGTTCGTGGCCGATCTGAGCCGGAACTTCGGCGCCAGCAAGACGGCGCGTGCGGCCGGCGAAGCGCCCCAGAAGAACAACGAGGGGCTCTGGCTGGCCGCCGTCCTGGGCTCGACGCAGAGCGCACGCGTGCGCGGCGAGTACACCTTCGCCCGCGTGGACAAGGACGCCACCGTCGCCGCCTACGCCACCGACGACTTCTTCTGGTCGACGGGCTGGCGCGGCCACCGCGGGGACCTCGGCGTGAAGGTGGCCGACCACATGGCCGTCCACGTCGTGGGCCAGCTCCAGCGCTTCAAGGACAGCCCCCGCCCCGAGGAGCGGGGACACTGGGTCAGGCGCTACCGCACCGAGTTCCGCGTAGTCTATTGAGCTGGGGGGCGCTAGCGGCGCGCCCCCCAGACCCCCCGCTCGCTCCGCGCGAGTGAATCGCGCTCCGGTCCTCAATGAGCTGGGGGGCGCTAGCGGCGCGCCCCCCAGACCCCCCGCTCGCTCCGCGCGAGTGAATCGCGCTCCGCTCGCAGCCTGGCCGGGCGTGCTGGCGGCATGCCCCCTGAGAACCCCCCGCTCGCTACGCGCGAGTGAATCGCGCTCCGCTCGCAGCCTTGGCCGGCGTGCTGGTGGCACGCCCCCTGAGACCCGCCCGCGCTACCGACCGGCTCCGGGAGAAGGCTCCGCGCTGGAGGTTGCGGGCCGCTTCGGCGCCAGCGAGTCCAGCAGCTCGTAGGGCACCCGCAGGTTGACGTGGACGCGGGTGTCGTCGGTGGTGACGCTCACCGCCGAGGCCAGCTCCTTCAGCTCCGGGCGCTGGCCGGCCTGCAGGCTGGCCAGCGCGACCAGGCCGCGGACCACGTCGGCCAGGTTCTGGGCGGCCCTGGCGTCGGCCGCCTCGCCCGTCATCTCCAGCGCCACGACCGGGTCGAGGTCGCCCGTCACGACCACGCTCTTGACGGGCGGAATGGCGACCGACGCCCCCTCGCCGCCGGGAGCGGGCAGACTGAGCGGCAGCTTGGAGAGCACGCTCTGGTCCCCCACCGCCCAGAACGTCGCTCCCGGCTTGACGCCCTCGAGCAACGCCACCAGGCCCGCGTTGGCCCGCAGCGGGGCCTTGCCGCCGGCGTGGTTGCTGATCGTCGCCTCGACGCTCGGCTGCGAGCCGAGCACGAGCGTGTCGTCGTCGAGGAACGCCGCCGCGGCCGCGCCCCGCCGCGAGCCCTCGCGGAACAGATAGACGGTCGTGCCTCCGTGGCTCTTGGTGGTCACGCCCTTGGTCTGGGTCTCGATGGCCCGCGACAGCTTCGTGCGGTCGAAGCGGCCGCTGGCCAGGACGATCCCGCCCTCCGGGCCCTTCTCGGTCCCGCGGCCGGCGACGACGATGCGGTCGACGTCGCGCTCCGGGTTGAGGCCGGTCTTCTCCTCCAGGTCCACGAAGGCCGGGGCCCGTCCGGGGCCCTGGCGGTCCCCCGCGAAGCGCCGGTAGAACGGGCTGTCGACGAAGCGGCGGACGTCGAAGCCGAGGACGAACCGGGTGTCGCTGGGCAGGGCCAGTCCCTCGGCGGGTAGCGGACCCACCGCGGCCCGGGCGGGGTCGAGGTAGAGGGCGCCGAGAGCCCCCACGACACCGACCCCGACCACGACGAGGGACGACAGGACGACCAGACGGCTGCGTGTCATGAGAGCCTCCGGAGGCACAATTGTAGGCCTACTGCTCCATAACGTATTCGCGGGTGGAAAAGATCCAGGCCGCGGCGGCCAGAAAGACGACCACCGCCGCCGCCAGCACCTCCAGGCACAAGGCGGAGGGCAGGACCTGGCCGAAGATCTCCGAGATGCCCTCCTCGGCCGGCCGGTGTCGGACGAGTGATCGCAGATAGGCGGTGAGCGTCAAACGCGGGAGGTAGCCGGGCAGGTTCGCCACCAGCTCCCACACGAAGAGGAAGAACAGCCCGGGGATCACCGGCCGCTTCAGGAGGACGCCCAGGAGAGTGAAGAGGGCCCCATAGACGAGGAGCGCCAGGGCCAGCACCCCCAGGTCGCGCAGCAGGTCCGGCACGGCGCCCCCCAGGCCGGCGCGGCCGCGGGAGGTGAGGAGGATGAAGAACGTCAGCACCACCGCCGGCAGGGCCAGGCTCAAGGTGGTGGCGACGTAGGCCGCGAACTTGCCGGCCAGGATCGCCTCCCGACGTATCGGCCGCGTCAGGAGATAGGTCAGCGTCTTGCCTTCCACCTCGTCGGCGACGAGGGCGGTCGCGTAGAACAATGCCACCAGCGGCAACAGGTTGCGCAGGTAGACGAACACCACCAGCCCTCCGTAGAGCTCGAAGGGCGTGAGTCGCGGTTTCAGTTGAGCGGGCAGAAAGACACGATAGATGATCGCAATGACGACGGGCAGGCCCACCAGGACCGCCATGAGCACGCTGCGCCGGCTCCACACCATGCCCTCGAGGGCGAGGTCGAAGACGCCCCGGGCGGCGCGGCCGAACGGGACCGGCCGCGAGGTGTCCCTCACCTCGCCACCAGGTAGCGGAAGACCGATTCCAGGTTCTCGTCGGGAGAGTACATCTCGGTGACGCCGGACTCTTCGGCCGCCTCGAGCAGGTTGCCGTACAGCTCGTCGGGCCGGGCGGTCTGCACGGTGAGCCACTCGCCCTCGGCGCCGAAGGTCAGGGAGAGCACGTGGGGCAATCCGACCACGGCGCGCGCCAGGGCCCGGGTATCGCGGGCGCGCAGCGCGACGGTGTGGGGATGCTCGTCCATGAGGTCACGGATCTCCCGCACGTCGCCCTCGGCCAGGATCCGGCCGTTGTGGATGAGCAGCACGCGGCGGGTCATCGCCTCCACCTCGTGCAGGATGTGGCTGGAGACGACGACCGTCCGCCCCTCCCGCCCCAGCCGCCGCACGAGGTCCACGACCCGGCGGCGGTTCACCGGGTCCATGCCGGAGACCGGCTCGTCGAGCAGCAGCACCTCCGGGTCGTGGGCCAGGGCCTGGGCCAGCTTCACCCGCTGCCGCATGCCCTTGCTGTACCCGCCGATCTTGCGGTCCTTGGCGTCGAGGAGCGCCACCTGGTGGAGCGCGTTCTCGGCCCGCTGGCGGCAGTCGGCCTCGTCGTAGCCGGTGAGCCGCAGCAGAGCGAGGAGGAACTGCAGGCCGGTGAGCTGCTCCCAGAACGCGTCCACCTCGGGGCAGAGGCCGACGCGGTGGAACAGCTCGGGAGAGCCCCAGGCCGGCCGGCCCAGGACCTTCACCTCGCCCTGGCTGGGGGCGAGCTGGCCGGCCAGGAGCTTCAGGAACGTCGACTTTCCGGCGCCGTTGGGCCCCAGCAGGCCGGTGACGCCGGGCTCGATCGCGGTCGTCACGTCGTTGAGCGCGATCACCTGGCCGTACCAGCGCGAGGCGCGGAGAAGCTCCAATGTCGCGCTCACTGGACGATCTCGACCGCGCGCACCCGCGAGCGCAGGATCAGCAGGCAGGCGATCGACACCGTTACGAGCATCGCGGCCGCGTACGCCCACGGCAGGGTGACCGCGCGCTCGGTGAGCCCGAACAGCGCCACCCCCAGCGAGCGCAGGTCGGCTTGCAGCGAGAGGAGGGCGGTCTCCGGGCGGCGATAGAGGGCGTAGAGGATGCCCCGCGCGACCTCGAGCCCGATCAAGAGACCGAAGAAGCCGAGGCCGGCCACCCGCGCGCTGCGCGACAGCGACGACACGGCGAGGGCGACGAGGCTCATCACGATCGATATCGCCAGCGACTGGGCCACCACCGCGGGCGCGATCCAGGCCAGGCTCCACTTCCAGAACAGGTCGGGGGCCAGTGAGAGGGCGACGAGGTACAGCATCAGGCCGGGAAGGAGCGTCACCGCGAGGTTCAGGGCCAGGAGCACGCCCAGCTTGCCGATCACGTAGTCGCGCCGGGTGAGGGGACGGGAGAGGTAGACGAGGATGGCGCCCGTGCGCAGGTCGTTGGCGACGAGCCCCGCGCCGCCGAAGATGGTGATGAACATCGTGAAGAGGGCCTGCCACGCCAGCAGCTCGCCGAAGAGGCGGCCGTCGACGGGCAGGAACTGGTTCGCCTGCGGGAAGCGCGTCACCACGTAGATGCGGATCACCTGGACCACGAAGGGCAGTCCGGCGGCGGCGAGCAGGGCGAGGAACCACCGCCGGGCGAGGATGAGGCGCAGGGCCTCCCGGGTGATGGGCCAGAAGCGGACGCGCCGCAGCGGACCGCGCGCTTCGTGCCTCCGGTACGTCTGCTCGTAGATCGGCATTTCAGCGCGGACCGGCCGGTCAGCCTTCCGCTTCGTGGCCGAGGGCGCGCAGGAACACGTCTTCCAGCGTCTCCGCCCCCGGGCGGAGGAAGCGCACCTGCACTCCAGCCTCGCGCGCGGTGCGGAAGATCAGCTCGGGGCCGAGGCCGTCGCTCATGAAGACCCGGTAGCCGTCCTCGCCTTCCCGCCATTCGCAGCCGTGGTCCTTGAGGTCGGTGAGGAAGGCGGCCGGATCGCCCTTCACCCGCACGTCGTAGACGGATCGACGGGGCCCGGTCAGGTCTGCGATGCGGCCGGAGGCCGCCACCCGGCCCAGGTTGAAGACGATGACGTTCTCGCATACCTGCTCCACGTCCCGCAACAGGTGGGAGCAGAGGATGAGGCTCATCTGCCGCCGATCCGAGACGTCGCGGACGAGGGCCAGCATCTCTTCGCGGCCGGCGGGGTCGAGGCCGTTGGTGGGCTCGTCGAGCAGCAGCAGGTCGGGGTCGTGGACGAGGGCCTGGGCCAGCTTGACCCGCTGCTTCATGCCCGTCGAGTAGGTGTCGACGGTGCGGTAGCGGGCCTCCCCCAGCCCCACGTAGTAGAGGACCTCGTGGGCCCGGCTGACCGCCTCGTCGCGCGGCATCCCCGACAGCTCGCCGGCGAAGGCCACGAAGGCGGCGGCGGTCATGCCGGGCAGGTGGCAGTCCACCTCCGGCATGTAGCCGATGCGGCGGCGCACCTCGAGGGGCTGCCGGACGGGGTCGAGGCCGAAGGCGCTCAGCGAGCCGCGCTCCGGCTCGAGGAAGCCGAGGAGGGTCTTGAGCAGCGTCGTCTTGCCGGCGCCGTTGGGCCCGAGCAGGCCGGTGGGCCCGGGAAGGAACGCGCCGCTGACGCCGGAAAGGGCCTGGACCGGGCCGTAGGACACGCACAGGTCCTTGAACTCGACGAGCGGTGCCTCGGCCATCCCCCCCAAGGAACGTCCCTCCGCAACCCGAAGTTCCGCCATTGTGGCAGAAACGCGACGGACCGAGGTAGGCTGAAGCATGGAGGAGACGGGGATGACGGTCGGCTCCTACCGGGACGTGGCCCTGTCGAGCGCGCAGCCGTACAACGCTCACCTCCGGGTCTTGACCTTCGAGAGCCCGGCCCTCGGGGGCCGGGGCGAGGTCACGTTGTTCGTGCCGCCGGGGGAGCACGTGCGCATGCCCCTCGTCATCCTGCTCAACGGCGTGTACGGCAGCCATTGGGCCTGGGCCGCCCAGGGCGGCGCCGACCGCACCGCACGGCGGCTCATCGACGACGGCCGGATCCGACCCATGGTCCTGGCCATGCCCGCCGACGGGCGGTGGGCCGACGACACCGGCTTCGTCCCCCACGCGCACGGCGACTACGAGCGGTGGATCATGGAGGACGTCGTCGGCTGCGTGCGGGAGATCGTGCCCGAGCTGGGCCCCGCGCTTCTGCTCGGCGGCCTGTCCATCGGCGGATACGGGGCGCTACGCCTGGGCGCGAAATACGGGGGATCCGTCCGCAGCGTCTCGGCCCACTCGCCGATCACCCGGCTGAACGACATGGAGCGCTTTGCCGAGGAGCCGGGCAGCTACCTGGCCGAGGAGCCGTTCGTCGGGGTGTGGATCGCCCGCCATCGCGCGTCCCTGCCTCCCATCCGCTTCGACTGCGGCACCGACGACCCGCTTCTCGACGCCAGCCGGCGCCTGCACGAGGAGCTCGTCCGCCAGGGCATCGACCACCGGTACGACGAGTTCCCGGGCGCCCACGACTGGGGCTACTGGAGCACCCACCTCGAGGATACTCTGCTCTTCTTCGAGCAGTGCCTCGGCGGGGACGGCGAGCCCTCCGCACCACGTGGACCCGGTCGCTCCGCGGGTTGACGATCCGGCAGGGGGCTCCACGTTCCCCTGCGCTCGCCCGAGCGCCTGGTCCTTCATCTCAGGCGGAGCACGACCTCTCCCGTGGTATCGATCGCCAGGCGCTGGCGGGCCAGCAACTCGCTGCCGCCGCGCCGTCCCCGCAGCGTCGCGATCGGGTCGAGCGGCACCGTCAGGACGACCTCGCGGCCGGGCAGGACCACCGCGGGCCGCCCGGCCGCCCGGAGCGTGCCTTCACCTTCGGCCCATACGGTCACCTCGGAGCGCGGCTCTCGCGAGCGCACGAGCAGCTCCACGACGCCCGCCCTGGCCCGGGCCCGGTTCTCCTCCACGGTCACCGCACCGGACAGGAACGCGGCCGCGCCCGGCCCCAGGCCCATCACTTCCGGGAACCGCGGGCCGGCGCGAAGGGCCGGCCACTGCTCGAGGAGGAGCGCGGCGGCGAGGACCACGGCGGCCAGCCCGGCCAGCGCGCGCACCGGCGAGCGGCCGCCTCGACCGGCCGCCGCCCGCCGGATCCAGAGCCCGGCGGTGGCGACGAGCAGCAGCCATACGCCTATGCGCACGAAGAGGCCGGGGGCGGCCTCGCTCCACGTGCGCAGGAACAGGTTGGGGACGTAGAGATTGCCGTCGGCGAATGCGCTGCGGTTGAGGAGCAGGGCGCAGTCGTTGGCAGCGTGGGGGTCGGCCCACAGCGCGGCCGCGAACAGAGCGGTCCAGCCGACGAGCGCGAGGGCGACGGCCAGCACGCCGCGCCGGCGGCCGGCGGCGGCCAGGGCCGCCGCGACCGCCGCGGCCAGCCAGGGCGCTACCGGCATGAAGTAGCGTCCGAGGTTGCACACGGCGCCGCTCCAGTTGTCGGCCGAGGCCACGGTCACGTAGTACGCCGCCATCGCGGGCAGGGCCCACCGCAGGCGTGAGGGTGCCCGGCCCCGCAGGAGCGCTCCGCCGGCGGCGAACAGGTAGACCGGCGCGTAGGGAAGGATCCCGTAGCGGGCGTCCAGGAGGAGACCGAACAGCCCCTGCCCCATGCGGGCCGAGCTGACACCGCCCGGGCCCCAGGCGAGGTAGAGGGCGTCGGGCCGGGCGCTGCCGGTGATGGCGAAGTTGTAGAGGGCGAAGAGATACGCGCTCGCGAGCTGAGGGACGGCCAGCCACAGCAGCGCGCGGAGGCTCACCATCTCGTCGACCGCCTTGACGGCCGCCATCGCGACCAGGACCACCCACACCGGCAGGAACTTCTGGTGCAGCCAGGGCAGGAACGCCAGGAGCGGGCCCAGCCACGCCATCGTGCCGCTCGTCCACCACGCGCCAAAGAGGATCGCCCGCAGGGCGAGCGTCAACCCCAGGGCGCCCAGCATCTCCGGATAGAACTGGAAGAAGTAGAAGAGGAAGGGCGGCGTGAAGGCGAAGCCGGCGGCCAGCGCAGCGGCCAGGGCGGGACGGCCGGTGGCGTCGCGAGCGAGGAGGAACAGCGCCGAGACGAGCGCGGCCGCCAGTGCGTTCCACAGAAGCAGAGTGACGCCGAGCCGTCCCCAGGCGCCGCGCCGCAGGTTCAGCGCCCGGTCGATTCGTAGCGCGGGGGCGATGAGCGCCGAGACTCCAGGGGCGAGGACGTGATACACGCCGCCTTCTTTGCCGCGCACGGTCTGACGGGTGATGCGCGTGGCCCCGATCGCCGAGGCGCCGAGCGCGCGCGGACCGTGGGCCAGCGCCGCGATCATGCGGGTCGACTCCCCCATCACGGTGGCCGCCGCGTCGCGGGCGGAGGCCGCAAGGCCGCGCGTCGGGAGGGCCTCCATCGCCGCGCTCACCCCCTCGACGTCGAGGGTCAGGCCGTGCCCGAGCGCCACTGCCATGCGCAGGGTCTTCGGCTCGTTGCCCGGATGCCCATCCCAGTGCCGGGCCCACGGGGGCGTCACCAGCGCGTAGGCGATGAAAGCGATGAGGCCCAGCGAGGCCGCGCCGGGCGCCGGAAGCCGGAGCGGCGGGACGTTCGCGGCCACCAGCGCGGCCAGCGCCGCGGCGTCCTGCGCAACCGCGAGATCCTGGGTGAGGGCCACCGGCAGCGTGAACCCGTAGGGGTAGGACGGCCGGAGGGCGAGCGCCGCCAGGGCGAGGAGGGTGAGGACGGGTCTCAGGTAGAGCGGCGCGAATCCGCTCGAGGTGGCCGGGAGGGCCGCGGCGAGCGACGCGCCCTCGCGCCGCGAGCGAAGAAGAGCGAGCGTGAGCCAGAAGACGGCTCCTCCGGCCGTCCAGGCCGCGACGTGTCCGAGCAACGCGATGGGGTCGACGAGGCGCAGGGCCTGCCGGACGAAGTCGGGCAGGTCGAGGGTCGAGCGGAGGAGGAGGCCCGCGGCGGCATCGACCTCGCGCGCCAGCGCGTGGGCCGCGAACGGAAGAAGAGCCCGCAGCGCGTCGCGAGGCGAGGGCACGGAGCGGATTGTAGATGCGGACGGAGCGCGGATCCCTCACCCAGGCCCTCTCCCATCCGGGGAGAGGGATTGAAGGATGCGCATCGCGGGACGGAGGGCGCTTCTATGCGATGAGGCGGCGGGCGAGGGCCCGGCGCACGGGCCGGGGCAGGAAGCCCAGGGGCGAGCAGGCGCGGCGCGGGTCGAGCGGCAGCAGGTACCGGCCGCGGTGCGCGCGGCCGAGGACGAGGACGGCGTGAGGAGGCAGGCGGCGCAGGTCGGCGAGCTGGAGCTCCACACGCACGAACACCACCTCCCGCGTGTGCTCGAGCTGGGCCTTCTCGCCGAGGGCCTGGAGCAGCGCGGCCAGGATCACGGCCGGGCCGTCGCGCGCACCGGCCAGGGCCAGCAGCACGTCGGCGCCGTCCCGGGGGCGTTCCGGCAGCGGCACGTCCATCAGGTGGCTCACGAACGTGAAGACGGACGCCAGACGGCCCAGGCGGTCCTCGAGGGGGACGCGTCGCACGAGGCGCCGGGCGAAGGCGACGAGCTCGGGGTGACGGGCCAGACGGAGGCAAAGACAGTGGAGGACAGCTCGACGTCCCCCCGGGCGGCGGCACAGGACCCCCAGCGGGACCTGGTTCAGGCCCGGTCCTCCAGCAGGGCCTCGAGGATGTTGTTCAGGACGGCGGGCTCCATGTCGCGCAGGCAGCGGGCATAGGCGAGCACCATCTGCACCTGCTCATCAGTGAGCGACTCGAGCACCTCCTGGGTCTTAACCTTCAGCTCCTCGGCCATTTAACCCCTGCCTGTCGCGGTCCGGCCGTACAGTAACGCTACATCTTGTGGTTGTCAAGGAAAATCTGTGGCCTGAGGCCTCAGAAGGCGAGATCGGCCTGGACGGACTGGAAGAGCGTGTTGTTCTTGTCGTCGACGAACTGCACGCCGAGGATGATGCGCAATTGCGGGCGCGGTCCGGAAGCGAGGATCGGGTAGCCCGACACCACGGGCTGGAAGCCGATCCTCGCCTTCGCCTCGAGCCGGTTGGTGCCCGCCTGCCGAGCGACCCAGTCCGATCCCAGCGTGACCTTGCTCTCGTCGCGGCCCAGCGTCACGTTGCGCAGCGTCACCTCCACCGAGTCGATCCGGCCGCCGAGGCCGGCTGTCTCGGCGACCGTGACGGTGGGGCTGAGCGAGGCGAGGCAGAAGGCGGGGTTGGTGGGAGCGGGACAGTCCACCGTCACCGGCACCGGGCTCGGAGTGATCGTCAGCTCGATGTGCGCCGAGGTGGGAGGGGGCGGGCTGGACTTGGTGAGGTCCTTCGCGACGTCGCACCCGGACAAGAGGACGCCGGGGATCAGAAGGGCCGCGACGCGGGGGACGAAGGTCACGCTTTCGCCGTCAGTACCCCCAGGTACGGTCGGGGGCCATTCGCTTGAGGTACGACGCCATCCACGCCACCGCTCGCTCGGCGCCGGCGAGGCGACGGGCGGGCCGGCCGAGCTGTTGCAGCTCCCAGATGTCCGGCGGAGCCGCGAGCTGCTCCAGCGACGCTTCGAGGTCCCCGGCGTAGGGCAGGCCGGCCTGCTCGAGGGCGGCCCGGCACGCGCTCTCCACCGCCATCCAGCAGGCGGTGGCGACCAGGGCTTCCGGCCGGCCCTCGTGCACGAGGAGGCGCGCGATGCCGAGGTTGTTACGGCAGTGCTCCCACCAGACGTCTCGCGGCGCGGGGGAGGCGACGAGCGGCGGCCGGGCGCTGGAGGCCGGGCGGCTCTCTAGCTGCATCCGCTGGTGCTCCCGCAGTTGCTGCACCGGTAGCAGCTGCCGTTGCGCGTCATGATGCTGCCGCAGTAGTGGCACGACGGGGCGTCGGCCTGGCTCCGGTAAGCCGGGCCCCCCGCGGTCGCCCGGGTCGGGGCGCCGCCGGCGGGCGCCTCGGACGGAGCTTGGACCGGGTGCACGCCGACCGCCTCCTGGTGCTCGGCGGAGAGGAACTTCGAGGCCAGCCACCGGAAGATATAGTCCGTGATGCTCTTCGCGTACGGGATCTCCGGGTTCTTGGTGAAGCCCGAGGGCTCGAAGCGCACGTGGGAGAACTTCTCTACCAGCGTTTCCAGGGGCACGCCGTACTGGAGCGACATCGAGATGGACGTCGCGAAAGCGTCCATCAGGCCGGAGATGGTGGAGCCTTCCTTGGCCATGACGAGGAAGATCTCCCCCGGCTTCCCGTCGTCGTACATCCCCACCGTGATGTAGCCCTCGTGGCCGGCGATCGAGAACTTGTGGGTGATCGCCCGCCGCTCGTCGGGCAGCTTGCGCCGGGCCGGACGCGCGTCGGGCGCGGGGGCCGCGCCGGCCGTCTTGCCTTCGTCTTTCGAGGTGCTGAGCGGCTGGCTCCGCTTGCAGCCGTCGCGGTAGACGGCGACCGCCTTCAGCCCGAGCCGCCACGACTCGACGTACGCGTCGGTGATGTCGTCCGGCGTCGAGTCGGCCGGCATGTTGACGGTCTTGGAGATCGCCCCCGAGAGGAACGGCTGCACCGCCGCCATCATCTTGATGTGGCCCATGTAGGGGATGGACCGCTTGCCGCTCGCGGGCGGGAACGCGCAGTCGAAGATGGCCAGGTGCTCTTCCCGAAGGTGGGGCGCGCCCTCGATCGTCTCCTTCTCGTCGATGGCGCGCACGATCTCGTCCACCTGGGCCGCCGGATAGCCGAGCTTGCGCAGCACGCCGGGCACCGACTGGTTGACGATCTTCATCACCCCGCCGCCCACCAGCTTCTTGTACTTGACGAGCGCGATGTCGGGCTCGATGCCGGTCGTGTCGCAGTCCATCATGAAGCCGATCGTGCCGGTGGGCGCGAGCACGGTCACCTGGCTGTTGCGGTAGCCGTGCTGCGCGCCCAGCGCGTAGGCCTCGTCCCATACCGTGAGGGCCTCCCGTAGCAGCTCCTTCGGCACCAGCGTGGAGTCGATCATGTGGGCGTGCTGCCGGTGCTTGTCGATCACCCGCAGCATCGGCTCCTCGTTCCGGGCGTAGCCGGAGAAGGGACCCATGGCCGAGGCGACCCGCGCGCTCTGGGCGTACGCCTCGCCGTGCATGAGGGCGGTGATGGCCGCCGCGTAGGCCCGGCCCGCGTCCGAGTCGTAGGGCAGGCCGCGGTCCATGAGCAGCACGCCCAGGTTGGCGTAGCCGAGACCGAGGGGCCGGTAGTCGTGGCTGTTGCGGTCGATGGCCGGCGTCGGGTAGCTGGCGTTGTCGACCAGGATCTCCTGGGCGGTGATCATCGTCCGGCAGGCGGCCTTGAATGCCTCGGCGTCGAACTCGCCGTCCTCCTTCCGGAACTTCATGAGGTTGAGGGAGGACAGGTTGCAGGCGGTGTCGTCGAGGAACATGTACTCGGAGCAGTTGTGGACCAGCAAGCCGTTGGCTACGAAATGATGGGTCGACCTCTCGGTCAGATCGTAGACGGGCTGCTCACCGACCGGCTCAATCGATGCTACGGCGTCAGTCAGGTCGTCGCGACAAGTGCTGATCTGCCCATTGAGAGTCGCGAGAGCAGCTGCCTTGGGGCTCGAGGGATCGAAGCCGATCTCCCGCTCGAATACGAACCGCCACGAGCGACTGACGCGCAGTGAATACATCTCCTTGACCGGATAGCTCTTCATCCCACCGCGTCCGTCGGGAAGCATCGACGCGGTGATACCTCCTCGGCGGTTGTCGTAGAGCTTGGACTTGACGCCGAAGCCCAGGAGCAGGATCTGCACCTGTCCCAGCAGCTCCCGTGAGGACGAATCGAGGGAGATGTACTGCGACTTCTCGCCGTAGTTCGCGACCGTGCCATCGGAGGTGAACAGCCCGCGAAGCAGCGCCGCCAGCGAGGGCTTGTCAAGATCGAAAACGGCCGGCGTGAAGCGCTTGCGATGGCTACCCTCGTCGAGAACGGCGAACTCCTTGAACAGGTCCACGACCGGCCGTGAAGAGAAGGCCAACCGAGAGCCGGACTGGCTTACCCTCACTGAGACGCCGTCTGGACGGCCGACCGCGCCCACGGCTCGCCGCAATTGCTTCTCCTCGTTCACGGCACCGGCAATGGAAACCAGCACACCGGCCTCGTTGGCAGCCATGGTCAGAATCACGATTTCCTGGATCCCGTAACGATGGGCGCTACGCACGAGGCAGCCATCTCCGACCGCGACGCCAACGGCCATCGCCAATTGCTCGCCAACCGCCCGCCGACCGAAACCGGGGGCGACCAGCTGCAGCCGCTCGCCCATTCTAAGATCGCTGACCGGAACATCGCCGCGGTCGATCGTCCAGACTTTGTGGTCCGCGGTGATCCGAACCTCATAGCCGGCGCGGGTTCGCAGGCGGTACACCTGCTTCGTGCCGGTCGGGAAGATGCAGTCGACCAGATGCGGCTGGCCATCGGAGCCGATGATCTCCGCCGACCGGCCCACCAACCCGTCAATGCGCCGCCAGCCCTCGGAAGTGGCCACCAGCGTGTCTCCCGTCACGCATGGGTTCGATGCATTGATCCGCGCGGTGCCCGGGCAGGTATGCCAGTCGTTGATCGTGGTGTCGAACTGCAGGCCGGGGTCGCCGCACTGCCAGGCCGCCTCGGCCATCAGCCGCATGAGGTCGCGGGCCTGGTAGGTCTGGCAGGTCTTCCCGGTCAGCACGTACTTCGTCTGCCACTCCTTGCCGTCCACGACCGCCTGCATGAACTCGTCGGTGACGCGGACCGAGTGGTTCGCGTTCTGGAAGAAGACCGAGTCGTAGGCCCCGCCCTTGACG
>Ga0066710_100001052_pt1 | contig 19369 bp, 20 predicted proteins | sample GraSoiAngelo_159_FD_79666 | JGI IMG/M metagenome (GOLD analysis project Ga0066710, IMG submission 79666) | Grasslands soil microbial communities from the Angelo Coastal Reserve, California, USA - 14_1009_16_40cm | ecosystem: Environmental > Terrestrial > Soil > Grasslands | place: USA...
CGCCGCCACCCGCCGCGCCGCCGGCCCCGCGCATGGGGACACCGACGATCCAGCCGGCTCCCGCGGCTCCGGCCGCGCCGGCGCCTCCGCCCGCGTCCGTCGCCCGACCTGCGCCACCGCCGGAGTCGGCGGGGCTCAGAGTCGAGGCGCTGATCTATGCCGACACACCGGCCGAGCGAATGGTGTTCATCAACGGCCGCCGGTATCGCGAAGGCGACTCGATCGATGGCCGGCTCCGGATCGAAGAGATCCGAGAAGACGGCGTCGAGCTGAGCGATCAGGGTCGGCGCTTCACGTTGCGCGTCTCGCGCTGACGCCAGTCCTGGCGCGCTCCGGCATTCCTGTCACGCCGTCCCTTCGCCGCTTGCCGGGCGTCGGGCGCGCGTAGCGCGCCGTTCATAGCAGAAAGTCTGTAGTTTTCAGGCGTGGTCCGCGGCGGCCTCCCCGGTGGCTCGACTCTTGCTCCTATAGAGTCGAATCTTCAGGAGGGACCTATTCGGTCACGTCCACGGATGGCGGCACTGGCGTGCGCCGCCGGGCTCGCGATGCTCCTCACCGCAGCGCTGCACGCGGCCCCACCGGCGCGGCCCGTCAAGATCGCCGTGCTGACGCCGGGGCTCAGCTTCGGCGAGGTGCTCGGCGGCCTGCGCGATGGGCTCGGCCAGCTCGGCTACCGCGAGGACACCAACCTGATCTTGCTCGTGGAGGACACGAAGGGGGGCGGGTCCGACGTGAAGGCGCAGGCCCAGGCGCTGGTCGCCGCGAAGCCGGACGTGCTGGTGACGGTCAGCACTTCTCACACCATGGCAGCCAAGAGCGCGACGTCGACGATCCCGATCGTCTTCACGTGGGTGGGCGATCCCGTCCGTTCCGGGCTGGTGCCGAACTACGCCTCCTCCGGCAACAACCTCACGGGGCTGTCGGTGTACTCAGGGCCGCTCTCCGGCAAGCGGCTCGAGATCTTGAAGGAGATCACGCCCGATGCCCGCCGCATCCTCTGTCTGGTCGCCAGGGAGAGCATCGCCGAGATCAGCTTCGGCCTCGCGCAACGGACCGCCGAGCAGCTGGGGATGGTGCTGATCCGGCGCGACGTCGCGAGCCGCGACGACATCGTGCGCGAGCTCGGCGCGCTCCCCAGGGGCGCGTTCGACGCGATCTATCACGTGCCCTCCGGCCTCGTGACCGCCCACATCGGCCTGTTGATCCAGCGCGCGCGCGACGACAAGGTGGCTCTGATGACGCACGAGGACGAGCAGGTGGCGGCCGGCGCCCTCGTCTCCTACGGCGCCAACTACCGGCGGATGGGCCAGCAGACGGCGCGCATCGTCGACCGCGTCCTCTCGGGCGTGGCGCCGTCCGAGATTCCGATCCAGATCCCGGACAAGCTCATGCTCGCCATCAACCTCGTCACGGCGCGGACGATCGGGCTGAAGCCGCCGCTCACGCTCCTCGAGCGAGCGGAGCGCATCGTCGAGTAGCTTCCGCCGGCGCCGATGCTCCCCGCGATCGGCCTTCGACTCGGAACCCTGCGCCGCCGGCTCTTCCTGCTGCTGGCGTCGGCGAGCGTCGTCGCGGTCGTGGGCGTCAACCTCATCTGGCTGCCCGGCGCCCTGCGCGACGTCCACGCGGCCCGCGGCGAGCTCGCGCTGGTCGCGGCCCGCGGCGTGCGGGACCAGATCGAATTCTTCCTCGCCGACAAGGAAGAGGCGGTGACGACGGTCGCGCAGCTGTTCCGCGCCGCCGTCATCGACGGAGACCCCAAGGGCGTCGCAACCGTGGGCCCGCGCTTTCTCGCGCGAGAGCGGGCCTTCGAGGAGGTCGGCATCTTCGAGCCGCCCCGCACGTGGCGGTACCGCCTGTCCCGGCGCGAGGTCGTGACGATCGCGAGCACCGACGCGCCGCCGGCGCTCGACGGGAGTCTCCACTTACGCGGCGTCGCCTGGGGCGCGGTCACCACCACCGAGACGTCCGAGCCGTGGGTGACCATCGCCACGCCGCTCTCGGGAGCCGCGGAGGGCCGGCTCCTCGTCGTCGGCGTCCTGAACCTCAAGGACCTCTGGTCGCTGATCGCCGACCTGCAGCTCGGCCAGGGCGGACGCGCGTACGTCGTCGACCGGCGGGGCGGGCTCATCGCGGCCGACGACGCCAACCTCGTGCTCAAGCGGCTGTCCCTGCTCAACCGGCCGATCGTGCGCAGTCTCCTCGAGCAGGACCGCCCGGGCGGCGTCACCGGCTCCTACACGAACGAGCGCGGCGTCGAGTCGATGGCGACGGGCCTGCGCGTGGAGCGCGCCGGGTGGGGCGTGGTCGTGGAGCACCCGCGCGCCGTGGTGACCGCGGCGGTCGGGCAGAAGCTCTGGTTCTTCGCCGCGCTGACGGCGGCCGGGGTGCTGGTGAGCGCCGGGGCGGCTCACGTGCTGAGCGCGCGACTGACCCGGCCCCTCGAGCGGCTGCGTCAGGGCGTGCAGCGCTTCGGCCGCGGCGAGCTCGATCACCGCGTGGCGATCGAGACCGCCGACGAGATCGGCGAGCTCGCGCTGCAGTTCAACCAGATGGCGACCGAGCTCGGGGCCTCGCACGCGCGTCTGGAGGAGCGCATCCGCGACGCGACGCGCGATCTGGCGCGGCGGCAGCGCGAAGCCGAGGAGCTGGCCCGGGTCGCGCGGACGCTGACGGAAGACCTCGACGTGCACCAGGTCGCTGATCGCGTCGTCCAGCCGGTTCTGAAGCTCTTCGGTGTTCAGTCGTCCGTGCTCTGGCTGCGCCAGCCGGAGGGCTCGCTCGTGGCCGTCGGGATCAGCGGCCGGGCGCGCGAGAGCTTCCGCCGAGGCGACGTGCTGCCGGCCGGCGCCTCGATGGCGGGACGCGCGGTCGACGAGGGCCGGCCGGTCTGGACGAGCGACGTGCTGGCCGAGCCCGGCCTCGTCATGCCGGCGGATCAGCGCGCTCGGCTACAGGCCTCCGGCGACCGCGCCGTCCTCTGCGTGCCGATGGCCGTCAGCGCGCGAACGATCGGCGTACTCGCGCTCGGCGACGGCTCGACGCGCGAGTTCACCCACGACGAGGTCGTGCTGCTCCAGGCCTTCGCCGACCAGGCGGCCATCGCGCTCCAGAACGCGAGCCTCTACGCCGACTCGCAGACCCAGCGGATCCAGCTGACGCAGATCCTCGAGTCGACTTCCGACGGCGTGCTCTTCGTCGGACCCGATGGCCTCATCCAGGCGGCCAACCGCCACGCCGGCGAGCTGCTCGGATACGCGGCGACCTCGACCGTCGGCAGCGACCTCGGCGAGATCCTGCGGCGCGGGTGCTCGGCGGCCTCGACCGAAAACTTGATATTGGCGTGCGCCGGCGGGCTGGGCGCGGCGCCCGATGCGGGCGCCAACGGCGACCTCGACGTGCCGAGCCTCAACCGCGTCCTGCACTGGGAGGCGCGCGCCACCCAGGATGCCGCCGGCCGGACGACGGGCCTGACGATCACCGTGCACGACGTGACGCAGGAGCGCGAGATCGCGCAGATGAAGAGCGACTTCGTCTCGTTCGCGACCCACCAGCTCCGCACCCCGCTGTCGGGCATCAAGTGGATGCTGGAGCTGGCGATGCAGGAGACGGCCGTGCCCGACAGCGCCACCAGCTACATGACGGACGCGCTCGGCGCCGCGCAGCGACTCATCCAGCTCGTCAACGACCTGCTCGACGTGTCCAGGCTCGAGAGCGGCCGGATGAAGGCGACGCCGCAGCTCGTCGACCTGGCGGGCCTGACGCGGACCGTTCTGGACGATCTGAGGCTCCAGCTCGAGGAGAAGGACCATCGGCTGACGGTGGACGCGTGCGACGATCCGCTCGAAGTGTTCGCCGACCCGCAGCTCCTGCGCCAGGTGGTGCTCAACCTCGCCTCGAACGCGATCAAGTATTCGCCGAGCCGGGGCAGTATCAGCGTCCGCCTGACGCGCGAAGAGGACGTCGTGCGCTGGCAGATCACGGACACGGGGATCGGGATCCCCAAGGAGAGCCAGCGCCACCTGTTCGAGAAGTTCTACCGGGCCGACAACGTGGCGGCGCTCGAGACCGACGGAACGGGCCTCGGGCTCTATCTGGTGCGGCTGATCGTCGAGCAGATCGGCGGACGCGTCGGCTGCGCATCCGAAGAAGGGCAGGGCGCGACGTTCTACTTCACGGTGCCGTGCGCTCAGCCCTCCGGGCCCGCCGCCAGGTCGCGCTAGCGCCTCGTTCACCGCGACGCTCCCGTCCTCGGCGCGGTCGCGATAAGCTCCGGAGTCGTGGACGGCCTGGCGCTCAAGCTCGTGCTCACACCAACCTTGATCGGCGCGGTCAGCATGGCCGGGCGGCGGTGGGGACCGGGTGTCAGCGGCTGGCTCGTCGGATTTCCGCTCACCTCGGGTCCGGTCGCGTTCTTCCTGGCGCTCGACCAGGGTGTGTCGTTCGCCGCCGGCGCGGCCGTCGGCTCCATGACGGGCGCCGCCGCGCAGGCCGTGTTCTGTGTCCTCTACGGGCGCTGGGCGCGCGGCCGGCACTGGGCCCTGGCGCTCCTCGCCGGCAGCCTGGGGTTCGCGGCGGCGGCCGTCGCGCTGCAGCACCTGACCCTCGCGCTCGTCCCGCTCCTGACGCTCGTGATCGGTACGGTCGTCCTAGCGCTCGTCTTCATGCCGAGAGATTCCGAGAGCCCTCGTCCCGCCCGGAGGCCGCGGTGGGACATCCCGGCGCGGCTCGTCGTGACGACCGCGATCGTGCTGCTGCTCACGGGCCTCGCCACGACGCTCGGGCCTTCGCTCACGGGTTTGCTGGCGACGTTCCCGCTCTACGGCGCGATCCTCGCCGGCTTCGCGCATCATCTCGAGGGGCCCGGCCCAGCCATTCGCGTACTTCGTGGGCTGCTGCTCGGCCTGTTCGCGTTCGCCGGCTTCTTCTTCGTCCTGGTGCTCTCGATCGAGCGGGCCGGCATCGCGCAGGCCTTCGCCGCGGCCACCGCGGCGGCGCTGATCCTCCAGGCCGGCGCCCTCTGGGCCATGCGCCGGGAATCGCCGCAGGCTGGATCCGGTCGAGCTTGACCTGGACCGACGGCCCCGCTAGCCTCGAAGCGCCCGGCCCGCGGTACACTCTCGCCGGGGGTCAGCGATGCCGGGAACGACGAAGAGGAGGGGACGATGATTCGACTCAGCGGGATCGGCCATGTGCTGTTGCGCGTGAGTGATATCGAGCGGTCGCGAGCCTTCTACTCGACGGTCCTCGGGCTCAAGGTCGTGGAGGAAGACCCCGAGCACGGAGGCGTCTTCATGGCGCTCGAGGGGCACGGCCACACCGTGGACCTCTTCCCGGTTCAGAATCCCGAGTCCGCTCAGCGCGTGGTGCAGGGCGGCGTGGGCGTCCATCACGTCGCCTTCCACGTGGGGAGCGAGGCCGCGCTGGCGGACTCTTACTTCACCCTGCAGGAGCACGGGATTCCGATCGTCCGCGCCGTCGACCACGTGAGCCAGAAGAGCATCTACTTCCACGACCCCGACGGCAACTACCTCGAGATCTACTACGAGCTGCCGAACGCGCCGGACCTCTTCCGCGAGGGGCGCCACGATCGGGACCAGCCCCTGGTCTTCGACAAGCGCGCTTCCGCGTAGAGCCGGACACGGGAGCTTCCTGGTTCTCCCGGGGCGATGGGAGCGAGCCGCGCGACCGCTCGCGCGTGGCTCCTGCCGCTGGTAGGATGGCTTCCCTGTGGTCAAACCACATCGCCGGCTTCTGACGGGCCTCCTGGCCGCCGTCGTCCTCGCGACCGGCCCCGTCTCGAGTGCCGCTCAGGCGCCTGAGGCCGAGCGCCCGCTCGACGGCTCGCAGCCCTTCTCCCTCGGCGTCGATACCTCTCGATTCCGTGTCTCGACGCTCGGCCCCAGGCCGGTGATCGGGACGGAAGATCCGACGCTGAGCAGCGCTCCGTACCGGCTCGTCGATGCGGAGCTATTCGGCACCGCCGTCTCGTTCGATCTCAAGCTGCGGTGGCCCGCTGCCGTCCCCGGCTCGTCCGCGCTCGGCCCGCTCGCCCCGTATCTGTCGTTCGGGCCGACCGTCCTCTTGCCCGGCGCCGAAGGGGTGGCGCGCTCGGCGCAGCCCGCTTCCAGGACCGATGGCCCGATGGCGATCGGCCTGAGCTGGGGCGCCGGACTGTCGTGGCGGTTCACGCGGAACGCGGAGCTCTTCGGCGGCTACCGATTCATGCAATTCGGCCGGGACAGCCTCTCGCACGGCGATCGATCGACCTCGTCGGACACCGAGCTCACCGGACACGACGTCCTCTACGGCATCTCGGTCCGGTTCTGACCGAGATCGCGCCCGGTGCTCCCTCCTCCGGCTCGCCGGCGCCTAGCCGGCGGCCGGGCCGACGGCTCGCTCGATCTCGTCGAGGTGCTCGCGCCGGTGCTCGGCGCGGAGCAGATTGATCGGGCTTCCCGCCCCGGCGTTCGCCGCGACGAGCTCGTCCGACAGCTTCTCGACCCGACGGTCCACCGCGTCCGCGACGGCGACCGCCAGCCGGGCCGCCGCCCGCGGCGGCAGCGCCAGACAGAGCGCCTTGGCCGAGTCGTTGATCCAGTCCACGTCCTTGGCGTCGATCGAGCGCGGAGTCGCGCGCGGGCCCTCTGTCTCCCAGCGCTCGATCAGGATCAGGGCGCGCTGATCCCAGAAGGCCAGGTGGGCGAGGACGGCGCCGACCGTCCAGCCGGCGTCGAGCGGGCGGACCAGCTCGCCGTCGCTCAGGCGGTCGACGAGGGCGCGTAGTCGCGCGCGCTCGTGATTGTTCTCGGTGACGTAAGACGGGGCCATCACGCACCTCCCGACGCCGTCGCTGCGCGTCTGGTGAGATTATAGGCGAGCAGAGCTGCTGGCCTCGGCTTGACAACGCACGGAGCATCGGCGAATAGTTCCCGGACACGAACGGGAGGCGCTCGCATGGAATTGCGAAATCTCGGCAAGACGGGTCTCAGGGTCTCGACGCTCGGATTCGGCTGCGGCAACGTGGGCGGACTCATCATCCGCGGCGCGCCGGGCGAGCGCGAGCGTGCGGTCGCGCGGGCGATGGAGCTCGGCATCAACTACTTCGACACCGCGCCATCGTACGGCGACGGCAAGTCCGAGGAGAACCTCGGCCGGGTGCTGAAGGCGCTGAAGGCGCGTGTGCAGGTCGGCACGAAGTTCCGTCTCGATCCTCCCGACCTGCGCGACATTCCCGGAGCGGTCGCCCGCTCGCTCGACGCGAGCCTCAAGCGCCTCGGCCTGGAGCGCGTCGACCTGTTCCAGCTCCACAACCGGATCGAGTCGGCGCGCGGGTCCGGTGCCCTGAGCCTCGGCGACGTCCTGAGCGAAGTCGTCCCGGCCGTGCAGAAGCTCCGCCAGCAGGGGAAGGTCGGGTTCTGCGGCATCACCGCGCTCGGCGAGACCGCCGTACTGCATCAGGCGATCGACGCCGGGACCATCGATACCGCGCAGGTCTGCTACAACCTGCTCAACCCGAGCGCCGGCGCCGCGGTGCCGGCGGGCTTTCCCGCCCAGGACTTCGGCCGGCTCCTCGAGCGCACCCGCGAGCGGCGCGTCGGCGTCATCGTCATCCGCGTGCTGGCCGCCGGCGCGCTGAGCGGCGTCGAGACGCGGCATCCCGTCGCGGTGCCCACGGTCGATCCGATCTCGACGGCGCCCGATTATCGGACCGACGTGGCCAGGGCGCAGGGGCTCGGCGCGCTCGTGCGAGAGGGGTACGTCGAGAATCTGATCGAGGCGTCGATCCGCCTCGCGGTAGGGTCGGAGGCGGTCTCGACCGTCCTCGTCGGCTACTCGAGTCTCGAGCATCTCGAGGCCGCCGCGGCCGCGGTCGAGCGCGGGCCGCTGCCCACCGCGGCGCTCCAGCGCCTCGCCGCGCTCTGGTCCGGCCTGGCCTAGGCGCGGTTGACCCGGACGATCGCCCAGCCGAACGCGCGCGCGCGCGCGTCGACGTCGGGCCGCCCGCGCCGGCCGCGCGCGCGCCGCTCGACCATCCACGGCGAATCGTGCTGACGCCGCTCGCCGCGGCGGCGGTCGAAGATCACCTCGGCCCAGTCGACGTCTGAAAACGCGCGCTGCAGGTAGCCGTGGTAGCTCGTCGCTTGGCGCGAGACGATGAAGAGCAGGCGGTGCCGCCATTGCTTCAGCACGTGGGTGACGTTGAGCACCCTGATGAGCACGCCCAGGCTCGTGTGGATGACGCCCGCGTCGCCGCCGTTGGCGCGCATCACCGTGTCGATCTGCTCGACGCGCATCCGGCTCGAGCGGCCGTCCTGGGTCGTGAACTCGATCCATCGTCCGCCGGGATCGTCCATCGCTCTCCCCCTGAAAGAAATGGGTCGGGTCAAAAATGTTTCGGGGAGACACGCTAGCAACCCGGTTCTTCTGCCCACGCAAGAAATCGTAGCCGCGAGAGGCTGGCGCCGCGCGCGCCGGCGGCTACCAGATCTGGTGGCTCGCCGAGGTCAGAGTCGGCTGTTCAGGAGCGCGCCCCACGTCGCCACCAGGAACGGCACCAGATAGGTGAGAGGCACCTTCCAGGCCAGCGCGGTCGGCCACCGCGAGGACAGCAGCACGTCGCCCTGGTTGATGGCCAGGAGGACGGTGCCCACGATGACGGCGATCCCGAGCGAGCGCTTCAGCAAGGGCGGATGTCGCAGCGCGCACCGGCCGCACTTGAGCACGGCGTTGGAGCCGACCCCGAAGAAGAAGAGCCGCCGGACGCGCTCGCGCCCGCACGAGTCGCAGCGGCCGGTTGGCGCCGGATCCACGGCCCCGATTCTAACGGTATCGGGCCTTTCCGGCCCTGGCGTCGACCGTGGTATACCGGAAGAGCCACCATATGAAGCGCCCGGTGACCAACCGCGTCAGCGTCCCACGTCCCGGAGGTCTCTCGTGACCGGTCTGCGCTTCGGGCAGGCGGCACCGGGCTTCTCGCTGCCGTCGAGCGCGGGCGGCGAGACGTCCCTGGCCGACTTCAAGGGCAAGGACGTCGTGCTCGTCTTCTATTGCTACGACTGGGGGGGCATCTGAACGCCCGAGCTGAGCGACCTGGGCCGGGTCGCCGACGAGATCGCCAGACGGGGCGCCGCCGTGGTCGCCATCAGCGGTGACAGCCCGTTCTGCCACGCCGCGTTCATGAAGGCGCGCAACTTCCCGTTCGCGCTCCTGAGCGACGTGCACCGCGCGGCGATCCGCGCCTACGGCGTGCTCGACGTCGATCGCAACGTCGCCTACCGCTCGACCTTCATCGTGGACCGGGACGGCGTGCTCCGCTGGGGGCAGGCCGGCGATCGCGAGATGGTTCGCGACGGGAGCGAGATCCTCCGCGTGCTCGACGTGATCGAAGGGCTCCGGCGGAAGCGCTGAGTTGGCGCATGAGCCGGGAGCCCCAGGACGTCTTCCGCAAGCTCACGCAGAACGTCGAGACGGTGATGCGCGGCCAGTCCGGCGCGATCCGGCGCCTGCTCGCCGCGTTCGCGAGCGGCGGCCACGTGCTGCTCGAGGACTATCCCGGCACCGGCAAGACCACCCTGGCGAAGGCGCTCGCGCGCTCGATCGGCGGCCGCTTCAAGCGCATCCAGTTCACGCCTGATCTCCTGCCCTCGGACATCCTCGGGGTGTCCGTGTTCGACCAGCGCGACCAGGCCTTCCACTTCCACGAGGGCCCCGTCTTCACCAACGTGCTGCTGGCCGACGAGATCAACCGCGCCTCGCCCCGCACGCAGTCCGCGCTCCTGGAAGCAATGGCCGAAGGCCAGGTCTCGGTCGAGGGCAGCTCCTATCGCCTGGCGGAGCTGTTCTTCGTCATCGCCACGCAGAATCCCGTCGAGTTTCGCGGCACCTATCCCTTGCCCGAGGCGCAGATGGACCGGTTCGCGGTGCAGCTGAGCCTCGGCTACGTGGCGCCCGAGGACGAGGTGGCGATCCTCTCGGCGCAGGCCCAGCGCCATCCGATCGACACCCTGGCGCCGTGCGTCTCGATCGACGACGTGCTGATGGTGCGCCGGCGCGCCGCAAGTGTCCGCATGAGCGACGAGCTGAAGCGCTACGCGGTCGACGTCGTGCGTGCCACGCGCGCCGCGAACGGCATCCAGCTCGGGGCCAGCCCGCGCGCCTCGCTGGCGCTCATGAAGGCCGCGCAGGCGCTGGCCCTCTCCGAAGGCCGCGAGTTCGTGGTCCCAGAGGACGTGCGTGAGATGGCGGTGCCCGTCATCGCTCACCGCATGGTCGTCGAGCCGCAGGCGCGCTTCGCCGGGGTGACGACGGCCGGGCTCGTCGAGGAGATTCTCGCGAAAGTCCCGATGCCGTCGTAGGCGCCGTGTGCGCTGCAGGTCGTCGCGGGGCTGGAGCCCCGCCGGCCGAGGCGCACCTATGGACAGAAAATATGAAGCGCCTCCTGTACCGCTGGTTCAGCTCCTTCGCGGCGTTTCAGTACCGGCTCGACCGGCGGTGCACGCGGGCCGGCTCGCTCGCCCTCGGCGTGCTCGGCGCCGCGATCGTGATCGGCCTCGACACGAACCGGAGCGTCGGCTACCAGGTCTTCACCCTGGTGCTCGCCCTCGTCGCCCTCTCCGCGGCGTCGAGCCTGGTCTTTCGCGGGCGGTTCGCGGCGCACCGGATCCTGCCGCGCTTCGCCTCCGTCGGCGTGCCGGTCGCCTACCGCGTCGCGATCGCCAATCAGACCGGCCGGCGCCAGGACGGGCTGGTCCTGCTGGAGGAGCTCACCGATCCGCGCCCGTCGTTCGAGGAGTTCGTGACGGCCCGCGAGCCCGGCGAGGAGCGGCGGAACTGGTTCGACCGGCAGGTCGGCTATCCGCGCTGGGCCTGGCTCGTCTCGCAGAAGCGCGGCGCAGTCATCCCGCCGCGGCCGCTGCCCCCGCTCGACCCCGCGGTCGAGACCGAAGTGACCGTCGAGATCACGCCGCTGCGCCGGGGCCACCTGCGGTTCAGGGGCATCACGATCGCGCGGCCGGACCCGCTGGGGCTCATTCAGGCGCTCAAGTCGATCGCGTTGCCCCAGTCGCTCCTCGTCCTGCCGAAGCGGTATCCGATGGCGGAGATCCGGATCGCGGGTACCCGCAAGTACCAGCCGGGCGGCGTCGCGCTCGCGTCCACCGTCGGCGACTCCGAGGAGTTCGTGTCACTGCGCGACTATCGGGCCGGCGATCCGATGCGCCGCATCCACTGGAAGAGCTTCGCCCGCGTCGGCCGGCCGGTCGTGAAGGAGTATCTCGACGAGTTCTTCGTGCGCCACGCGCTCGTGCTGGACACGTTCACGAGCCACGTCGGCGATCCGATCTTCGAGGAAGCCGTCTCGGTCGCGGCGTCGATCGCGATCTCGATGCAGACCCAGGAGTCGCTGCTCGACCTCATGTTCGTGGGGCCGGAGGCCTACTGCTTCACCGCCGGGCGCGGCGTCGCCCACACCGAGCAGCTGCTCGAGGTACTGGCGTGCGTCGGCCCGTGTCGGGACAAGGCGTTCCGCTCGCTGCACCACGCGGTGATCGATCGCCACGACGTGCTGAGCGGCTGCGTCTGCGTGCTGCTCGCGTGGGACGCCGCGCGGCAGGAGCTCGTCCGCCACCTGGAGGCGCTCGGCACGCCGACCCGCGTCTTCGTCGTCGGCGAGCGGGCGACGCTCGACCGCCTACCGGGTGACGTGCACGGGCTCGAGATGGGCCGGATCGCCGAGGGGCTCGCATGCCTGTGACGCCGCCCCCGCTGCTACTCGGCGCCGCGCTCCTCTTCTGGGGCTGGCAGACCGGCTTTCCGTTCCTCGCGCTGCCGCTGGCGATCCTCATCGAGGCCGCGCGCGCCCTGACGTGGCGGCTCGAGCTGTCGGCGACCGACTTCCACCGTCTCACCGATCTCTGCACCCTGCTGATCGGCGTCAGCGGCGTCTATCTCTTCTCGACCACCGGCACCTCGCGGGCCGTCGACGGCCCCCGCGCGATGACGCTCTTGTTCCAGTGGCTGCCGTTCCTGATCTTCCCGCTGGTCGCGATCCAGCTCTACAGCACGGCCGGAAAGGTCCCGCTGACGGCGTTCTTCTGGGCGCTCAGGCGTCAGGCGGCCCGCGCGCCCGAGACCCGGCCCGGACAGGTCGATCTCGGCTACCTCTACTTCGCGCTCTGCGTCCTTTCGGCCAGCGCCGCCAACCGGCGCACCCTCGAGTTCTACGCGGGCCTGTGCGCGCTCGCGGCCTGGGCCCTCTGGCCGTGGCGCTCGCGACGCTTCTCGCCGCTCTGGTGGGCGCCGATGCTCGGCGTCGCCGCCCTCGCGGGGTACAGCGGCCACGTCGCGCTGCACCGGTTCCAGCAGGTGGTCGAGCAGACGGTGTTCGACTACATCTTCAGCATGGTGCGCGGCGACGCGGATCCGTTTCGGGTGACGACGGCCATCGGTCACCTCGGTCGGCTGAAGTTGTCGGAGCGCACGGTGCTGCGCGTCGAGCCGCGCGAGGGGCTCCGGCTGCCGTTTCTCCTGCGCGAGGCGAGCTACGACGTCTACAACTCGCCGGCGTGGCTCGCCTCCGGCGCGGCCTTCACGGCCGTCCAGCCCGAGGCCGACGGTGAGACGTGGCGGTTCGGCGCCGGTCGGAGCCCGGTCGAGCGGATCACGGTCTCGGCCTACCTGAACCGCGGGCGCGGCGTGCTCGCCCTGCCGGGCGGGGCGTTCGAGATCGACCGCCTGGCCGTCGTCGGCGTCCAGAAGAACCGCCTCGGGGCGGTGAAGGTCGAGGAAGGGCTGGGGCTCGTCACCTACACGACACTCTTCACGCCCGACGGGCCGCTCGATGCGCCGCCGGTCGAGGCCGATCTTCAAGTTCCCACGCGAGAGGCCCCGCTCGTCTCGCGGATCGCGGCGGACCTGGGGCTCGCCGGCGGGTCGCCCGTCGAGAAGGTCGACATCATCGCCGCGTACTTCCGAAGAAACTTCCGCTACTCGACCTGGAAGGGCGAGCGCCCACGGCGAGAGTCGGCGCTCGAGGAATTTCTCCTGAACTCGCGCGCGGGGCACTGCGAGTACTTCGCCACCGCCACGACCTTGCTCCTGCGGGCGGCCGGCGTGCCGGCTCGCTACACGGTCGGCTTCTCGGTTCAGGAATGGAGCCGCCTCGAGCAGCGGTACATCGTGCGCGCGCGTCACGCTCACTCCTGGACGCTCGCCTACGTGAACGGCGTCTGGCGCGACGTGGACACGACGCCGGCCGTGTGGGCCCAGACCGAGCAGAGCGAGTCGTCCTCGCTCGAGCCCGTGCACGATCTCTGGTCCTTCGCCGTCTTCCTGTTCTCGAAATGGCGGTGGAGCGAGGACGACAGCGGCATCGGCCGGCACGCCGCCTGGCTCCTGATCCCGCTGGTGCTCCTGCTCGTCTGGCGTCTCTACTCGCGCCGGCGCGTCGGCCGCGAGGCCGCGGCGTCGCGCGCGACGGTCGCGGTCGCCCGCCCGGGTCAGGACTCCGAGTTCTACCTGATCGCCGAGCGCCTGCTCGCCGCGGGGCTCGGCCGTCGGGCGGACGAATCGCCGGCCGCCTGGATCGCGCGCATTCACGCGGCCGAGCTCGCCCCGATCCTGGACCTTCACTACCGCTATCGCTTCGACCCCACCGGCCTCGACGCCACCCAGCGGACTTCGCTCAGAGCGCAAGCCGATGCGTGGCTGCACGACCACGCGATGGAAACGAGCGTGACCGGCCCGCCGCCGCAAGCCGCTTCACGAACGTGCTAGAGTGCGCGCATGACATTCCCACCGATACCCGCAAGCGTTGAAGCGCTCGGTCTCGACCCCAAACCGCTCGGCCGTCTCCGCGAGCTGATCACGGCCCACATCGCCGAGGGGCGCTATCCGGCGGCGCAGATCGCCGTGGCCCGCCACGGCAAGCTCGGGCTCGTGTGGACGCTCGGCGACGCGCGGCTCGAGCCGCAGCGCGTGCCGGCGCGCGACGAGACGCTCTGGCTGCTCTTCTCGAACACGAAGGTGATCACCGCCTGCGCGGTGTGGCTCCTCGCGGAGCGCGGCGCGCTCGCGTTCACCGACCGGGTCGCCGATCACGTGCCGGGATTCGAGGCCAACGGCAAGGGCGACATCTCGATCATCCAGCTGCTCTCGCACCAGGGCGGCTTTCCGAACGCCGAGGTGCCGAAGGCCGCGTGGGAGGACCACGAGCTCCTGCGGCGGTCGGTGTGCGGCTTCACGCTCGAATGGACGCCGGGCTCGCGCGTTCACTATCACCGCGGCGCCGCGCACTGGGTGGCCGCCGTCCTGATCGAGGCGCTCACCAAGACCGACTATCGGGCGTTCATCCGCGAGCACATCGCCGAGCCGCTCGGCCTCGGGGACGAGCTGTTCGTCGGCCTGCCGGATCGTGCCCACGCTCGCGCCGTCGACATGCACGAGCCCGCGCAGGATGGCGCGCGGCAAGTGAGACGTAGCGAGGAGAGCTCGGCCGAGGCGCGGCGCGCGGGCTCGCCGGGCGGCGGCGGCTACGCGACCGCGCGCGCGATGGCGGCGTTCTATCAGATGCTGCTCCAGGGCGGCCAGCTCGGCGGGGCCAGGCTCCTGTCGCCGCGGACGATCGCCTACGTCATCCGCAACTACACGGGCGATCGCGTGGACGCCTACATGGGCATGCCGATGCACCGCGGCCTCGGGCCGCACCTGCGCGGGACCACGGAGACGATTCGCGGACTCGGCTCGCTCGCGACGCCGCGCACGTTCGGTCACGGGGGCGTCGGCTCGTCGTATTGCTGGGCCGATCCCGATTCCGGGGTCTCCTTCGCCTATCTGACCAACAGCCGCGTGCCCGACCCGTGGCATTCGGCGCGGCTCGACCGCGTCAGCAACCTCGTTCACGCCTCGATCGTGTAGCGGCCGTCGGGCCATGGCGCCGCGCAGGGTGCTCGTGACCGGCATGAGCGGGCTGATCGGCGGCGCGCTCCGCCGGCGTCTCGAGGGCAAGTACGAGCTGTCCGCCCTCAACCGGCGGCCGATCCCCGGCGTGAAGTGCTTTCAGGCCGACATCGCCGACCTCGACGCGATCGCGCCCGCCTTCGCCGACGTCGACACGGTCGTGCACCTCGCCGCGCGCACCGGCTCGAGCGACGTCTTCGCGGAGATCCTCCAGGCCAACGTGGTCGGCACCTACAACGTCTTCGAGGCCGCCCGGCGCGCGGGTGTCGGCCGGGTCATCTACGCGTCGAGCGGCGCGACGGTGAGCGCCTGGGAGCGCGAGCCGCCCTACAGCGCGCTGGCCGCGGGCCGCTACGACGAGGCGAAATCGTGGAAGACGATGACCCACGAGATGCCGCTGCGCCCGGCCGGCCTCTACGGCGCCAGCAAGATCTGGGGCGAGGCGATCGCCCGCCACTACTCCGACGCACACGGCCTGTCGGCGATCTGCGTCCGCATCGGCCGCGTGCGGGCCGAGGACCGCCCGGTGTCGGCGCGCGAGTTCTCGGTCTTCTGCAGCCAGCGCGACGTCGTTCGCATGCTCGAGCTCTGCATCGCCGCGCCGGCCACGCTCGGGTTCGACATCTTCTACGCCGTCTCCGACAACCGCTGGGGCTACCGCGACCTCGAGCACGCCCGCGCCGTGCTCGGCTTCGAGCCGCGCGATCGGGCGGAGGACTATCGGCGATGATCCGTGACGTCGTCAGCGTCCGCGACAAGACCCGCATCCACTACCGCCGCCTCGGTCAGGGGCCGGGCATGGTCCTGTTGCACGGTTACCCGCAGACCGGTCACATGTGGCGCAAGGTCATGCCGGCGTTCGCCGAGCGGTTCACGGTCGTCGCGCCCGACCTGCGCGGCTACGGCGACTCCGACCGCCCGATCCGCGGCTACGACAAGCGCTCGATGGCGGCCGACATCGCCGACCTGGTCCAGGCGCTCGGCATCCAGCCGGTCGCGCTGATCGGTCACGATCGCGGCGCGCGCGTGGCCCATCGGTTCGCGCTCGACCACCCCGCGCTGCTGACGCGGCTGGTGCTGCTGGACATCGCGCCCACCTACGACGTGTTCGCGCGGACCGATCAGGTGAGCGCCCGCGCGCGATGGCACTGGTTCTTCCACCAGCTCCCCGACCTGCCGGAGGCGCTGACCGCCGGGCGCGAGGAGATCTATCTGCGCTACATGTACCGGACCTCCGCCTACAACCCCGCCGCCATCGAGGAAGAGGCGGTACAGGAGTACGTCCGCTGCTTCCGCCAGCTCGGCGCGATGCGCGCCGCCTTCGACGACTACCGCGCCGGCGCGACGATCGATCTCGAGCACGACGGCGCCGACCGCGACAAGAAAGTCGCCGCCCCGACCCTGGTGCTCTGGGGGGAGGCGGGCGGCCGCCGGCCGCAGGTGGCGGACATGCTCGGGGTCTGGAAGGAGCGCTGCGCCCAGGTCGTGGGACACGCCGTGCCGGGCTCCGGGCACTTCATCCCCGAGGAGCAGCCGGCGGCGGTGATCGAGGCCGTGCTGAGATTCGTCGGCGAGCCGCCGAAGGCCGGTCCCTGATGAAGCTCAAGAAATCGATCGCGCAATGGTTCGACCGGGAGCGGATCTGCCGTGTGGCCAGCGCGAACTCGCGCGGCATGCCGCATCTCGTCCCAGTGTGCCAGGTGGTGGCCGACGGAAAGATCTACTACGCGTCCGCGAGCGACGGCCGCAAGGCGCTGAACCTCGCCGAGAACCCGCGCGTCGCGGTCACCGTCGATCTCTATTCCGACGACTGGACCCACATCAAGGGCGCGATGGTGCAGGGGATGGCGCGCCTCTACGACCGAGGGCCACGGTTCAGGAAGGTCCGCGCGCTCCTCTATCGGAAGTATCCCCAGTATTCCCGCAACGCCACGCTCGACGAGAAGGACTCGGTCATCATCGAGGTGACACCGCTCCACGTCTTCACCTGGGGCCTGAACTAGCAGGCTTGGGCAGTAGGCGGCTTTCGGCCGCCTACTCAGCGAGGCAGATGCGGTTGCGTCCCGTGTGCTTCGCCTCGTACAGGGCCTGGTCGGCGGCCCGAATGACCTCGTCGGGCTCGACGCCGGGCTCGTCCGGCTCCGCCACCCCGATGCTGACCGTGATCGCGAGCGTGGGGCGCCGGCCGATCGAGCGGACCGGCTTCTCGGGCCGCAGCTTCGGCCGATCGCGGCCTCGCAGGGTGAAGCTCGAGGCCTCGATCGTCTCGCGCAGGTCCTCGAGATACGGCAGCGCCTCCGCCGCCGACTTGCCCGGAAACAGCACTGCGAACTCTTCGCCGCCGTAGCGGAAGGGCCGCCCGCCGCCTTCAGTTCGCGTGAGGGTCGAGCCGATCAGGCGGAGCACCTGGTCGCCGGCCGCGTGACCGAACTCGTCGTTGAGCTGCTTGAAGTGGTCGATGTCGATCATTGCGATCGTGTAGTGCTCGGGCAGCCGCATGAGCGCGTCGGTCAGCGCGCGGCGCGACGGGAGCCCGGTCAGCTCGTCGCTGAACGCCATCCGGTGCGAGGTCTCGATCAGCGACACGATGAGGACGAGCCCGCCGGTCGCCAGGTACACGGTGGTCGCGGCGCGATCGCCGTTGAGCCCCAGCAGCGCGGCGAGCAGGGCCCAGGCGAGGCTCGCCTGGATCACGGTGCGCCGGACGACGAAGCGCAGCGCGGTCAGCGCGATCGCGACCAGGAAGGCCAGGAGGCCAATGGCCGGGATCTTCGTGACGTGCAGGCCGCTCGGATCGATCCCGTGCTGCAGGGCCTGGGCGACCGACGCCAGCTCGGGGCGCAGGAGCAGCGCGATCGCGAGCGGCTGGATCAGGATCGCGCCCTCGACGAGCCGGCCCGCCCACGTCCACATCGTGCGCTCCGAGAGCCAGGCGATGGCCGCCAGGTCGAACGGCAGCAGCAGCGCGACCGCGGCATAGACGACGCGGCCGACCGGCGCCGACGGACCGGCCGCCGGGAAGTACGCGATCGCCCGCTCGGCGGCGAAGAGGACCCCCAGCGCGACGGCGAGCTGGATACGCTTGAAACGCCACCCCAGGAGGATTCCCGCGCAGAAGATGACCCACGAGTAGACCGGCGCCGAGGTCTCGACGGCCTCCCGTATCGACGCGGACTGCAAGATAACCGTGACACCCAGCAGCAGCACGGCGCCGGGCGCCAGGTGAGGCAGGAGCCTGTCCAGGAGCGTCCGCTATTGCGGCGGGTAGCGGAACGGTGCCCAGCCGTTGCCCTGGAGCGGCTTGGGCGTATAGGTCGCGCCCGACTTGGCCGGCTTCGGCGCGGCCGGCTTCTTACCGGCGCGCTTCCGCGCCGCCGCATTCGGCGTCGCCTTCTTCCTTTTCATGCAGCGCACTTTACAACAGCGACGGAAATGTGGTCAATGAGAGGCCTGCCCGAGCGAAGGGAGGGCGTCCGCCCGGTGAGGAATCGCCGTTGACCTCCGACTCGCTCCACCGGCTTCGCGATCGTCGGTTTCGCCGGCTGCCGGCGCGCCGAGTGCACGGCGAGCGCGACGCGCTCGCGTTCGTGCGCGACGTCGGCTTCTGCTCGACCTTCTACCGGTTCCCCGAGGGCGTGGCCTGTCTCTGGGAGGCGGTCGCCGGCAGGGCGAACCCGCGCTGGCCCCGGCACTCGCACCACGACGCCGGGATCGGCCTCACCTGGGATCTGAAAGACACCCTGCCGGCCACCAAACGCGTGTACTACGGCAAGCTCCTGAAGGGTCGTCCGCTCCTCGTCGCGCTCGATCTGTTCCCGATGTTCTACACGCTCGTGCGCGGCCGCCAGCGGGCGCGTGACTACCGCGTCGAGTACGAGGCCGGGCGGCTCTCGCACGCGGCGCGGCGGATCATGGACGCGATGCTCGACGAGCACCCGCAGTACACTCGCGAGCTGCGCGCGAACGTCTTCATGCTGGAGCCCTCGAAGACGCGCGCGTTCGAGCGCGCGATGGCGGAGCTCCAGCAGGGGCTCTGGCTCGTCAAGAGCGAGGAGCGCTACGAGCCGACCTTCTCGTATCGCTGGGACCTGCTCGAGGCATGGCTGCCGGCCGGCGTGGCCGAGGGCCGCCGGCTCTCGCGCGAGGTGGCCGTAGCCGGGCTGATCGAGCGGTACGCGCGCGGCGCGGTGTTCACGACCGAGCGCCAGCTCGCGCGCCTCTTCGGCATTCACCCGGACGAAGTCGCGCGGGCCGTGAAGACCCTGGTCCGCGCGCGGACGGTCCGCGCCGACTGCGCGATCGACGGCTGGCCCGGGCGCTGGCTGATCCACGCCGCCTCGGGGCGCGGGTCGTGTGCGCTGCAGGTCGTCGCGGGGCTGGGGCCCCGCCGGCCGAGGCGCACGTATAGATA
>Ga0066710_100001053_pt1 | contig 19366 bp, 14 predicted proteins | sample GraSoiAngelo_159_FD_79666 | JGI IMG/M metagenome (GOLD analysis project Ga0066710, IMG submission 79666) | Grasslands soil microbial communities from the Angelo Coastal Reserve, California, USA - 14_1009_16_40cm | ecosystem: Environmental > Terrestrial > Soil > Grasslands | place: USA...
CGCGATCTCGGTCATCGCCTTCTCGGCCGAAGGCGCTCCGCCAGCGTGCCGCGCGAGGGTCGAGGAGCACATGCCTCGTCGGGGCGCGGCGCCAGCGAGCCGCGCCAATCGTCGAGCCTGCGTACCCCGCGCTCCACGAGCCAGGCCACCATTTCGTCCAGCACCTCGCCGGCGCCGCGCGGTCGCACGAAGCTCAACGTGCCCACCTGCACCGCGGCAGCCCCGACCCCTATGAACTCCAGCGCGTCGCGCCCGCTCATGATGCCGCCCGATCCAATCACCGGGATCGCGACCGCCGCGGCCGCCTCCCAGCAGCGCGCGAGCGCGAGCGGCTTGATCGCCGGCCCCGAGAGACCACCGGTCGAGCGATTCAGCCGATTGCGCACGTGGTCCAGGTCCACCGACATGCCGACGAACGTGTTCACCGCGGTCACGGCATCCGCTCCCCCCTGCTCGCAGGCCTTGGCCAGGTCCGCGACCGACGTCACGTCGGGCGACAGCTTGGCGATCAACGCCCGGCGCGTCAGCGGGCGCAGCATGAGCAGCGTGCGCTCGAGCCGGCGCGGGACCGCCCAGTAGCGCGCGCCGCCCTTGGAGACGTTGGGGCACGAGAAGTTGATCTCGAAGCCACCGATTCCTGGCTCGTCTCCCAACGCTTCCATCAGGCGGGCCAGCTCGCGCGGCGTCTCTCCCCCGAGCGAGGCTACCACGGCCGCTCCGAGCTCGCGCAGCTTGGGCAGCTTCTCGCGACGGAAGCGCTCGAGGCCCACGTTCTCGAGCCCGATCGAATTGAGCATGCCCGCCGGCGTCTCGGCGATGCGCGTCGGCGGATTGCCGGGGCGCGGCTTCACGGTCACGGTCTTGGTGATGACGCCGCCCAAGGTGCCGAGATCCACGACGTGGGCGTACTCGTCTCCGTAACCAAACGTGCCCGACGCCGTGAGCACCGGGTTCAGCAGCGTGAGGGGACCGATGCGCACCATGAGATCGACGGAGCCGATACGCGGCCCCGTGGGGTCCGAGCGCTCCGCGAGGCCCGGTCGCTTCGTCATTCCACGCGCTCCCAGTCCAGATCCTCGGCCGCGAACACCGGGCCTTCGGTGCAGCACATCGCGTAGTCACGATTGCCGAGCAGCGACGGCGGCACGCCGTCGCCCGACCGACCATAGGCGGCGCGGGCCTGGCTGCTGCGCGGCAGCGGGCAGCCCCGGCACACCCCGGTGCCGCAGGCCATGATCGACTCCATCGCGACGTACGCCGGCACACCGTGCCCCGTGCCCCACCGCGCCACCGCCTTGAGCATCGAGTGCGGCCCGCAGGCGTGGATCACGAGCGGCTGGGGCAGGCGCAACGCGACGCGGTCGAGCAGGTCCATCACCGTGCCATGGAATCCTCGGCTGCCGTCGTCGGTCGCCAAGTGGAGCCGACTCCCCATGCGGTCGAGTCGGCGTCGCGCCTCCTCGAGCCCCACCAAGCGCCCGCGATCGCGGGCGCCAAAGAAGAATTCGCAACGCCGCCCGGAGCGCGCGAGCGCGTCCGCCGCGAACAACAGCGGCGCCACGCCGCGTCCTCCCGCCACCAGCACCGGCGTTCCCTTGATCTCGAGTGGGTAGCCACGCCCGAGCGGGCTCAGCACCTCGACGTGATCGCCGGGCTCGAGCGCCGCCAGGGTTCGCGTCCCGGAACCCACCGGCGCGTACAGGAAGCCCAGCACGAGTCGGTCCCCGCGCGTCGCGGCGGCGGCCACGCTCATCGGGCGCGGCAGCAGCACCGGTGACGGCGCTTCGAGCAGCAGCTGGACGAACTGTCCCGCGAGCGGGCGGGGAGCGACCGCAGGCAGCACCAGGTCGAGCCAGCGGTGACCCGCGCCATAGTCCTGGTGCCGGGCGACGCGGGCCGTCACCTGGCGCCACGCCAGGGCGCGCGCTGCGTTTTCCTGCAGCGCCAGCGCGCTCACGGGTGGCCCCGGACCGTGTCGCGCGGGGCGGGCCGCGGCGCGGCCAAGGGTGCCCGCCTCACCGTGCTGTCGGGCACACCGCCTGCGGTCGCGCGCGGGGAGATTTCGGGGCGCGGCGGATCGTCGAGGGGCGGGGTGCGCGGCGGAACCAGCAACCTGGGCGGGGGGTTCCACCCCAGGCGCGCCTGGAGCGGTACGCCGCGCAGGCGCGAGAAATCCGGGCGCAGGACGGTATCGGCGCCGGCCGCGAACGCGCCCCCCGGCCGATCGGGGCTTACGAGCGGGGGGGAGAGCGAGGCGCTGTCCGCGCGGGCCAGCATCGACTCGGGAAGCTTGATCAGCTCGGCCGGCACCACCTGGCCGGCGAACTCGAGGTAGTCCCGCGCCTGGACCTGGGGTTCAGTGCCCGGATACCCGCGCACCACCGCCCACAGCAGCGAATCCGCGGCGGTCGAGTTCTTGAGCTTGTTCCGCAGCACCCACGCCTCAGCGTTCATGGCCTTGGCGGCGTGCGGCGTGCCGGGGTAGCTGGCGGCGATCTTGCGGTACTCCTCGAGCGCGCGCTCCGGCTTGTCGAGCTGGAACAAGTACAACTCGGCGAGCAACAAGCCCGTTTCCACCTTCTTGCCGACCGAGTCGACGCCGGCCCCGCGGTACTGCGTCAGGCGATCCAGGTTCACGAGTCGTTGGCTCGCCTGCACCGCGAACGGCGACGCCGAGGACTGATCGCGGACCTTGCCGTACTCGGTGCGCGCTTTCTCGAAATCGTCGGCGAGTGTCTCGTAGACGTACGCGATACGAAATTGAGCCTCGGCCCCCAGCGGCAGATGCGGGAAGCTCGCGAGCACGCGTCGGTAGGCGGCGAGCGCATCCGCCTGACGACCTTCGAGCGCGTGCACGCTGCCGATCCTGAGCAGCAGTTGCGCGTATCGTTCGTTGGTAGGCTGCGGCACCCAGTTGGAAGCGGCGCGGCCGGTGTCGGCTGCCGCCGGCTCCAGCTCGTGGGACATGGCGTCTCTGAGCAAACCCATCTCGGCCGCGTAGCTGCGTCCTTTCTCGAGACAATCCGCCTCCTTGAGCAGGAACTCGAACCGCTCGTCGTCGGTGCGTGAGCGCTGCCCCAACGCGTGGTAGTCGGCCCGTGCCTGCTCGTGCTTGCCGTCGGCGAGCAGCGCTTCGGCGCGTGCGGCCAACCCACGTCCACGCAGCTTGCTCCTGGGGAAGCGCTCGAGCATCTGGGTCGCGGTCGCCACCGCCTCGCCGGGACGCCGGAGCGACATGAGCGCGTCGGTGCGCTCGAGCAGCGCGTACGGGGCCAGCCGGTGCTTGGGCGCGCGCTTCAGGAATTCGTCCAGGGCGACCAGGGCATCCTCGTACTTGTGCGCCCGCTTGGCGCCCAGACCGAGATAGAACACCGCCTCGTCGCGCAACGGGCTCTTGGGATAGCGGGTGTCGAAATCGCGCAGCATCTTGATGGTTTGCTCGGGGTCTTCCTTGCCGATCAGGGCGCGTGCCCACAACAGGTAAGCGTCGTCCGCCCACTTGTCTTTGGGGTAGTTGGCGATCACCTTCTTGGAGTAGTCCGCCGCCTTGTTGTAGTTCACCAGGTCGGTCGAGGAGATGTCCTCCGTCGCGTAGGGCTCGCCTTGGGTGGCCCTGTCGTAGTACTTGCGCGCCATGTAGTAGGTGTTGTAGTAGGCGCACGAGCCCGCGAGCAGCGCGAGCAGCGCGAGCAGCGCGAGCAGAAGGGCCGGCCGCGCGTGAGCGCCGACGAAGGACCATCGACCTCTCGCCGCTCTGCGGATCATCGAACTCGGCTCCTTCACGTGATCTCCTGCAGCGCCGACACGTCGAGCGGCCCCCGTGCCAGCGCCTCGAGCCCAGAAACCGCGGCCAGCGCCCCCGCCACCGTCGTGATGGTCGGTACTCCGTAGGCGACGGCGCTCTGGCGGATCGCCTTCTCGTCGAAGCCCGAGGTACGACCGAGCGGAGTGTTGATGACCAGCTGGATCTGCCCCGCCTCGATCAGGTCCACGACGTGGGGCCGGCCTTCACGTACCTTGAACACGTCTCGGCACGGGACGCCATTGCGACGCAAGAACCTGGCCGTTCCTCGGGTGGCCAGGAGTTCATACCCCAGTTCTACCAGCTTTTTCGCCATGAAGGTGATGGCCCGCTTGTCGTCGTCGCGCAGGCTCAGGAATACCGTGCCCTTAGAGGGCCAGGGGTCGCCCGAGCCCAGGTGCGCCTTGGCCAGGGCGCGGCCGAAGTCCTGGTCGCGGCCCATGACCTCACCGGTGGATTTCATCTCCGGGCCGAGCAGCGCGTCCTCGCCAGGGAAGCGGGCGAAGGGCAGCACCGGCTTCTTGACGCAGACGAGCGAGGATTCGGGGGGCTCCTGGGGGGCGAAATCGGCGAGGCGCTCGCCCGCCATCACCCGGGCCGCCAGGCGCGCCAGGGGCAGGCCCACCGCCTTGCTGACGAATGGGACGGTGCGCGAGGCGCGGGGATTCGCCTCGAGCACGAACACCTGTTGGTTGCGCACCGCGAACTGCACGTTGAGCAGGCCTCGCACGCCGAGGGCCCGCGCCAGTCGCCCGGTGATCTCGCGCACCTCGACGATCGTCTCCTCGCCCAGCGTGAAGGGCGGGATCACGCAGGTCGAGTCGCCCGAGTGGATGCCGGCCTCCTCGATGTGCTCCATCACCGCCCCCACCAGCACGGTCTCGCCGTCCGCCACGGCGTCGACGTCCACCTCGAGGGCTCCCTCGAGGAACTTGTCGATCAGCACCGGCTCTTGCTCGGAGATCAGCGCCTCTCGTTCGAGCCATTCGGCCAGCTCGGCCTCGTCGTAAATGACCCGCATCCCGCGGCCGCCCAGCACGTACGACGGGCGCACCAGCACCGGATAGCCGAGCGCGTGCGCCGACTGCAGCGCGCGCTCCCGCGAGCGGGCGCTCAGGCTTTCGGGCTGCCGGATCCCGAGCCTATCGAGCAGCGCGCGGAAGCGCTCGCGGTTCTCGGCCAGATCGAGCCCGTCGAAGGGGGTGCCCCACAGCGGAACCTTGGCTTCGTGCAGGGCGCGCGCGAGCTTGAGAGGAGTCTGACCGCCGAGCTGGACGATCACGCCCACTGGTTTCTCGGCTTCGATGACGTTCAAGACGTCTTCGGCGGTGAGCGGCTCGAAGTAGAGACGACTCGAGATGTCGTAATCCGTGCTCACCGTCTCGGGGTTCGAGTTCACGAGCAGCACGTCGTAGCCGCGCTGCTTGAGCTCGAGCGCGGCCTGGACGCAGCAGTAATCGAACTCGAGCCCTTGGCCGATGCGGTTGGGGCCGCTGCCCAGGATGACCACGCGCGCCCGCTCGCTCGCGGGAACCTCGGTTTCCTCCTCGTAGGTGGAATAGAAGTACGGGGTCGCCGCCTCGAACTCGGCCGCGCAGGTGTCGACCGCCTTCATCACCGGCTGGATCCCGAAGGCCTGGCGCCGGCGCCGCACGTCGGCCTCGGAGAGGTCCATGCGGCGCGCCAGGTGCCGATCCGAGATGCCGAGACGCTTGGCGTCGCGCACCAGCCCTTCCCGCCACGGCGCTTCGGGGTCGCGCGCGATGCGCTCGACCAGCGCCCGATCCAGGTCGACGATCCGCTTCATCTGGTGGAGGAACCAGGGATCGATGCCGGTGGTCGCCGCCAGGGCCTCGGGCTGCCGGTCCGCGGCGAGCAGACGGAACAGATCGCGCAAGCGGTCGGCGTGCGCCTCGCCCAGGGACCGCTCGAGCTCCTGACGCTCGGCGAGCGGAGCGGCATCCGGCAACACGCCGTCGCCGGACTCGAGCGCGCGCCAGCCCTTGAGCAGAGCTTCCGGGAACGTGCGGCCGATCGCCATCACCTCGCCCACCGACTTCATCCGCGTGCCGAGTCGCCGATCGGCGGAACGGAACTTCTCGAACGCCCAGCGCGGGATCTTGACCACGCAGTAGTCGAGGGCCGGCTCGAAGCAGGCCGGCGTCTTCTTCGTGATGTCGTTCGGGATCTCGTCGAGGGTGAGCCCGGCCGCGAGCAGGGTGGCGATCTTGGCGATCGGGAATCCGGTTGCCTTGCTGGCGAGGGCCGACGAACGCGACACGCGTGGATTCATCTCGATCACGCGCATCTCCCCGGTGCGCGGGTGCACCGCGAACTGAATGTTCGAGCCTCCCGCCTCGACTCGGATCGCGCGCATCACTTGGAGCGCGGCGTCACGCATCCGTTGGTAGCAGGCGTCGGAGAGCGTCTGGGCGGGCGCCACGGTGATGCTGTCGCCGGTATGGACGCCCATCGGGTCGAAGTTCTCGATCGAGCAGACGATCACGCAGTTGTCCGCGCGGTCGCGCATCACCTCGAGCTCGAACTCCTTCCAGCCGAGCAGGGATTCCTCGATCACCACTTTGGGAGAACCGGCGCCGTCCATCCCGGGCGACGATGCGAGGCTCAATCGCGCCACCTCGCGCAGCTGGCGCCGATCGTGCACCAAGCCCGAGCCCTGCCCGCCCAGGGTGAACGACGAGCGGATCACGAGCGGGTAGCCGAGCTGCTCGCCGAGTGCGACCGCCTCGGCCACCGTGCCCGCGTAGCCGCTGCGGGGGAGCTGGAGCCCTGCGGCTTCCATTGCGGTCTTGAATCGCTCGCGGTCCTCGGCGGTCTCGATCGCCTCGAGCGAGGCCCCGATCAACCGCACGCCGTGACGCTCGAGGGCGCCGCTGCGCGCCAGCCGGACCGACAGGTTCAGGGCGGTCTGCCCACCGAGCGTGGGGAGCAGGGCGTCGGGCTTCTCGCGTGCCAGGATTCGCTCCGCGATCTCGGGAAGCAGTGGTTCGATGTAGGTGCGGTCCGCGAATTCGGGGTCGGTCATGATCGTGGCCGGGTTCGAGTTCAGCAGCACCACTTCGATGCCGAGCGATTTGAGCGCGCGGCAGCCTTGGGTGCCGGAGTAGTCGAACTCGCACGCCTGGCCGATCACGATCGGACCGGCCCCAATCACCATCACCTTCTTGAGATCCGAGCGCACCGGCATCGCTAGGGCCCTCCCTCGGTGATCCGCGAGACGCGCGCGCTCATTCGCGGCGCCCCGCGCCCACCGGCACCGGCGTCGCCTTGCGACGCTCGGCCACCCGCTCGGCGAACGCCCGGAACCAGGGACGCGCGTCGTGGGGCCCGGGGCTTGCCTCGGGGTGGTACTGGCACGACAGCACCGGAAGCCCGCGATGCACCATGCCCTCGAGCGTCTGGTCGTTCCCGCTCACGTGCGTCACCTCGAACTCCCCCTGGGGGAGCGAGCCGATGTCCACGAAGAAGCCGTGGTTCTGAGAGGTCACCTCGACGACACCGCTGCGCCGGTCGATCACCGGGTGGTTGATCCCGCGATGGCCGAACTTGAGCTTGCCGGTGCGCCCCCCGAAGGCCAGCCCGAGCAGCTGATGGCCGAGGCAGATCCCGAGCGTCGGCACCGACTCGGCCACCGTGCGCGCTGCTTGGATCGCGAAGTCGAGCGGCTCGGGATCGCCGGGGCCGTTCGACAGCACGACTCCATCGGGTTCCATCGCCAGCACCTCGCGCGCGCTGGTGCGCGCGGGCGCGACCCACACGCGAAAGCCTGCGGCGCGCAGGCGCCTCAAGATGTTGTACTTGACGCCGAAATCGTAGACCACGGCCAACGGCCGCCCGTCGTCGTTGGGATCGGAGGATTCCGCGGGACCCGCCGCGGTCCACCAATAACGCTCGGTGCAGGTCACCAGGTCGGCGAGCGCCAAGCCCAGCATCATCGGTGAGCGGCGAGCCTTCTCGACCAGCGAGGCGGTATCGAAGTCGGTCGCCGAGAGACAGCCGCGCATCACTCCACGGTCGCGCAGGTGGCGGGTCAGCGCGCGTGTGTCGATGCCGCAGATGCCCGGCACGCCGCGGGCGTCCAGCAGATCCTCGAGGCGCCCGGCCGACCGCCAGTTGCTCGGGTGATCGCACACCTCGCGGCACACCATGGCCTGGGCGCGGAAGCGGTCGCTCTCCCAGTCCTCGCCGTTCACCCCGTAGTTGCCGATCAGAGGGTAGGTGAAGGTGACGATCTGCCCGCAGTACGAGGGATCGCTCAAGACTTCCTGGTAGCCCGTCATCGCAGTGTTGAACACCACCTCGCCGGTCGTCTCCACGGCGGCGCCGAACGACTCGCCGCGAAAGACCGTGCCGTCTTCGAGCGCCAGGACCGCCGGTGGTCGCCTCATCGCGCTCCCGCCCCGGCGGGCCGGGCATGGCGCCCCTCTGCCCCGAGACCCGGGACCATGTGGGTCAGCACCCCACCGCACCAGGTGGCGAGTGCCCTTCCCGTGAGGGTCCAGCCGCCGAACGGAGTGTTGCGCCCGAGCGAGCGGAAGCGTTCCGGATCCACGGTCCATGAGGCGTGCGGATCGAGGAGCACGAGGTCCGCGGGGAACGAGGGCTCGAGGCGCACCTCGGGCAGCCCGAGCACGCGCCGCGGAGCCTCGGTCCACAACTCGAGGGCTCGCTCGAGCGTGAGGCACCCGGGCTTCACCAGTTGGGTGATCGTGAGCCCCAACGCGGTCTCCAACCCGACGATCCCGAACGGCGCCTGATCGAACGGCTGCCGCTTGTCTTCGAGCGTGTGCGGCGCATGGTCGGTGGCGAAACAGTCGATGGTCCCGTCCCCGATTGCCTCGATCGTGGCGTCGCGATCGCGCTCGGAGCGTAACGGCGGGTTCATCTTCGCGTGGGTGTCGAAGTCGATCAACGCCTCGTCGGTGAGCGTCCAGTAGTGCGGGCAGGTCTCGGCGGTGACCTCGAGGCCACGGCGCTTCGCGTCGCGCACCGCCCCGAACGACCCCTCGCACGAGAGGTGACAGAAGTGGACGCGCCCGCCGGTGAGCTCGACCAGGTCTAAGTCCCGGCGCACCATCACGGTCTCGGCCGCGTTTGGGATGCCGCGTAACCCCAGCCGGGTCGCGGTCGCCCCCTCGTTCATCTGGCCCTGCCCGCGCAGCGTCAGATCCTCTTCGTGACAGAGGATCGGCAACCGGGTGTGGCGCGCGTATTCGAGCGCGCGGCGCATCGTCTCGGCCGACTGGATCGGGCGGCCATCGTCGGAGAGGGCCACCGCGCCGGCCGCCTCGAGGCTCACGAACTCGGTGAGCTGCTCACCCGCCTGCCCCACCGTGACCGCGGCGATCGGGTGCACCCGGCACCGTACGCCGCGGGCGCGCGCGAGCAACCAGGCGATCCAACCCGGGTTGTCGACCACCGGGCTGGTGTTGGGCATGCAGGCCACGGCGGTGAAGCCGCCGGCCGCCGCCGCCGCCGCGCCGCTCTCGACCGTTTCGCTCGAGGACTGCCCGGGCTCGCGCAGGTGGACGTGAATGTCCACCAGGCCCGGGGCGAGGATCGCCTCTGCGGCCTCGACGATCGCCCCCGAGGTGGTCGCCTTGGCGCCGGCCGGTCGCACATTGGCGATCACGCCGCCCTCGATCGTCACGTCCACCGGCTCTCCGGTGCGCCAGTGGCGCGCGCCGCGGATCTCGGTACGCTCGCTCACCGCGCCCTCCCCGCCAGCGCGGCAGCGCAGCGCAGGAGCACCGCGCAGCGTACCGCCACGCCGTTGGTCACCTGGTCGAGGATCACCGAGCGCTCGCCGTCCGCCACCGCGGGGGAGATCTCGATGCCACGGTTCATCGGCCCGGGGTGCATCACCACCGCGTCCGGCTTCATCAGCCGCACGCGCCGCTCGTTCACGCCAAAGACACGGGCATACTCGCCGAGCGAGGCGAGCAGGCCTTGCTCCATGCGCTCGCGTTGCAGCCGGAGCGCCATCACGGCGTCGGCGCCCTCCATCGCCTCCTCCAGCGAGGCCGCCACGCTCACGCCGAGACGCTCGACGCCGCGCGGCATCAGCGTGGCCGGCCCGGCCACCGCCACCTTCACGCCGAGTGCCCTGAGGCCGTGGAACGCGGAACGGGCCACCCGCGAGTGGGCGACATCGCCGACGATCGCGATGCGCCGGCCCTCGAAGCGGCCGTTCCACGCCTGCCGCAGGGTGAGCAGGTCGAGCAGGCCCTGGGTTGGATGCTCGTGCGCGCCGTCCCCAGCGTTGATCACACCCGCCTCGAGGTGGCGGGCTAGGAACGAGGCCGCTCCCGACGAGCCATGACGCACCGCGACCAGATCGACGCGCATCGACTGGATCACGCGCAGCGTGTCGAGCAGGGTCTCGCCCTTCGCGGTCGACGAATCGGCCGCGGAGAACGAGACCGCGGTGGCGGAGAGCCGCTGCTCGGCCAGCTCGAACGAGACGCGGGTGCGCGTGGAGTTCTCGAAGAAGGCGTTGCAGACCGTGACCCCGGCGAGCTCGCGCGTGGATTCGCCAGGCCGGTCGAGCATGGCCCGGTAGCGCTGCGCTTCCTCGAGCAGGGCCAACAGCTCGTCGCGCGGGATGCCCTCGAGGCCCAGCAGGTGGCGGCGGTCCGGGTACAAAAAAAGCCCCGCGCTCCCTCGCGCGAGGGTCTCGACGGTGGCTGACGGCATCGGATGCTCCCTTCGCGGCCTCGCAGGGCCACGTTAAAGGATCATTGCGGCAGAAGTTCAACACACTTTATCCGAAGCCAGAGCGCCTTTCAAGGCGGGAGCGCCCGCAGGCCAGGGACGTTGGCGGCTCGAGGCTGCTCACGGATCTCGCACGTAGCGCAACACCATCACCACCAGGTCGTCGGGGGGCCGGAAGCTGCCGGCGAAGGCCAGCGCGGCTTGGCAGATCGTGTCGGCCAGTCGCTCGGCGGGCTGTCGCCGGCCCTCCATCGCCAGCTCGGAGATGCGCTCGGCGCCGAAACTCTGGCCGCTCGCGTCCGCGGCGTTCATCGTTCCATCGGTCACCGCGACCACCACGTCGCCCGACAGCATGCGAATCATCTCTTGCTCGTAGTCGCGCTGCACCACTGCTCCCAGCGCCGGGCCGCCCGAGCCGAGCGACTTGGGATCTCCTCCCTCGATCGGCACCCACAGCGGCGCCGGGATTCCGGCGTTGCAGGAGATCAGGCCACCACCCGGCGAGGTGCGCGCGATCCAGGCGGCCACGTAGCGACCCGGGTCCAAGTGGATGTGGAGCTCGCGGCTCATCGAGGAAGCGACCTTGGCCGGCGTGCGCCCGCTGCGGGCCAACGCCGTGAGCAGACCACGCGCGAACGCCCCGTCACGCAGCGCGATTGGGCCCTCCCCCGCGACATCCGCCAGCATGACGACCTGGGCCCCCTCCGGATGCGTGATGTGCTCCCAGAGGTCGCCCGACACGGCCACGCTCGGCGCGTGCGCCACGGCCATCTCGAACTGTCCGGCGTGGATCACCTCGGTGCGAACCGTGTCGTGCGACGTGCGGCCCACCGCCGCCAACAGCTCGAGCCGCGCCTGCTGTGCCAGGGCCCGCTCCTTGAGCCGCTCGATCGTGCGAGCGACGGGGACAACCAGGCGCTCGACGGCCGCCAACTCGGTGTCGCTGAACTCGGGTGATCCGCGTGCCAGGTTGAGCACGCCGATCGGGCCACCGGGTCCCTTGATGGGCACGGACATGGCCGAGCCGATGGCGTCGCGACCCGCGCTCCCCCGGAAGCGCTCGTCGCGGATCTCGCCGTTGAGCACGACTCCCCGGTTCTCGCGAAACACCCAGTCCGAGATGCTGAGCCGGCCCGGGGCCAGGACTTTGCCGGCCAACTCCGCCGGGAGACCCTCGGCCGCCACGATCTTGAGACGCCCGAGGCGCGGGTCGGCCAGCAAAAGAGATGCGCGGGACGAGGACGTCCCGCGCATCAGGATCGAGAGCATCTCGGTGCCAGCCAACTCCAGCGTGGACTCCTGCCCAATTCGGGCCGAAGCTCCCTCGAGACGCCGCTGCGCCAGCTCAAGGTCCTCGGCCGCTCCCGGACGCGGCCGATCACCGACCGGCGCGCGAGCGTTCCCCGAGTGCGGCCGCTCGGGACTCATTGCCAGCCCTCGCGGCGTGCGAAAGCGCCGGACGTGCCATGGTCCGCGGCCTGTGAGCTGGTCGCGATCCAAGCCGGCAAGTCGCGGAATTCGGCCAACGCCCCCTCCCCATCCGTCGAGATGGAATGCCGATGCCTCGGGCCATCACGCTCAGCATGTCGCATGCCACGAGGAGCGGCAGGCGGACTCATCGTAAGAGTCCGTAAATCAATGAAATCGCGCGCCATGGTGGCGCCACCCGTGGCGCTAGGATGGACATGATTCGCCGATAATGGCGAACGTGGCGCCGTTGGCCGTAGCTTTCGCCTGTCACGACTTCAAGATCCATGTGTTCGCCGATTCTGACGGCATTCGCCGAAAATGGCGGTCAGCGAGGGCTCGAATCACGGACTGGGCGTCCCAGAGCCTCATCGGGCGTTCCGTCGAAACCTAGCAGATTGCTAGTCCTGGATCTCCTTGATCACGACCCCGTCCGCCCCATCCAGCTCCACCAGCTTGACCCCGATCACTTCCTTCTTCGACGTCGGCACGTTCTTGCCGACATAGTCGGCACGGATCGGGAGCTCGCGGTGCCCGCGGTCCACCACCACCGCGAGCTGAATCGAGCGCGGTCGCCCGAAGTCGATCAGGGCGTCCATCGCCGCCCGCACGGTGCGTCCGGTGTAGAGCACGTCGTCCACCAACACCGCCACCTTGCCGCCGATGTCGACCGGGATGTCGGTGGACGGCCCGACCACCGGCTGGGGCGACACGGTCGATAGATCGTCACGATAGAGCGTCACGTCGAGGCTGCCCTCGGCCGGGGCCGTGCCTTCGAATTCGGCGATCTTGCGCCCGATGCGCGCGGCGAGCGGCACGCCGCGGCGGCGGATTCCGATCAGCACCAGGTCGTCCACGCCCTTGTTGCGCTCGACGATCTCGTGGGCGATGCGCGTGATGATCCTGCGCAGGCCCTCGGCATCGATGATCTCGGCCTTCTCCTTGAGCGTCATGCTCTCCCTCGCTTGGGATTCCGACATTAGCCTCGCTCTCCTTCCACCACCACACGCGATAGGTCCCAGCCGCGCACGAACAGCGCGCGCACTTCGGTCAGCAGGCGCAGCCGATTGAGCCTGGTTGGCGCGTCCTCGGCGTTCACGAGCACGCGATCGAAGAAGCCGTGGATCGCAGCCTCCATGTCGAGCAGCGCCGGTAGGATCTCGCGGTAGGCGCGCTGGCGCCACAGCGGATCGGTGCGGCGGCGCGCCGTCTCGAGGGCCTCGAGCAGCGCCCGCTCCGCGTCCTCGGCGAGGCGCGCGCGGTCGAGTGCTTCCGGCAGGGGCTCGGTCGCCGCCTTGAGGATGTTGGCGACCCGCTTGAACAGGATCACCAGCGGCTCGAAGCGTCGATCGCCGCGAAAGCCGGCCAGCGCGCCCGCTCGCTCGTGGCAATCCCACGGGTCGATCCAGCCCGGCCGCGGCCGCGCGCCGTTCAGCTGCACCTGGGCCTCGAGCGCCGCCTCCCGCGTATCGTAGGGAATGTCACGGTCCTCGAGGGCCGCCTCGACGCGGCCGCGCCAGAACTCGCCCAGCTTTTTCACGATCGTAGCGTGCGGCAGCTCGGGGTGACGGGCGAAGAACGGTTGCGTCGTCTCCATGGTGGCCTCGCGCAAGTCCAGGTGTCGCTGCTGCTCCACCAGCACGCGGACCGCGCCGTTGCCGGCGCGGCGCACGCCGTAAGGATCCTCGCTCCCGCTCGGCACCTTGCCGGCCACGAACGCGCCAGCCACGTGGTCGAGCTTGTCGGCCAGCGACAGCACGACGCCCGCGGGGGTGACGGGGAGCGCATCTGCCGGGCCTCGGGGCCGGTAGTGCTCCGCGATGGCGGCCGCGACCGGTTCCGGCTCGCCGGCCACACGCGCGTAGTAGGAACCGATCACCCCCTCCAGGCTGGCGTACTCCTTGCCGCTCCCGATCATCTCCGAGAGCAGATCGGTCTTGCACAGCAAAGCCGCCCGTCGCGCCGGCACGGCCGCCTCGGGGGCGATCCGCTCGGCCAGCCATCCGGCGAGCGATTCGAGGCGCGTGGCCTTGTCGCGTAGCGTGCCCAAGCCTTCCATCCATACCACGCCGCCGAGCTGCTCGATCCGGTCCCACGGAGGATGCTTGAGGTCGGTCTCCCAGTAGAAGCGCGCGTCCTCGAGCCGAGCCGCCAGCACGTCCTCGGCGCCCTTGCGCACCTGGTCGATACCCTCCAGGCTGCCGTTGCGCACCGCGAGAAACATTGGCAAGAGGCGCCCCTCGCCATCTTCGACCGCAAAGAAACGCTGGTGCTCGCGCAGGGCGGTCACGATCACCTCGCGCGGAAGCTTCAGGTGCCCGGCGTCGAAGCGCCCCGCGAACACGGTCGGCCACTCGACCAGGAAATTGTTGATCTCGACCAGCGCCGGGTCGGCCACGGCGCGCCCTCCGGCGCGGCGAGCCGCGTGATCGAGCTGCTCCTTAAGGCGCCGTGCGCGCCGCCGCGGCTCGACCAAGACCCGCGCGCGCTCGAGCGCCCGCGCGTAGTCTCGGGCGGTCGAGAGCTCGACCTTGCGCGGATGGAGAAAGCGATGGCCGCGCGTCGAGCGGCCCGCCTCCAGCGCGAACGCGCGCACCGGGACCGTGTGCCCTCCGAGCAGGGCGACCAGCCAGCGCACCGGGCGGGCGAAACGGGTGTCGTTCGCCGCGATCCAACGCATCGACTTGGGGAACTGGAGGCGCGTGGCGACGGAGGCGAGCGTCTTCGGCAGCACCAGGGCGGCCGGCTGACCCACGTGCCGGATGGTGGCGGCCACGTATTCTCCCTTGGGGGTCTTCACCCGCCGCACGGCGGCAGGGTCTACGCCCTTGCCGCGGCAGAACCCGAGCAGGGCGGGCGTGGGCCGACCCTCGGCGTCGAACGCCACGCGCGACGCCGGCCCCTGGATCTCCTCCTCGATGTCGGTCTGGCGCACGGCCACGCCGCGGACGACCAGGGCCAGGCGCCGGGGCGTGCCGAGCGTTTCGAGCCGCGCACACGAGAGGCGCAGCTCCTCGAGCGCGGTGCGGGCGAGGTGCTCCATCTGCTCGAGCGCCGGGGCAACGTAGGAGGCCGGCAGCTCTTCGACACCAATCTCGAACAGCAGGTCGTCCTTCCCCATGGCCATGCGATCGGGAGTGGCACCGCGCACCGCCGCCGGGCGGGCGGCCTTGCGCACAGCGGGGGTGCGGCGAGCCCCCTTGCGGCTTCGTGTCACGCGCTCGCCTCCGCGGGCTTCACCCATTTCGCTCGCTCGGCCTCGTCCTCGAGCAGCGGGAAGCCCAGCGACTCGCGCTGCTTCAGGTGAGCGAGCGCGGCCTTACGCGCGAGCTTGCGCACCCGGGCAATGTAGCCGACTCGCTCGCTCACCGAGATCGCGCCGCGGGCATCGAGCACGTTGAAGAGGTGCGAGCACTTGATCACGCCGTCGTAGCCCGGACTCACCAGACCCAGATCGAGCAGGCGATCCGCCTCACGCTCCCACACCTTGAACATCTCCACGTGGGCCGCCGTGTCCGCTTGCTCGAAGTTGTAATGGGAGTACTCGATCTCGTTTTGGAGCCACAGATCTCCCCACGTCACTCGGTGCGCCACGATGCGCCCTCGCGCGCGGCGCTCGGGGGCCCAGGCCACGTCCTGTACGCGGTTCTTGCCCTGCAGCATCATGCCGATGCGATCGAGGCCGTAGGTGAGCTCGGCCGACACCAGAGCCACCTCGATCCCTCCCACCTGCTGGAAGTAGGTGAACTGCGAGATCTCGGTGCCGTCCATCCACACCTGCCAGCCCAGCCCGGCTGCGCCCAAGGTCGGCGACTCCCAGTCGTCCTCGATCAGGCGCAGGTCGTGGGCGCGCGGCTCGACCCCGAGAGATTCGAGCGAGGCGAAGTACTCCTCGACCACGTCTTCGGGCGAGGGCTTGAGCAGCACCTGGTACTGGTAGAACTGCTGGAAACGGTGGGGATTCTTTCCGTAGCGCCCATCCTTGGGGCGCCGCGATGGCTCGACGTAGGCGACGCGCCAGGGCTCGGGCCCCAGAGCGCGCAGGAAGGTGGCGGGATTGAACGTGCCCGCGCCGACCTCGGAAGGATACGGTTGTTGGATCACGCAGCCGCGCTCGGCCCAGAACGTCTCGAGCGTGAGCACCATCTCCTGGAGCGAGCGCTGCGGATTCAGGCCGGGCACGGGTTGCTCACCTTCGGCTCGTCGCTCGCCAGGGCGCGGAGCAGCTCGAGCGATCGCAGGCCCTGGAAGCGCTCGAAGCGATGGCGCAGGAATGCTTCCACCACCTTGAGGATCTCGCCGGCCTGCTGGACCTCGAGGAACTCGCCCGCTTGCGACACCGGCCGCGACAGCAGCAGCGTCAGCCCGGCGAGCGCATCCGCCGACAGCAGCACCGCGCCCGGCTCGCCCGCGCAGCGATCGCACAAGAGCCCCCCGTGAGCCGGCGAGAACACACGGCGCAGCGACAGTCCTCCGCCGCAGGCCGCGCAGGCGTCGAGCCGCGGCCGGTAGCCGAGCAGGCTCGCCGCCTGCAGCTCGAAGGCGATGGTGATGGCGCCCAGCGAAGCCAGCGGGGCGCGCGTCACACTCTCGACCGTGGTGGCGAGCAGGTCGAACAGCTCGGCGTGCGGCTCCTCTCCCCACACCAGACGGTCGATCAGCTCGAGGGCGGCCTCGGCGTGGGCGAGCCGCGCGAGGTCGGCGATCTCCGAGCCGTTCGGGGCCAGCGTATCGGCCTGCGAGAGCAGGTGCAGATCGCGATCCGGCTTGTGGTAGATCACGAAGCGCGAGCGCGATAGCGGCTCGAGCGCGAAGCCGAACCGGCTCGGGGTCTTGCGCGCCCCCTTCGCCACCAGCTTGAGCAAGCCGTGCTCGCGCGTGTAGACCACCACGATGCGGCTGGTGTCGCCGAGCGCATAGGTCTTGATCACGATGCCTTCGCAGCGAGCGAGCGGCATGGCTAAGTCTTCCGCGCTTCGGTGCTCGCGGGCGTCTTCGGCGTGGCTCCGGCCCACGCGGCCTCAGGGGCCGTGGGCTCCTTGAGCCGCACGTGGTTTGGTTGCACGACGCCTCCCGAGACGACCACCTTGAGACCGTCTTCGATCGGCCAGTCGAGATGGACGATCGAGGCTTTGGGCACGTAGTGGACGAAGCCCGAAGCCGGATTGGGCGTGTGCGGCACGAACACCACCTCGATTTCCTCTTCGAAGCGAGCGCGCACCTCGCTGCTGGGCGGGCCGGTCAGGAAGCCGATGCGCCACATGCCAGGATGGGGCCACTGCACCAGGACCACCTGCCGGAAGACTTCCTTCTTCCTGGTGAGGAACGCCTCGCCGAGCGATTTGGTCGAACCGTACAGGATGCCGATGCCCGGAATGCGGGTCAACAGGCTGTCCCACATCGCGAACATCGACCGGGCGCCGATCCACGACGCCACCCAACCGACCAGCACCAGCAGCAGCAGCGTGGTGACGAGCCCGATCCCGGGGATGCGGTGGTAGTCGAGGGCCGCGAAACGGAAGTAGCGCCCCAGCAGGTTGTCCACCCAGTTGAGCAGCCGGAAGAACACCCACAGGGTGATCGCGGTGGGGGCCAGCACCAAGAGCCCGGTAAACAGATAGTTCCGAAGCGCTTGGAGCAGGCCGGGGCGGCGCGCGAGATCGTCGGTCATCGGTCGAGAGTCCTTAAGGAGACTCTACGATGTGCGCGCCCGGGTCACAAATCGCCGCGCAGCTACCGATCCAAGCGCAGCGATCGATCCAGGGCGCGGATCGCGCCCCGCGAGCCCTCGAGCGCGCGCTCCTCACGACGCCGCATGACGCGGCGCTCCGCTGCCCGCTGGTGATCAAGGCCCGCGAGGTGGAGCGCCCCGTGGATCACGAGCCGCGCCAGCTCCCGCCCGCGGCTGACGCGGTAGCGCCGCGATTGCTCGACCATGCGTTCGAGCGAGATCACGATATCGCCGGAAACGCCCGCGACGCCTGCCCGGGAACCGTCCTCGTAGCCGAACGACAGCACGTCGGTGGCGCGGTCGATCCCGCGGTGGCGGTGGTTGAGACGGCGCAATGTGAGGTCGTCGGCGAGCACGATGCCGATCTCTCCCGGCCGGCGGCCCTCGCCGGCGAGCACCATCCGCACCAAGGCGCGCAACGGAACGGCCAGCCCGCGGGCCCTATGCCGGCTCGCGACGGAGATCGGCATCCGACTTGGGCCTCCGTCTCGGATCCTCGGGGTAGGGCGCGCGCACGTGGAAGATCGCGGTGAGCACCGGGATGAACGCCTCGCGGATCCGCGCCAGCTCGGAGAGCGTGAGGCCGCACTCGTCGAGCTGCCCTTCCCGAACGCGCTCGTCCAGGATGCGGGTCACGAGCCCGCGGATTCGGCTCGGCGTCGGCTCCGCGAGCGCGCGCGACGCCCCCTCGACGCCGTCGGCCAGCATCAGGATCGCGGTCTCCTTCGAGCGCGGGCGTGGTCCCGCGTAGCAGAAGTCCTCGCGGTGCGCCATCGCGTCGTGCTCGAGCGCCTTGTGGTAGAAGAACGCCATCACCATCGTGCCGTGATGCTCGGGGATCGCCGCCAGCACCGCCCGCGGCAGGTGCTCGCGGCGCGCCATCTCGAGCCCTTCGGACACGTGCGACTTCACCACCAGCACGCTCATGCTCGGGGCGAGCTTCTCGTGTCGGCTTCGCGAGGCCACCGGCTCGTTCTCGGTGTAGTACTCGGGCTTCGCGAGCTTGCCGATGTCGTGGTAATAGGCCGATACCCGGGCGAGCAGCGAGTTTGCGCCCGTCGCCTCGGCTGCGGCCTCGGCCAGACTTCCGACCACCATGCTGTGGTGGTAGGTCCCTGGTGCTTCGAGCTGGAGCCGCTTGAGCAGCGGGCGATTGAGATCGGAGAGCTCGAGCAGCGTGATGTCGGAGGTCAGCCCGAACCAATGCTCCACGATCGGCAGTAGCACGAACGCGAGCGAGACCGCGAGAATGCTGTTGAGTCCTCCCCACATGGCGTCGCGTGCCACGGTTTGCAGGGGGGTGGCGCGGGCCAGGTCCCAGGCCAGGATGGCGGACAGGTTGGCGACCGCGATGGTCAGGTTGGCGCGCGCGAAATGCCAGCGATGTCGTAACCGCGACACCGAGTAGATCGCCGTGACGCCGCCGAGCAGCGCCACCGGCATGAACGGCGCCCGCAGCTCGACCACCGCGGTGACCGCCACCGCCAGCATGAGCGTGAACACCAGCGCCGGCCGCTTGTCCAGCAGCGAGGCCACCACCACCGGTCCCACCGCGAGCGGCACCGTGAACTCCGACAGCCCGAGCGTTCCCACCATCACCTGCGCCACCGCCACCACCACTGCGGTGAGCA
>Ga0066710_100001054_pt1 | contig 19365 bp, 20 predicted proteins | sample GraSoiAngelo_159_FD_79666 | JGI IMG/M metagenome (GOLD analysis project Ga0066710, IMG submission 79666) | Grasslands soil microbial communities from the Angelo Coastal Reserve, California, USA - 14_1009_16_40cm | ecosystem: Environmental > Terrestrial > Soil > Grasslands | place: USA...
ACGCGCGGAAGTCGCGGTGCCGGAGCGCGTGGTACGGGCGCGGGGTCATGGGCAACGGCCACGCGGCGTAGCGGGATTCACTCCCGCGCAGCCGCGGGGGGGTCTGGGGGGCGCGCCGCTAGCGCCCCCCAGCTCAATGAGGACGAGCTGCGCCGCCCACAACGCGCGGAAGTCGCGGTGCCGGAGGGCATGGTACGGGCGGTGGGTCATGGCGGCGCGCCGCGTTCCCGCTGCGCCGCCTGGCCGCTGCCTACATCCGGAATATGCCGAACCTCGGCTCGGGGATCGGAGCGTTCAGGGCGGCGGAGATGCCGAGGGCGAGGACGGCGCGGGTGTCGTGGGGGGCGATCACGCCGTCGTCCCACAGCCGCGCGCTCGAGTAATAGGGGCTGCCCTCCTCCTCGTACTTGGCGAGGATCGGCGCCTTGAAGGCGTGGGCCTCGGCGGCGCTCATCCCCCGGCCCTGGCGCTCGAGCTGCTCCTGCTTGACCTGGGCCAGGACCGAGGCCGCCTGCTCTCCGCCCATGACCGAGATGCGGGCGTTCGGCCACATCCAGAGCTGCCGCGGCTGGTAGGCCCGCCCGCACATGCCGTAATTGCCCGCCCCGAAGCTGCCGCCGATGACGACGGTGAACTTCGGCACCTGGGCGTTGGCCACCGCGTGCACCATCTTCGCCCCGTCCTTCGAGATGCCGCGGCGCTCGTACTCCCGGCCGACGATGAAGCCGGTGATGTTCTGGAGGAAGACGAGCGGGACCTTGCGCAGGCAGCACATCTGGATGAAGTGGGTGGCCTTCAGGGCGCTCTCCGAGAAGAGCACGCCGTTGTTGGCCAGGATCCCGACCGGGTAGCCCATGACCTGGGCGAAACCGGTGACGAGAGTGGGGCCGTAGAGGGCCTTGAACTCGCTGAAGCGGCTGCCGTCCACCACCCGCGCGATCACCTCCCGGACGTCGTAGGCCTTGCGGGGGTTCTTCGGGACGACCCCGCCCAGCTCCTTCGGGTCGCAGGCCGGCTCCTCGGCCTCCCGCACCGCCCACGGGACCTCCTTGCGCGCGGTGAGGCGGGAGACGATGTCGCGGGCGATGTCGAGCGCATGCTCGTCGTCGACGGCCAGATGGTCGGCCACGCCGCTGATCCGGGTGTGGACCTCGGCGCCCCCCAGCTCCTCGGCCGTCACCTCCTCGCCCGTGGCCGCCTTCACGAGCGGCGGACCGCCGAGGAAGATGGTGCCCCGGCCCTTGACGATCACCGCCTCGTCGCTCATGGCCGGGACGTAGGCGCCCCCCGCGGTGCAGGAGCCGAGCACGACGCTGATCTGGGCGATCCCGGCCGCGCTCAGGCGAGCCTCGTTGTAGAAGATGCGGCCGAAGTGCTCGCGGTCGGGAAAGACCTCGGCCTGGAGGGGCAGGAAGGCCCCCCCGGAGTCCACCAGGTACACGCAGGGCAGGCGGTTCTCGCCCGCGATCTCCTGGGCCCGGAGGTGCTTCTTCACCGTGAGCGGAAAGTACGTGCCGCCCTTCACGCTGGGATCGTTGGCGACGACCATCACCTCGCGCCCGCTGACGCGGCCGATGCCGGTCACCAGGCCGGCCGAGGGCGCGGCGCCTTCGTACATCCCACCGGCGGCCAGGGCGCCGATCTCGAGGAAGGCGGTGCCAGGGTCGAGGAGCCGCTCCACTCGCTCGCGCACCGGGAGCTTGGCCTGCTCCCGCTGGCGCCGCTGGGCCTCTTCCCCGCCCCCCGCCCGCGCCACAGCCAGGTGGGCCTTCAGCTCCGACTCCAGGGCGTCCATGTGGGACCGGTTCTCCCGGAACTCGGCCGAGCCGACATCGATCTGGCTGGCGATCACGGGCATGGCGCCGGAGCGCAGTATGCCACGGGGGTCGTCCATCGAGGCGCTTGACAGCCGGCAACGAAAAGAGACAGGCTCACGCTCGTTCCCTCCCCCGAGAAGCAGAGAAGAGCCATGACACTGCTCGTTGCCGCCGCGCTCGGCGCGGCCCTCGCCGGCGCTCCCGCTCCGTCCTCGAGCGCCGACGGCGCCACCGACACGCCTCCCGCCCCCATGGACCTCGTCTGGGACGAGACCGACGTCAACGGGCTGGGCCTCGACCCGAAGTGGGGCCTGCAGGTCACCGAGCCGGGTTCGCTGCCCGACCCCACGGCCTGCTTCGACCTGCCCGAGTGGTTCGACGACCCCCTCTGCAGCACGCAGCACCCGACCCTCGACACTCCGGTCCGGATCCGCCGGCTGATCTGCTCGATCGGCAAGACGACGCCCATCGCCGGCCACGTCAACTGGTATCCCGGAACATTCGGGGGACCCATCTACTGGGACTCCCTGTCCACCGTCGACCGCGACTACAACGTACGGCTCGTCCCCCCCGCCCAGAACGCCTTCACCGTCCACAACCCGGACAACATCAAGGGGGAGTTCGACTCACGGGAGACCGTCATCCATTTCGCCACCCCGTGGTGGACCGACTTCCGCAAGGCGACGAGCCAGGCCAAGCAAGGCATGATCGATGGCAAGGACGCCATCATCTCCGGCTTCACCAGCGTCGACTGCGAGCATAACTGCGTGAGCGAGCTGCACCCGGTGTGGGTGCTGGCCATCCACGTCCAGGACGATCCCCAGGACGACATGTGGGCCGTGTTCATGCGCAACTGGGGAGACGAGGGGTTCTGCAGCAGCCAGCAGCACTTCGTGAGCTGGCCGGGCGACCGTTTCACCCTGACCCTGCCCTGGCGTGCGGGGGCGAGCGCGGTCGAGCTCGTCCAGCCGGCCACGCAGTTCCTGGCCAACATGGAGGGGGTCGGTGGGACCTGGAGCGGCGCGGCGGACGGGAACATCAGCCTCACCTTCGCGCTCCCCCCTCCCTCGGTGGGCGCGCGTGTGCATGGCGAGCTGCACTTGCAGTGGACGGGATCGCCGGCGATGGCGTCCGGCCCCGTGGCGGCGGCCCGGCCGGCGGGCCTGGAATGGGAAGCCCAGGGCGGAGAGGCCGAGCGGATGCTGGCCGAGCTTCTCGAGGGCGTTCCGACGGCCCGGCGAAAGGCGCTCGAAAGCGGGCTGACCGACGCGCGATCCTTCCTCGACAGCGTGCCCGTGACGCTGGTCCGCGTGCCGCCGGAGGCAGGCGCCGCCCCGGCGGGGACGGCGTCGGTCACGTCGGTGCCCGACTCCCCGAGGGCCGCGCAGTACGAGCGCTTCCTCCGGGCCCTCATCGAGGCCTATGGCGGCCGGCTTCCGGGGCCGGTGGGCGACGCGCTGAGAAGCGGCATCCGCGAGCGGTAGCGGCAGGCTTCTCCGGCGCGCTGGCACGGAGCGTGCTCTGTTGCTCGGCAGGAGGTGTGCGCATGGGAGCCATGAAGCAACAGGCGAAGGGCGCAGGCCAGCGGGCCAAGGGAAAGGCGAAGGAGACGGTCGGTCGGGCGGTCGGCAACCCGCGGCTGGAGATCGAAGGCAACGTCGAGAAGAACGTCGGAAAGGTCCGTCAGTCGACGGCGCGTCCCATGGAATTGCTGAAGGGCTCGGCCCAGGAGGCCAAGGGCAACCTCAAGAGAGGTGCCGGCGAGGTGGTCGGCAACCCCGGCCTGGCTGGCGAGGGCGAGGCCGAGAGGGTGGAGGGCAGGCTCCGGCGCAAGCTGAACGAGTAGACCAAGATCGTCGTATCCTGTCCGTGCGATGAGCCTGGAGGCGGTGTTCCTGGACGCGGGCGGGGTCCTCGTCAACCCGAGCTGGACCCGGGTCAGCGAGGCCCTCGCCCGCCGCGGCGTGCGCGCGGAACCGGCCCGGCTGGAGGCGGCGGAGCCGCGCGCCAAGCGCGACCTGGACACGGCCGAGCGCATCCGGACCACCGACGACCGTAGCCGCGGCTGGGACTATTTCAACCTGGTCCTCCGCCATGCCGGCATACCGCTGTCCGAAGCCACTGACGAGGCGCTGGCCGAGCTTCACGACTATCACCGCCGGCACAACCTGTGGGAGAGCGTGCCGGCCGAGGTGCCGGCCTCGCTGGCCGCCCTGAAGAGGCTCGGCTTGCGGCTGGTGGTCGTCTCCAACTCGAACGGCACGCTGCGCGCGAAGCTCGAACGGCTGGGCCTGGCCTCCGCCTTCGACCTCGTGATGGACTCCTTCGAGCTGGGCGTCGAGAAGCCGGACCCGGCGATCTTCGCTCTCGCCCTCGCGCGCCTGGGCGTTGGCCCGGCCTCCGTCCTCCACGTCGGGGATTTCTTCCACGTCGACGTGGTCGGGGCGCGGGCGGCCGGGCTCCACGCCTGGCTCATCGACGCGGGCGGCCTCTACGCCGACCTCGACTGCCCGCGCTTCGCCACGCTGACCGCGGTCGTGGAGGCCGTCAGAGAGCTCTCATCGCCCGCGACGGCCCCCTCCGTCACACCCCCAGGGCCTTGGCCGCCTTCGCCTGATCGCCCACCGCGACCCAGATGATCATCCCGTATCGCCCGCCCCCCGCCGACGTCGCCGCGGCGGCCGTGATGTTGATCTTGGCGTCGGCGAGCTTCCGGGTGACCTCGGCGACGGCGCCCACCCGGTCGTCCCCCTGGACCAGGAAGGCCTTGCGCGGGCCGGTCAGCCTCACCCCCGACTTGCCGGCCGCCTCCTTGAGCGCGCCCACGTTCTCCGGGACCAGGTCGATCTGCGACTTCGATTTCTCGCTCGGGAACGCCAGGTAGGCGACCAGGTTCACTCCCGCCTGCTGGAGCTGGGACAGGACCTTGGACGCGGTCCCCGGCTCGTCGGGGACGGTCGTGTAGTAGTACTCGACCTGCCGGATCTTTTCCGCCACGGCCCACCTCCTCGTTTTCCGACCAGCATACTCCCGCGCGCGCGGTGCTTTGGTAGCCGACGGGTTATTGAAGCCCATAGCAGCGAGCGCGGGGGTCCCCCCGATCGCGACGTGGGGAGGAGCGCGAATGCGCGCGGGGGGTGCTCCCGTTAGCTCCGAAGTCTGCAGGCACGTAGCAGCGAGCGAGGGGTCCCCCCGAGCGAGCGACTCGGGGGGGAGCGCCGAATTGCCTAAAGAACCGTCCGTCGCTCGAAGGATCTCGCGCCGAGCAGGGTGAACAGGACCGCGAAGCCCAACGTGCCGACGAGGAGCAGCGGCGCCGGCATGTGGGCCACGTCGGGCGTCACCGCCAGCCGCATCGACTCGCTCATGAACACCAGCGGGTTGAGCAGGAACACGTACTGGAGCGGGCCGATCACGGAGAGGCCGGACCAGGGATAGTAGGCGCAGCCGAACAGCATCATCGGCCCCAGGATCACGGCGAAGAGCAGGCCGGAGAAGCGCGGCTGGACCTGGCTTCCGATGGTGAGCCCGAAAGCGGCCGAGAGCAGCCCGCACAGGATCACCAGCGGCAGCAGCGCCACCCACCGCGGGTGCACCTCCACGCCCGTGACGCGATGCATCAGCAGCATCATGGCCGGGAGCGCGACCAGGCCCGCCACCGCGGCGTGGATCGCCCCCGCGGTCACCTTCTCGAGCGCGACCCCCAGGACGCTGATCGGAGCCAGCAGCCGCTCGTCCACCTCCCGGCTGCCCGACAGGTCCACGGTGAGCGGCATGAGGACTCCCTGGACGCCGGCCATGAGCATCGTGATCGACATGAGGCCGGGGACCATCACCGTGCGGAACTCCGCCGCCACTAGGTGCAGGCGGGGCAGGATGTTGCCGAAGACCAGCACGACCAGGATCGGCTGGGTGAGGGTGGCCATGAGCAGCGGAATCGCGTTGCGCGAGGCCACCTTCAGGTCGCGGCGCAACAGGGCCAGGAAGGCAGTCATTCCCTCAGCTCCTTTCCCGTGAGGTGGATGTAGACGTCCTCCAGGCTCGGCTGGGTCAGGCTGACGTGCTGGAGGTCCGCCTCACCGGCCTGGACCGCCTGGAGCACGCGGTCGAGCAGGCCGTCTTTCGGGTCCACGAACAGGCGCAAGCGCTCGAAGCTGTCGTCACGGCCCTCGGTCGTGACCTTCTCCAGCCGCAGCACGCCGGGGAGCGCCTCCAGCCGCGGCCCCACCGGCGCCGCGCTGCGGACCCAGAGGTCGAGGATGCGTCCCCCGGGCAGCGCCTTCTTGAGGGCGGCCGGCGTGTCGAGCTGGAGGATCTTCCCGTGGTCGATGATGGCCAGCCGCTGGCAGAGCCGGTCCGCTTCCTCCATGTAATGGGTGGTCATGATCAGGGTCAGGCCCCCTTCGTGCAGGCGGCGCAGCGTCTCCCACAACATACGGCGGGCCTGGGGGTCGAGGCCGATCGTGGGCTCGTCGAGGAGCAGCACCTTCGGGTCGTGCATCAGGGCACGGGCGATCAGTAGCCGCTGCTGCAATCCACCCGACAGGCTCAGCGGCTTGGCGGCCGCCTTCTCGGTGAGCTGCATCTCGGCGAGGAGCCGGTCCGCCCGCGACTCGCGCTCGGCCCTGGGCAGCCCGAAGTAGGCGGCGTGGAACGTGAGCACCTCCCTCACGGTCACGTCGCGGTCGAGGTTGCGCGTCTGAGGCACGACCGCGATGCGCCGCTTGGCCTCGCGCGGCCGACGTACGACGTCGATCCCGTCCACCGCCACTCGCCCCGCCGTCGGCCGCACCAGGGTCGTGATGCAGCCGAGGGTCGTGCTCTTGCCGGCGCCGTTGGGCCCGAGCAGGCCGAAGAACTCTCCCGGCGCGACCTCGAACGAGACCCCCCTGACCGCCTCCACCGCGGGCGTCTTGCGCGTACCCGGGTACGTCTTGACCAGGCCCTCTACGGACAAGGCGGCGCTCACGGCATCATTCTGCCATCGCGGACGACGACCCGTCCGTCCTTGATCACCACCCGGATGGCGGCGACGCCCACCCGGACGAGGTCGAGCAGCCGCGGGGAGCGCAGCACCACGAGGTCCGCCCGCTTGCCCGTCTCGAGGGTGCCGGCCTCGTCGTGCACGTCGAGCGACCAGGCGGCGTTGACCGTGGAGGCGGCGAGGGCCTCCTCCAGCGAGAGTCCCATGGCGAAGCACGACAGCGCCATGGCGAACGGCATCGAGGGCGAGAGGCCTCCCCCGGGGTTGGCGTCGGTGGCCAGGGCGACCGGCACGCCGGCCTCCACCAGCGCCCGGGCGGGCGCTAACCGGGGCAGGCGCAGGTAGAAGCTGGCGGCCGGGAGGAGGGTCGCCGCGCAAGGCGCCGCGGCCAGGCCCTTCATCCCCGCCTCCGAGACGTGCACCAGGTGATCCGCCGAGCGGGCGCGCAGCTCAGCGGCCAGCTCGGCGCCCCCCGTCCAGGCCAGCTCGTCGGCGTGGATGCGCAGCTTCAAGCCGCGATCGTGCGCGGCAGCCAGGATGGTGCGGCTCTCGGCGACGCTGAAAACGCCCTGCTCGCAGAAGACGTCGGCGAAAGCGGCCAGGCCCCGCCGCGCCACCTCGGGGATCATCTCGTCGACGAGCAGCCGGACGTAGCGGTGGCGCTCGCCCCGGTGCTCCAGCGGGACCTCGTGCGCGCCGAGGAAGGTCGGCACGACCGTGACCGGGTGGGCCGCGCCCGCGTCGCGGATCGCCTCCAGCGAGCGCAGCTCGGCCGCGGTGTCGAGGCCGTAGCCGCTCTTCACCTCGGCCGTCGTCGTGCCCTGGAGCAGCATCTCGTCGAGACGCGCGCGGATCGCCGCCGCCAGCTCCCCGCGCGACGCCTTCCGCGTCGCCTCCACGCTGCGGACGATCCCGCCTCCCGCGGCCGCGATCTCCCGGTAGCTGGCTCCGGCCAGCCGGCGGCGGATCTCCTCGTCGCGGTCGCCGGCGAAGGCCAGGTGGGTGTGCGCGTCGACGAAGCCGGGCACTGCGCAGGCGCCGCCGGCATCGACGACGGTGGCGCCTGCCTCGGCGGCCGCCGCGGCGGGAAGGCCGGCCTCGGGCCCGGCGTACACGATCCGCCCGCGATGGGCCGCCACCGCCGCGCTGTCGACGAAGCCCGGCTCGCGCAGCGCCGCGCCCGTGCGCGGGACCGGCCCGGCCATCGTGGCCAGCCGGCCGATGTTGCGGACGACGAGGTCGGCCGGCCTCAAGCGCGCCCCGGCCGGACCGCTTTGAGCCGGGCGCGGACGAGGGCCACGCTCACCCCGTCCACCGACAGCAGCTTCTCTCGCCCGGACGCGCCGCGGAGGATGCGCACGGCCGAGGGTGGTACGGCGAGGACCCGGCCGAGGACGCGCAGCAGCGCGGCGTTGGCCTGGCCGTCCGCCGGAGGCGCGGTCACCCGGACCACGAGGGCGCCGTCGCGCACGCCGTCGACGGCGTCACGCGCCGACCGCGGCTTCACGAACACGCGCAGGGTGACGTTCCCGCCGGCCTCCCGCACGTCGAGGTCGCCGGGGATGGCGAGGCCTACTGCGCCTCCTCGCGCCGCTTGAGGAAGCGGAGGTTGTCCTCCACCTCGGCCTCCTCCTGCAGGTCCAGGATGTGGGTGAGGCGGGTGATGAGGGCGCGGACGTCGGTGCGGAGCGAGCTGCGGTGGGCGCGCAGGTCGAGGATGCCGCGCTCGACCTCCTGGGCCCGGCTCTGGGCCAGCTCCAGCAGGCGGTCGGCCTGGATCTCGGCCTCCTTGACGACGCTCTCCGACTGCTTGCGGGCCGCGTCCCGGATCTCCTCGGAGAGACGCTGGGCGGTCAGGAGCGTGTTCTTGAGGATCGTCTCCCGCTGGCGGTGCTCGTCGACGAGCGCGCGCAGCGACTGGACCTCCTGGTCGAGGCCGTCCCGCTCCCTCTGGAGCGCCGCCACCTCCTCGGCCACGATGTTGAGGTAGGTCCGGACCTCGGCGGTGTCGTAGCCGCGCAGCCGGCGGGCGAAGGTCTGCCGCTGGAGGTCCATCGGCGAGATTTTCATCGGCCGTCCCCCATAATGGCGCCTAGAGTCGCACGATCACGCCCGGCGCTCAAGGGTTTCGTGCGGCGCTGGGCGCGGTCGTGGCCGGGGCCGCCGTCGGCACGGTCGCGGCCGGCAACGTGGGGTTCGGGACGTCGCCCGCGGGCAGCGGCGCGTACGCGGTCGGCACCCGCAGGCGCTGCCCCACGTCGACGAGCGTCTGCACGAGGGCGAACTGGGCGAAGATCACCAGCCCGAAGAGGACGAGGAAGGCGATGTCGAGGGGGAAGTAGCGCAGGCTGCTCGGCAGCATCCGCCGGATGACCCACAGCGGTGGATCCGTGACCATGATCAGGAAGCGGACGATGGCATTGCGCGGATCGGCGTTGACCCAGGAGACGATGGCGCGCCCGATGAGGAGCCACATGTAGATCGTCAGGACCATGTCCAGGACCCGGGCGAAGCCGATCAGGATGTTCCCGAAGACGAACACGATCTGCCTCCTAGCCGTGCCGCTCGCCGAAGATGGCGGTGCCCACCCTGACCAGCGTCGCTCCCTCCTCCACCGCCACCTCGAGGTCGTGGCTCATGCCCATGGAGAGCTCGGCCCCCTCCAGCAGGCCCTGCTGCCGCGCCCGGTCGCGCAGCACGCGAAGCTGGCGGAAGTAGGGCCGGACGCGCTCGGGCTCCTCCTCGTAGGGGGGCAGGGCCATGAGCCCCAGCACGCTCACCGCGGGGAGGCCGCGCAGCGACTCCAGCGTGGGGAACAGCTGCGCCTCGTCGAGACCGGACTTCGTCGGCTCGGAGGCGAGGTCCACCTGAACGAGGGCGCTCAGCTTCCGGTCCTCCGCCGCGGCAGCCTGGCCGAGCCGGCGGGCGATCGGCGCTCCGTCGAGCGAGTGCACCCAGTCGAACAGCGCCGCCGCCTTCTTCGCCTTGTTCGACTGCAGGTGCCCCACCAGGTGCCAGCGCAGGCCCTGCGGCCGCAGGTCGGCCAGCGCCGCCGCCTTGCCTTCCGCCTCCTGGACGCGGTTCTCGCCGACGTCCCGGACGCCGGCGGCGAAGGCCTCCCGCACCGCTTCCGGCGGATGGGTCTTGGCCACCGCCACCAGCGTCACGTCGCCGGCCGGGCGGCCGACCCGCGCCGCCGCCCGGGCGATGCGCTCCCGGACGGCGGCCACGCGGTCGGCGATCACTTCTTGGGCTTGAGCGCCTGCAGCAGGCCCTGCGCGGTGGCCACGTTCTGCGCGTTCGACGGGTTCATCGAGAGGTACTTCTCGAGGCTGGCCACCGCCTCGGGGACCTTGTTCTGGCCGACGAGGATCGTCCCCATGTAGAAGTAGGGCTCCGGGTTGGACGTGTCGGCCGCCGACGCCTTCTGGAAGGCGGCCAGGGCCTCTTCGCCCTTGCCCGAGTTCAGGTACGACACGGCCAGGTTGAACTGGACCTTGGGATCGGATCCGGCGGAGGAGGCCAGCTCGGCGACCTTGTCGGCCTGGCCGCTCTCCTGGTAGACGCCGAGCAGCGCGGCGTTGGCCTCGCTGTAGCCGGGCTTCAGCTCGAGCGCCTTCTTGTATGCGGCTTCGGCCGCCTTCCAGTCCTTCCTCTGCCGGTAGATGTAGCCCAGGTTGAGCTGCACCTCCGGGATGTTCGGGTTCTTGGCGACGATCTCGTTGTAGGCGGCGATGGCCTCGTCGTACTTGCCTTCCTGGGTGAGGTCGGTGGCCTTCTTGAAAGAGGCCACCAGCTCCTCCCGGCCCTTGTCGCTGCCGGCGGCCGCGGCCTGGGCGGCGGCGCGGGTCAGGAGCTTCATGTCGGGCAGGTAGGTCGGCTCGCCCAGGCTGATGTGCGACTCGAGGAAGCCGCCCTGGTAACCCTCCTTGTTGACGGTCACCTTGTAGTTGCCGGGGTAGATCCCGACCTGGGTGTACTCGCCCTTCTTGTTGGTCTTGGTCTCGTACTTCCGCGTCACCCCGCCCTGGTACTCGAGGGTCACCACGGCGTCCTGGATGGGCTGGCCCTTGTCGTCCATGATCTTGCCGCGGGCGGTGCCGGTCTGGGCCCGGGCCTCGGACCCGGCGAGGGCGAAGGCCAGGAGCAGCCCGCCCGTTACAAACAAACGCTTCATCGCATGGTCCTCCCGGGGGGCCCACCGCCCCCGCAACCCTTCCATTCTGTCATGCCGCCGCGGCGGCCGGCTAGCGCCGGCTCCGGTACGGGATCGGATCCGGCGCCCCGGCCTCCGCGAAGCCCTTCAGGCGCAGCCGGCAGCTCTCGCACGCTCCGCAGGCCTCGTCCTCGGCCTGATAGCACGACCAGGTCTTCTCGAAAGGGGCCCCGAGCTCGAGCCCCCGCCGCACGATCTCGCCCTTGCTCATCGAGATCACGGGGGTCACGATGCGCAGGTCCGTCTCCGGCCGCGTGCCTCGCCGGATCGCCTCCTCGAAGGCGCGATAGAACTCCGGCCGGCAGTCGGGGTATCCCGACGAGTCCTCCCACACCGCCCCCACGAAGATGGCCCGCGCCCCCAGCACCTCGCCCCACGAGGTGGCGGCGGCGAGCAGGTGAGCGTTGCGGAAGGGGACGTACGAGGTCGGGATCCCGCCCGTCGCGGGCGGCGCTTCCCGGACAGGGATGCCGGGGTCGGTGAGGCTGCTGCCCCCGATCTCCCGCAGGTGCGCGAAGTCCACCACCAGCGTGCGCTCCGCCCGGAAATGCTCGGCCAGCCGCCGGAAGCAGGCCAGCTCCTTCGCTTGCGTGCGCTGGCCGTAGTTGGCGTGGAGCAGCGCCAGCCGGTGGTCGCCGGCGGCGATGGCCGCGGTGAGGCAGGAGTCCATCCCGCCGCTGACGCAGACGACCGCCAGCGGCTTCATACGCCCCTCTCCACCCCCGGCCAGAGGTACTTGTGGAGCTGGATCTGCAGCCGCGCCGGCACCCCGTCGTCGAGGATCCAGCGCGCCAGCTCCGCCGGCGGCAGCACGCCGTGCACGGGTGAGAACAGCACCGGCCACCGGCCGAAGAGGTCCCGCGCGCGCGCGACGTCGCGCGACCACTCGTAGTCGGCGCGGTCGGCGATCACGAACTTCACCTCGTCCCCCGGCCGGAGCAGCTCCAGGTTGCGCCACTCCATGCGGTGGCTCTCGCCCGAGCCCGGCGCCTTGACGTCCACGATGGCCACCGCCCGCGGATCGAGGCCCTCGAGCAGCACATGGCCCGAGGTCTCGACGAGCACCTGCCAGCCCGCGTCGGCCAGGCGGGTCACGAACGGGAAAGCCGCCGGCTGGGCGAGCGGCTCGCCGCCGGTCAGCTCAACCAGCCGGCAGGGATGGCGCTCGATCTCGGCCAGCACGTCCTCTTCGGAGCGCTTCGTGCCCTCGTGGAAGGCGTACGCGGTGTCGCACCACACGCAGCGCAGCGGACAGCCGGTCAGGCGGACGAAGACGCACGGCTGCCCGGCCCGGGTGCCCTCCCCCTGGATCGAGAAGAAGACCTCGTTGACCGTCAGCACGTCGGGGGCCGCCTGAGGCTCACTCGGAGTACGTGGCGCTGCAGCCGGGGGCTTCCCACACCCGTACCCGGCGCAGGCGGGAGCCGTCCCCGCCCAGGCCCTTCCGCACCTCGAGGAAGAAATAGCGCGCCACCGCCTCGGCCGAGGGGCTCTGGCCGGCGAAGGCGGGGTGCTCGTTGACGTCCTGGTAGTGGAACCGCGACGCCACCTCGCCCAGGACCTCTTTGAGGCGCTCGAAGTCGATGACCACCCCGATGCGGTCCAGGCTCTCCCCCGCCGCCACCGCCTCCACCCGCCAGTCGTGGCCGTGGACCGGCTCGATGGGCTGCCCGTCCTCGGTCAGCCGGTGGGTGGCGCAGAACGTGGTCTCGTAGGCGACCTCGAACATTGCCTCTCCCGCCACGTTCTAATCTAGCACCGGAGCCTTGACGCCCAGCAGCAATGGGTAACAGCCGCAAGCGGAGGCGAATTCACTTCGCCGAAGCGAGGGGGGGTCTGGGGGGTGCGCCGCTAGCACCCCCCAGCTCAGTGAAGAGCGGAGGCGAATTCACTTCGCCGCCGCGCGCGGGGGTTCAAGGGGGTGCGACGCAGCACCCCCTTGCTGATTGAAGAAGTCTCGCACCTCGTCCAGGTCGTGGACCAGGCGCGCACCGGGCAGGCTGGCCAGGAACCGCCGGCCATAGCTGCGGTGCACCAGGCGGCTGTCCAGCACCGCCAGCACGCCGCGGTCGCTGGAAGCGCGGATGAGACGGCCCAGCCCCTGCTTCAGCATGAGGATGGCCACGGGGACCTGGTACTCGCCGAACGGGTTGCCGCCCCGGTGGCGGAGCCGGTCGATGCGGGCCGAGACCACCGGGTCGGCGGGGGAGGCGAAGGGCAGCTTGTCCACGATCACGCACGAGAGCTGCTCGCCCACCACGTCCACCCCCTGCCAGAAGGAAGCGGTGGCGAGCAGGACCGCGTTGGGCGTGGATCGGAACGCGTCGAGGAGCACCGCCTTGGGGGCCTCGCCCTGGATGAGCAGGGGATAGGGAACCTCGCCGGCGATGCGCTCGGCGACCGCGTTCATGTTCGCGTAGGAGGTGAACAGCACGAAGGCGCGGCCGCGGGTGAGCGAGAGCAACCGGACGATCTCGGCCGCGGCGCGCTCGACGAAGCCGGGCGACGCGGGGTCGGGCATCCCGCGCGGCACGTAGAGCACCGCCTGCTCCGCGTAATCGAACGGCGAAGGCAGCAGCAGCTCCTCGGCCGTCGCCAGGCCCAGCCGCTGCTTGAGGTAGGCGAACCCCCCGTCGACGGCCAGGGTGGCCGAGGTGAGGACGCCCGCCCGCAGGCCGTCGAAGAGCAGCTCCCCCAGCCGGACCGAGACGTCGATGGGCGTCGCCTTCAGGAACACGCCCCGGCCCCGGGTCTCCACGAAGTACACGTGGCCGTCGTCGTCGGCCGACACGACGAAGCCCAGCTCCTCGTGCAGCGCACGGGCGCGCTCGGCGAGGGCGGTCAGCGGCTCCGGCCGCTCCTTGAGCGCGAGCAGCGCGGTAGAGAGCCCGGCCATCCGATGCGAAAGCGCCCGGACCTCTTCCTCCGTCGCCCCCGACGTCCAGCCGGCTTCGAGACGGCGGCCTCGTTCGAGCGCCAGGAGCTTGAAGAAGCGCTCGCTGCGGTGGCGCATGCCCTCCACTTCCGCCCGCACCTCGGGGGCGTCGAGCCGGCCCGCCTTCAGCTCGCGCTCGACGTCCCGGGCCAGGTCCTCCACCCGGTGGGAGGAGACCTGCACGCCGAAGTACTGCGTGGCCACGTCCTCCAGCAGGTGAGCCTCGTCCAGGATGACCGTGTCGTAGGGCGGGATCACCTCTCCGTAGCTCGACTGCCGGACCGCGAGGTCCGCGCACAGGAGGTGATGGTTGACGACCACGAGGTCGGCCTCCAGCGCGCGCTGGCGCATGCGCGTCACCCAGCACGGATCGAAGTCGGGGCAGGCCTGGCCGATGCAGTTCTCGCTGGCCGCGGAGACCTCGCGCCAGAAGTCGACGCTGTCGGGCAGGTCGGCCACCTCGGCGCGGTCCCCGGTCTGCGTCCGCGGAGCCCACGCCTCCACCGCGCGGAAGAGCGGGATCTCGTCGAGCCGGCGGATGCTGCCCGCCTGCGCGAAGGAACGGAAGCGCATCAGGCAGAGGTAGTTGCCGCGTCCCTTCATGACCGCCACCCTCAGGTCCCGGCCGAGCGCGCGGGCGAGGAGCGGGATGTCCTTGTCGAGAAGCTGCTCCTGCAGGTTCTTGGTGCCGGTCGAGACGACGACGCGCCGGCCCAGCTCCACCGCCGGCATGAGGTAGGCGAGGGTCTTGCCCGTGCCGGTGCCGGCCTCGGCCAGCAGAAGCCCTCCGTCGCGGAGCACGCGTGCGACCGCTTCGGAGAAACGCTTCTGCGCCGGCCGCTCCTCGTAGCCGGCGAGGGCCCGCGCAAGCAGGCCGCCCCGCCCGAAGAAACGCTCTTGCGCGCGATCTCCGCGCCCGTCCGTCACGAGGCCGATATTAGCGCGGATCCCGCCCGCGGCCGGTCTCAGACCCGGGCCAGCGACCGGTCGTACTTTCCCAGGCGAGCGGCGTAGAGCGGGAAGCGGTCGCAGAGCCTGCCGACGTCGCGCTTGACCTCGGCCAGCGCCGGCTCGTTCTCCACCCCGGCCAGGGCGCGGGCGATGAGCCGGCCCACCTGCTCCATCTCCTTCTCCTTCATGCCGCGGGTGGTGAGGGCGGGGGTGCCGATGCGGATGCCGGAGGCGACCATCGGGGCGTTGGTGTCGTAGGGGATGGTGTTCTTGTTGACGGTGATCCCGGCCCGGTCGAGCGCCTTCTCCGCCACCTTGCCGGTGATGCCGCGGGCGAAGACGTCCACCAGCATGAGGTGATTGTCGGTGCCCCCCGACACCAGCCGCCAGCCTTCGTCCTTCAACGTGGCGGCCAGCGCCGCGGCATTGGCCACGATCTGGCGCTGGTAGGCCTTGAACTCCGGGGCGAGGGCCTCCTTGAACGAGACCGCCTTGGCCGCGATGACGTGAACGAGGGGCCCGCCCTGCACCCCTGGGAAGACGAGCCTGTCGAGCTCCTTCGCCCATTTCTCCTGGCACATGACGATCCCGCCCCGCGGCCCGCGCAGGGTCTTGTGGGTGGTGCTGGTCACGAACTCGGCGTGGGGGATGGGGCTCGGGTGCAGGCCCGCGGCCACGAGGCCGGCGACGTGGGCGATGTCGGCCATGACCACCGCCCCGGTGTCGTCGGCCGCCTTCCGCACCGCCGCGAAGTCGAGGGTACGCGGGTACGCGCTCGCCCCTACCACGATGACCTTCGGCCGGTGCTGCTTCGCCAGCTCGCGGAGCGCGTCGTAGTCGATCCGCTCGTCCTCCTTGCGCACGCCGTACGCCGCCACGTTGTACATGCGGCCGGAGAAGTTCAGCGGATGGCCGTGGGTGAGGTGCCCGCCGTGAGAGAGGTTCATGCCCAGGATGGTGTCGCCGGGCTTGCAGACGGCCATGTACACGGCGGTGTTGGCCTGGGCACCCGAGTGGGGCTGGACGTTGGCGTGGTCGCAGCCGAAGAGCTGCTTCAGGCGCTCGATGGCGAGAGTCTCGACGACGTCGGCGTACTCGCAGCCGCCGTAGTAACGCCGGCCCGGATAACCCTCTGCGTACTTGTTGGTGAAGACGGTGCCGAGGGCCTCCAGCACCGCCTCGGAGACGAAGTTCTCGGAGGCGATCAGCTCGAGCTGCGCACCCTGGCGGCGGGTCTCGTTGCGGATGGCGTCGGCCACCTCGGGGTCGGTCCGGACCAAGTCATCCATGCCCGGCATCTTACGGCCCGGGCCGTCCCCTGTCGAGGTCGGCGGAAAGCGTATCAGGCGTGACCGTCGTCACGACCCCCGGGGCTCGCCCGTGAGACCCTCCGGGCATGCATACGCCTGACGCTTCCGAGTCCACCATCACCGCGGACCTGGCCGTCACCGGGACGATCTCCGGGCAGGACCTCGCCGTGCTCGGGAGGTTCGAGGGTGAGCTGCAGCTCGCCGGCCACCTCCGGACCGGCGGGTCGAGCCGGGTGAAGGCCATCGTGAAGGCGCGGGCGGTCGAGATCGAAGGCGAGTTCGAGGGCGAGGTGCGGGCGGAATCGCTGCGGCTGAGGCCCACCGCGCGCGCTCGGGGCACCTTCGTGGCCGACCGGCTCGTGATCGAAGAGGGCGCGCTCGTCCACGGGGCGGTGAACCGCGAGCCGCCCGCGCCAGAGACCGCCGCGCCCCAGGACGCCGCGCCCGCCTCCCCGGCGCCCGCGGAGACGCAACCCGCCACCACCGCCGTGTAGAATCCCCCCCACCGGGGGGGAATTGGCCGAGGGACCCGTCGTCGTCAACCGGAAGGGCGAAGCGCGCGTCCTGCGGGGCCATCCCTGGGTGTTCCGCACGGACGTCGTGCGCGCCCAGGGCATCGCCCCCGGCGCGGTGGTGCGCGTGGAGGGGCCGCGCGGGCGGCATCTCGGCTTCGCCTTCCATTCCAGCCGTTCCGAGATCCGCCTGCGGATGATCGATCGCGGCGAATCGCTGCCCGAGTCGTTCCTGCGTGAGCGGGTGGAGGCGGCCGTGCAGTGGCGGGAGAGCATCGCGCAGGGCGCGACGGCCTGCCGGCTCGTCCACGGCGAGGGCGACCGCCTGCCCTCCCTCGTCGTCGACCGCTACGGGGAATACCTCGTCGTCCAGACGCTTTCCCAGGGCACGGAGGACCGCAAGGACGAGCTGGTGCGGATCCTCGTCGAGCGGCTGCATCCGGCCGGCATCCTCGAGCGCAACGACCCCAAGGTGCGAGCGTTCGAGGGCCTGGACCAGCGGGTGGGGCTGCTCCACGGCACGGTGCCGGAGAGGGTGGAGGTCGACGAGGGCGACGTGCGCTTCGAGGCCGACCTCTGGCGCGGGCAGAAGACCGGCCTGTTCCTCGACCAGCGTGAGAACCACCTGATGGCTCGCGGCTACGCGCGCGGACGGGTGCTGGACGGGTTCAGCTACCACGGTGGGTTCGCGCTCCACGCCGCCCGCGTGTCGAGCGAGGTGATGGCCGTCGACGCCTCGGCGGAAGCGGTCGCCCAGATCGCCCGCAATGCCGGCCGCAACGGGCTCGGCAACGTCGTGGCGCGCGAGGCCAACGTCTTCGACCTTCTCCGCGAGCTGTACGACCGGGGCGAGCGCTTCGACACCGTGATCCTCGATCCCCCGGCGTTCGCCAAGAGCAAGGACGCGGTGGAGAAGGCGGCCCGCGGCTACAAGGAGATCAACCTGCGCGCCTTGAAGCTGCTCCAGCCGGGCGGCTGCCTCGTCACCTGTTCCTGCTCCTACCACATCCACGAGGCCGACTTCGAGGAGATCCTGGCTTCCGCGAGCGCCGACGCTTCGGCTACGGCCGTGGTCGTGGAAAAGCGCCGCCAGGCTCGGGACCACCCGGTCCTCCTCGGCGTGCCCGAGACCTATTACCTCAAATGCTTCGTCCTGCGGAAGCTACCCTGAGGTTCGGCCAGGCTCGTCCCCCTCTCGCAATCTACTCAAAAAAGTTGACAGTGATCGACTAAGGGCCTAGATTCCAGCCTGGAGGCCGTTTTCATGCGAATGGACCAGTTCACAGTAAAAGCCCAGGATGCAATTACTTCCGCCCAGACCCAGGCGGAGAAGAGAGACCATCCGGAGGTCACCCCGGAGCACTTGCTCCAGAGCCTCCTGACCCAGGAGGGAGGCGTGGTCCCGGCGGCGCTCGGCAAGATGGGCCTCAACATCGGCGCCATCGGACAGGACCTGGCGAGGGCCCTGGATGCCCTGCCTCACACGCAGGGCGCGGCCACCCACCTGTCGCCCAGGCTCGACGCCGTCTTCAAGAGCGCGTTGCGCGAGGCGGAGGCGCTCAAGGACGAGTACGTCTCGACCGAGCACCTGCTGCTCGCCCTGATCGACGCCAAGACGGTCGCCGGCGACGTGTTGAAGCGTCATGGCCTCACGCGGGACGGCCTGCTCCAGGTGCTGCGGGAGATCCGCGGCAACCAGCGCGTGACCGATCCCAACGCCGAGGAGCGCTACCAGGCCCTCGAGCGCTACGGCCGCGACCTCACCGAGCTGGCTCGCAAGGGCAAGCTCGATCCGGTCATCGGCCGCGACGACGAGGTGCGCCGGGTGGTCCAGGTCCTCTCGCGCCGGACCAAGAACAACCCGGTCCTCATCGGCGAGCCCGGAGTGGGCAAGACGGCGATCGTCGAGGGCCTGGCCCAGCGCATCGTCTCCGGCGACGTGCCCGAGTCCCTCAAGAACAAGAAGCTCGTGGCCCTCGACCTCGGCGCCCTCATCGCAGGGGCCAAGTACCGCGGCGAGTTCGAGGACCGGCTGAAGGCGGTGCTGAAGGAGGTGCAGGAGTCCTCGGGTGAGATCGTCCTCTTCATCGACGAGCTGCATACGGTCGTCGGAGCGGGCGCCGCCGAGGGGGCGATGGACGCCTCCAACATGCTGAAGCCCATGCTGGCCCGGGGCGAGCTGCGCTGCATCGGCGCCACCACCCTCAACGAGTACCAGAAGCACATCGAGAAGGACGCCGCCCTCGAGCGCCGCTTCCAGCCCGTCTACGTGGGCGAGCCCAACGTGGAGGAGACGATCGCCATCCTGCGCGGGCTCAAGGAGCGCTACGAGGTCCACCACGGCGTTCGCATCCAGGACTCGGCCATCATCGCCGCCGCCACCCTGTCCAACCGCTACATCACCGACCGCTTCCTGCCCGACAAGGCCATCGACCTCATGGACGAGGCGGCCAGCCGGCTTCGCATCGAGATCGACAGCCTGCCCATCGAGATCGACGAGGTGGAGCGGCGGATCGTCCAGCTCGAGATCGAGCGGCAGGCCCTGAAGAAGGAGAAGGACAAGGCCTCCCGCGAGCGGCTGGAGAAGCTGGAGAAGGAGCTGGCCGAGCTGCGCGAGCGCTCCTCGGCCATGAAGGCCGA
>Ga0066710_100001059_pt1 | contig 19317 bp, 11 predicted proteins | sample GraSoiAngelo_159_FD_79666 | JGI IMG/M metagenome (GOLD analysis project Ga0066710, IMG submission 79666) | Grasslands soil microbial communities from the Angelo Coastal Reserve, California, USA - 14_1009_16_40cm | ecosystem: Environmental > Terrestrial > Soil > Grasslands | place: USA...
ACCGGCCGAAGAAGGGCGAGGAGAGGTTGCCGACCGGGGGCGCCGCGTTGACGTGGTTCAGCGCGTTCTGGGCGGAGATCGAGATCGTCAGGCCGCGCCCGCCGCCTCCGCCCTCTTCCCCGCCTTCCCCGCCTCCCCGCGGTCCGCCAAGACCGCCGCGTCCCCCGAAGCCGCCGCCCGGCTCCCCCCGGCCACCGCCTCCGCCGCGCCCTCCACCCCGGCCTCCCTCCCCGCCTTCGCCCCCGCCCGGCGGGGCCGCGCGCCGGCCGCCGAAGGAGATCGTCTTGCTGAGGCGCAGGTTCATGACAGCGAAGCCGGGTCCCTCCCCGAGGTTCCGCGGGATGACCGGACCGACGCGGCGCGTGTCGAGCAGGCCGTAGGCGGTGGTGACGACGCCCGCCGCCATGGGGTCGGTGGCGAAGGACGGCCGGTCGGTGAACAGGCTGTCCCCGTTGAGGTCGCGGCCCACGGTGATGTTGTAGGGCCGGCCGGAGGAGGCGATCACGAACGGGCTCATCCGCACGCCCCACGGCCCCACCACGTTGCCGCCGAGGACCAAGCGGTTGCGGACGTCGATGCCCGCCCGTGCGTATTCGCCGGACAGGTCGTACTGGTTGGCCGGGAACGTGCCGGCGCCGTCGGTGTCGCTCTTCGCGCGGGCGAGGAAATAGCGGGCGAAGATCGTGAGCCTCCGGCTCAGCCGGTTGTTCAGCCCCACGATCGCCTGGTACTGGTCCATCCGGCCGGTCGCCTCCACCTGATAGACGTTGCCCGCCCCGCCGAGCGGCCGCACGCCGTCCGCTGCCGGCGCGTTGACGTTGCGCGAGCGCAGCTGCCGGCGTCCCTGCGTGGCCAGCAGCGTCGCCGACAGCGTGAAGTTGTGCGGGAGCTGCCGCTCCAGGCTGAGCGAGGACTGGAGACTGTAGGGGGAGCGGAGGTCGGGGGCCACGCGCCATGTGGTCTGGGGCACCGAGAAGGCAGCCAGGGTCGCGGCCGACGGCACGCCGCCGACCTGCTCGTCGTCACCGAGGCCGAAGACGAGGCGGTCGAGCACGGCCGGATCCGTGACCACGTACTGCTGCTCCAGCTCGCCGTCGAAGCGGTGCGCGCGCAGCGTGAAGTCCTCGCCGAAGCGGTCGTAGAAGACGCCGAAGCCGCCCCGCAGCACGGTGTGCGACCGGCCGGCCTGGTCCTTCTTGCCGAGCGACCAGGAGAAGCCGGCCCGGGGTGCCAGGTCGACACCGTCGTGGATGTTGTCCTGCCGCTCGTAGCGGAGCCCCAGGCTCACGATGAGGTCTGGCCTCACCCGCCAGTCGTCCTGGATGAACGGCGCCACGTCCCACTGGCGGACGCCCGCCTCGGGATTGCCTCCCACGATCTGGAGCTGGCTCGCTCCGCCGCCGAGGGCCCGGATCTGCGCCGGCGAGAAGCCCATCCGCTCGAACAGCAGCGTGCGCCGGTAGCGCTCGAGGCTGGTCAGCGAGACGAGGACCGGCCGCCCATCGGCGTCCCGTACGACCTGGTCGTTCGCGTCGAGCTGCGGCCCCAGGCCCCCCGAGAAGAGGGCGCTGCCGCCGAAGCCCTGGCGGGCCAGGTCGTGCTCGTCGACGGCCCGGAAGCGGAAGCCCGCCCGCAGCGAGTGGCGGCCCCGGGTCCACGAGGTGACGTTCTGCAGCTCCCAACGGTCCTGGCGGTTGAAGGACGGCCCGACCTGGGCGCCGCCGCCGGTGAAGGCGTCCTGCACCTGCAGCGTCGGCAGCGAGTCGTCGCCGTTCTTGCTCGCGTCGTCCCGGGAGAAGCGGAAGTGCGTTTCGTTGACGACCTTGCCGAAGACGCTGGTCTCGGAGAGCTGGAAGGTGCTCTGCTTCTGGGACGTTTCGTAGGCCCGCGACGGCAGCGAGAAGCCGCCGATGCCGGCCTTGTCCCGCTCGACCGACGAGTACGTGTAGCGGGCGGTCAGGGTGTGGGAGGCGCCAAGCTGCCAGTCGAGCCGCGGCGAGAAGCTGGTCCGGCTCTGCGGCGTGAGCACGGCCAGGCTGAACGGCGTGGGGGTCAGGTCGGAGGAGAGCACGGTGGCGTTGATGATCTCGTTGTCGTCGACGCTGCGCTTCTCGAAGTCCACGAAGTAGGAGCCCTTCTTCGCCACCAGCGGGCCGCTCACGCTGCCCCCCCACTCGCGCCGCTGGTAGGGCGCCCGGTTGGGCGCGAACGGGTTGCGGGCGTTCAGCGCGTCGTCGTTGAAGCGGAAGTTCGTGTCGCCGCGCACCTTGTCGCTGCCCGGCCGGGCGAAGATCACGATGCGCCCGAAGCCGGGATGGTCGTACTCGGCCGAGAAGGGATTGGCGTTGAGCCGGATCTCGCGGATGGCCGACTTGGGCGGGATGCGGCCGCCCGTGAAGCCGTCGATGAAGATCTGTCCCCCGTTGGGTCCCGCGGCGGGCCCGGCAAGCGCCTGCAGCGCCTCGGCCATCTCGTCGGGGTCGTCGGGCAGCGCGTCGAGGTCGTCGCCCTTGATGACGATGGCGCCGGCGTTGTTCTGCGGCTCGATGCTGAGCGGCGGGTTGGGCGACTTCACGGTGACCGTCTCCTCCACCGGGGCGAGCACGAGCTGCACGTCGAGGACGGCCGCCTGGCCCGCCGTCAGGTCGACCGCGTCGTTGGCGTACGCCGTGAAGCGTTCCTTCGTCACGAGGACCGTGTAGCGCCCGGGCTTGAGGCCGACGATGACGTAGTCGCCCGTGCCGCTCGTGGACACGGATTTCCTGGCCGACGGACCCCGCGCTTCCACGCGCGCCCCGACGATGGCGCCGCCGAGCGGGTCGGTGACGCGGCCCCGCAGCGTCGCGGCCTGGTCGTCGGCCGGTCCGAGCGACACCGCGAGCAGGACGGCCAGCACCACGCTCACGGGATGCTCATCCCCAGGTCCATCAGCTCCGGCGGCAGGTCCGAGTCCATGCCCCGGGCGCCTCGACCTCGGGCGATTGCCGGCGGCGCGAGGGCCTCGAGCCCGGCCACGAGCGCGATGGCGGTGAGGTGGGCGGGATCGTTCCCCTTCGTGCTCGAGACGAGGATACGGTCGCCCGGCTTGAGCTCGGCGAGGGTGATCGCGGGAAGGCGATCGAGGATGTCCTCCGGCCCGCCGCCCTCCCGCATGCCGCGGAAGCGCTCGGCGCCGGGCGCCGTCCCGTTCCCGGCCGGTCCCTCCGGCCGGGCAGGCCCGTCCGGCCCCGGCCCTTCCCGCCATCGCGCCAGCCGCGCGCCCATCTCGGGCGGGATGCGGCGCAGCCGCGCGTCGGAGCCCACGGCGATCCGCACCGGCTTGCGCGATTGCTCGTCCCGCACCGTCAGCTCGCCCGTGCTCGCGTCCACTTCCGCCACCGGGCCGGACACGGTGCGGAAGGTGCCGAACACCACCTGCTCGGGGACGAGCCGGCTTCCGTCGGGGCTGCGCTCGCCGAGGGCGCGGAGCTGGTCGCCGACCTGGACCTCGACCAGTGAGCTGGGACGGGCGTCGCCGAACTTCACCGAGTCGGGAGCATAGCGCCGGAAGACCACCTTCGGTCCGGCGGCCGGTATCGTCACCGTCTCGGCTCCGGCGAGCCGCCGCACCTGGAGGATGATCTCGCCCTTCGTCGCGTTCACCGCGGACACGACGCCCAGCACGCCCCGGCGCCGCCAGTCCGCCCGCTCCGAGTCTTGCTTCTGGGCGATGTCGCTCCGCGTCATGAGGACGACCTGTCGCGCGGCGAGAGACGCCTTGTCGTCCGCCCGCCGGCCCCGCGCCAACACGCGGTCTCCGGCCGCGATCTCTTCCAGGTGCGCCGGCGTCGCGTCGTTCAGACCCGTGGATCCCGGCCGCGCGCGGAGGAAGACGGTCTTGTCGTCCAGCCGGACCTCCACCGACGCCCCGGCATCGCTCTTGACGGTGAGGCGGCGGAGGGCGCCGTCGACCGCCGTGACCTCGCCGATGACCGAGTCCGCCTTGCGCGGACTCTCGGCCGGGGCCTGCGGAGCGGGGACCGGGGCGGCCAGCCACAGTGCGGCGAGCAGCCAGGTGGACATACGCCTCAAGCCCAGTAGAGCAGAGATGGAGGGCCTGGGCTTACCCCCCATCGGATTTGCCTCTCGCTGCGGAAAAAGTTCCCGGCTCCGGCGCCTAGACCCGGATCATCGGCCGTCGGCGGATGTATTTGCCGGTGGCGGCGACGATCGAGTTGGCTCAGGACGCGGCGCGGAGCAGGGCCTGGGCGGACGCGCGCCGATAGGCGCCGGGAGCGTGGAGGAGTTACACCGCTTCGGTCATCCCGACTGGTTCCGGCTGCTCATCGGCGGCGCCGAGATCGCCGGCGCAAGGTCGCGCGTCCCACCAGGCCCGCCTCGAACATCCGCCGGTCCACCGGACCCAGCCGCTTCTCCTGGACCGGCGTGAGCAGGGGGCGATGGCGCACGCCCACGAGGTGCTCCGGGATGTACCACAGGTCTTCCTCGGCGATCATCCAGCCCCGCCGGTCGAAGCGGGCCAGGCTCACCGGCGCCGAGTAGCGGCGCAGCGTCTTCTGCCGGCGCAGGTTGAAGTACGACTCGAAATAGCTGCCCACCAGATCGCGGATCGTGCGGTGGATCGGCTCGCGGAAACGCAAACCCGAGAAGTTCGAGCGGGCGACCGCGCCCCAGCCCCGGGCCTCGCGGAAGACGGCCAGGACGTGGTCGGTGTCCCAGACGCCCTCCAGGTCCACGAGGAGCGGCGGATGGCCCTGGAGGCGGAGCGCTGCCGCGGCGAAGATCGCCCCGTCCATGCATTGCGCCTTGCGCTCCCGCAACACGCGGCGCGGCGAACGGCAGCCGTCCCCCTCCACGTCGTAGGCGATCGAGTCGAGGAAGCTCTGGATGCGCCAGGCCGGCCGCATCCGGCGCAGGAACGAGGCCTCGCGCTTCGTCAGCCCGAAATCCGTCAATACCGCCAGGTGGTTAGATCGCCGCCGGCGGGCGCGGACTTCAGGATGCGCTCCACGATCTTCGGCGCGAACATCTGGTGGTAGCGCAGGCGTGAGATCGCGTTGGGGCGCGTGTGGTCGCCGTTCCAGCAGTGCTCGGCGCGCGGCTCGTAGTCCACCTCCCCGTCGTAGGGCGGGTCCTTCGTGCTCCGGAGGAAGTCGTCCACGAGGTACACCGCGTCGTTGAGGAAGTAGTTGTCCGCCTCGCCGACATAGATATGGATCTTGCCCTGCAGCTTTCGTCCGAGCCCCTTCGACCAGCTCCGGCGCAGGATGTCCGAGAGGTCGTAGTGCTGCCGCCAGTACTCGGCCACCCCGTGATCGATGAGCCCGGTGCGCTTGTCCCAGATCCGCTGGGGATAGCCGTCGGCGCCCGCCGGTGAGTAGACGGCCTCCCAGATGTCCCACTGCTGGCCGGAGCGGCTCTTCGTGCCCAGCACGAGCTCCAGGCGGTTCATCTCCTCGAGCGTCGCGCTGACGTGGCCGAGGTAGTTCCGCATCCCCGGCCGGGGCGTGCGCTTCCACCGGCTGTCCATGGCATAGGCGTTCTGGTCCTTGTAGATGTCCACCACGGTGTAGGCGCGGAAGTCGATCGGATCGGGGCAAGCGCACCAGGCCCCGTTGTACTCGTCGGGGTAGAAGACCTGCGCCCCGAGGGCCTCCCATCCGCCCGTCGAGCCGCCGTACATGAAGCGCGCCCAGCCCGCCCCGATGGCGCGGTACTTCTTCTCGAGGTAGGGGACGAGCTCGTAGGTGATCGCGTCGCCGTACGGACCGAGGTTCGCCGAGTTCACCGCGTAGGAGTCGTCGTAGTAGGGGTTGGCGTGCTGGATCTCGACCACGATCGTCCGGGGGTAGCCCGCGCTCGTCCAGTCCTTGTAGAACTGGTAGGCCTGCTCCTGCTGGATGCGGTTGTAGCACTCCAGGTGGAACCGCTCCGAGTATTCGCATTTGAGGTCGGGGTCGGGCGGCGCTTCGCGGAAGCTCTCGATCGTGTGCGGGAAGTGGCCGTGGAAGATGACGAGGGGGTAGCGCGCCTGCGGGTGCGCGTCGTAACCCTCGGGCAGCAGCACGTGGGCGCCGAGGAACATCGGCCGGCCCCAGAACCTCGACAGGAGCGCGCTCTGCATCTTCTCGTGCTTGACGTACCTCGTCTCCGGCGCGTCGGGGATGGACGGGATGACCCTGTCGAGGGCGATTTCGATGGCGCCGCCGTTCGCCGGAGCGATCGTCACCTTCCGCGGCGTGGAGTAGAGGTTGCCGGGGGCGCGGCTCCACTGCTGGCCCTCGCCGCGGTCCATGGGCAGCTTCACCAGGTGCCCGTCCGCGCGATGGAACGTCTCGTAGCGATGCAGGAGGGCCTGGACGGTGTACGTCCCGGCGGGAACGTCCTTCAGGCTGTCTCGCGGGTAGCCGAGCACGCTCTCGTCGATCGTGGCCGGCTGGCCCGGCGCGAGCCCTTCCACGTCGATGCCGAAGACGAGTTGCGTCCGCGGCCCTTCGCTGATCTGGAACCGGGGCTCGCTCGTCTCGTCGTTCGAGACGAGCAGGAGCAGGCGACCGTCGAGCGCCTCCCGGCTCTGCTCGGGAGAGAAGCGGATCCGGAAGCCCAGCGGGCCGGCTTCGCTTCCGTCGGAGGACACGGACAGCGGCCGGCCGAGCGCGAGCGTCGACAGGCCGCAGGCCAGGACGAGCATGCGCATTGGGCGGCGAGTCTAGCACGCGGCCATGGCCGAGCCCTGCGGCGCGGCGAGGGCGCGAGGTGTCGTGGCCTAGCGGCCGGCGTGCGGGGCCAGGATCTGCTGCAGCAGGTCCGGCTTCGATTCGTCCCTGACCAGGCGCGGGTAGCGCTCGCCCCCGTTGTACCGGACCGGGTGCGTCTTGTAATAGCCGGTGTTCTCGACGAGCAGCTCCAGCGGCCCGGCGCCGGCCTTGCCGGCCCGCAGCGCCGCGTTCATCCCGTCCGCGGTATAGGCGCGGCCGTCGACGGCGACGAGCTTCATGCCCGGGCTCAGCCCGGCCTGGTCGGCGGGGCTGCCGTGGATCACGTCGACGATTCCGCCTGACTTGTTGAGCGCGAGGCCGACGGAGTAGCGCAGGTCCTGGCCGCCCTGGGGACTGGCTTCGATCGTCTTCACCAGCTCGGGCTTCTCCTCGGTGAAGGCGAGCTTCCAGCCGCCGCCCTCGACGCCCCCCAGCGGCCCCCGGGCGCCGGTCGCGGCCAGCCGGTCGGTCAGGAACTTCCGCCAGTCGCTGGGCGCCACCTGGTCGAGCGCGGCTACCAGGTCGTCGAAGGTGTAGGGCAGCACGGTGGGCGGCCCGGACGCGCCGCCGTGGAAGAGGTGGGCGAAATCGTCGAGCGACCTGGCCCCGCGGGTGAGGTTGCGGATGGTCACGTCCGCCTCGAGCCAGATGAGCAGGCCCTCGTCGTAGAAGTCCGTGCCGCGCCGCCAGTCGGACCAGTAGGCGGGGGAGAAGTAGAGGATGGGCGCGGCGTCGGCGGTGTCCTGGAGCGGACGCCATTCACGCCCCTGGCGCTGGTTCAGGTAGGCGGCGGTCAGGGCCAGGCCCTCGCGCGACTGGTCGTAGCTCTGCAGGCCGCTGCGGCCGGCGAGGACGAAGCCGAGGTACTGGGTCAGACCCTCGTAGACCCACAGCAGGTCGTCGTGCATCGGCCTCTGGAAATCCGCGGTGGCCAGGCCGGCCGGCCGCCGATACTTGCCGTTCCAGGAGTGCACGTATTCGTGCGGCAGCAGGCCGGAGAAGAGGCGGATCGCCGACGGGTCGGTGATGCCGTTCTCGGCGATGCGGTCGTCGCTCGACTCGTGGTGCTCGAGCCCGAAGTGCGCGACGTGGTCGCTGAGGCTGAGCAGGAAGTGATAGTCACGGTAGTGGCGGGCGCCGAAGAGCCGACCCGCCTCGACCACGAGATCGCGGTACTTGCGGTGCAGCTCGGGGCTCAGCTCCAGCGCGCCGGCGCTGTCCGCCGCGGCGTCGATGAAGTGAGGAAGGCCGTCCTGGACGCCGAGGTCGATCCGCCGGTAGAAGGCGCCGGCGATGACGGGCGAGTCGACGAGGCGCTCCAGCGTCACGGGCGCGAAGCGGATCTCCCCGGCCGGCGCGCCGGCTCCCGCGCCGCCGGCCGGCGGCAGCGCGGTGCCGAAGCCCCAGCCCGGCGGCAGGCGCAGGCGGGCCTCGTAGCTGAGCTGGTCGGCGCGCAGGCCGGCCGGATAGAGCAGGAGCTGGTTCCAGCTCACGACGGCGAGGCTCGAGGTGACGGAGGAGCCGGCCGAGAAGCCGCCCGCTTCCGTCGGAGACAGGAAGTCGAGCGACGCCTCGATCGTGTCCGCGCCCGCCGGCACGGTGAGGTGGAAGGTGAACATGTCCTCCAGGTCGCGGCGCCAGGCCACGCTGTGTCCGCCGGCCGTGAACCTCAAGCCCGCGACGTCCACAATGGGCCCGTCGGGAGCATGCTCCCCCGGGATCCATTTCGGATAGAGCAGGGTCAGCGGGCCGGGGCGCGCGGGAATAGCGAGCCGGGCGTGGAAGATCCGCCGGGGCGCTTCCGTCGCGTCGACGGCCACCGTGATGGGCCCCGCCGGGGCCGCCGCCGGCGCGGGATGCGCCCGGGTCGGCTCTGGCGCGGTCGCCGGCGCCGCCGCGAGCAGCGCGAGGCATGCGACGGACAGTTGGTTCATGAGTCCCCCATCGGACAAGGATCCGGAAAGCAGGAACCTTAGACGCGCGGCGCGGCGGACGTCAACTCAGTCCGACCGGGCGCAGCGGAAGCCGACGTGGGGACCGGCTCCGGCGGCGGGATGGCCGTTCGGTCGATGAGGAACGGCGGCAACGTGACCGCGTGTGACGGCACCTCGGCAAGAAAGAGATCACGGTGGCTCGTGCCGAAGCGAGGCACAGGCCGTCGATGAGCGCCGGGTCGGTGCCCATCGTGAACGTTCCGCCCGCGAGCCGAGCCATCCCGGCCGGCGGCGGACCAGCGGCGGGGCCGGATGCGGTCAGCATGGCTCCGAGCGCCAGCCACCTCCAGCTCGTCGCCGTCGGCGGGATCATGGCGGTGGCGCACTGGTCCAGCCCCTGGCAGACCGCCCGCCGACGCCTGCTCTGACCCAGGCCGCCGGCCCGGCGGGATCGACTCTCCGCGAGACGAGCAGCACATAGGCCAGGGCGCCGGCGACGAGCACCACGCCGGTGATGCCGAGGGCCGGCGCGAAGGAACCGGTCCGGTGCGCGATGTATCCGGTCAGGGCGGGCGCGATGATGCCGCCCACGTTGCCGCCGAAGTTCTGTATGCCCGACACCGTGCCGACGATGCTCCTGGCGCACACGGCCTGGGTCAGCGTCCACGTGTTGGGCGAGGCGATGCCGAGCCCGCAAAGCGAGGCGGTCATCAGCCAGACGGCCGTCATCCGGTCGCGCACCAGGCCGGCGGGGACGATGAGGCAGGCGACGAGCAGGCCCGTGGCGATGAGCGCCTTGCGCACCTTCGTCTCCGCGTGGCCGCGGCGGACCAGCCAGTCGCTCAGGAAGCCCGACAGCAGGATGACCACCGTCATCGCCACGTAGGGCACCGAGCCGTAGAGGCTCACCTCGGCCGGTCCGAACTTCCGCTCCATGACCAGGTAGCCGGGCAGCCAGTTGACGTAGACGTACCAGGCATAGTCGAAGGCGAAGAACCCGAGGAGGATGCCGAGCACGGTGCGGTGCTGGAGCAGCGCGACGCTCCCGGCCAGCGACAGGGCCTCTCGCCGGACCGGCCCCGAGTCGGACGAGAGTCGCGCTCCTTCTCGGCCCGCCCAGAATCGGCTCCAGGGAAGGAGCCACAGCATCGGGACGATCCCGCTGGCCAGGAAGAAGGCCCTGAGGCCGTACGAGGCGATCAGGAACGCGCCGACGGCGCTGACGAGCGCCTGGCCGAGCCGGACGCCGCTCAGGTAGGTCGCGGTCACGAGGCCGCGCTCGTCGTCGGGGAAGGAATGGGCCGCCGCGCTGGCGCTGGCCGGGAAGGCGACGGACTGGCCCACGCCGAGCGAGACGCGAGCGGCCACGAGCGCACCAGGCCCTCGGGCGAAGCCGGTGCCGGCGGCGGCCAGCGACCAGAACGCGAAGCCGACGGCGTAGGCCCGGCCGGCCCCCACGCGGTCCACCAGCCACCCGGCCGGAACCTGCATGAACGAGTAGGACCAGAAGAAGGCCGACAGCAGGAGACCCATCTCCGCCGTCGAGACGCGTCCCTGCTCGATCATGAACGGCGCCGCCACCGACAGCGTCCCGCGCTGCGCATAACAGCAGACCATGCCCAGCGCCAGGAGGGCGGCCAGCCAGAAGCGCGTGGGCGACGGGCTCGAGGACGGTCCGGCCGGCGCCATCTTCCCCGGAGCGGAGCGCGGACCTACTGCCGCGGGAACCTCTGTTCTCCCGAAGGGTCGATCTGCCTCATCTCCGTGACGCGTCCGTCGGAGACCACGAACTCGACGATGACGTCGGCGAACTCCTTGACCCGGAAGCGGTGCGGCTTCCACGGGACGAGCGCCTGGAAGGGCTGTCCGGGGAAGACGATTCCGAGGGCGCCGTTCTCCTTGAGGACCACGTCGAACTTCGCGCCCGTCGGCGTCTTGTACGTGCCCGCATAGGGACGCAGCGTCGCCGGCGCGGAAAGCGCCGCCGGAACCCGCCTCACGAAGCTGACCTCCGCCTCGTCGAGCGAGACGAGCGCCTTGTCGACCTCACCCTGGGGGCTGGTGGAGAAGTTCACCGACCACTTGCCCTCTTCCTCGTCGTCGGCGGTGTCGAAGCGGTCGTAGTGGAAGTGGCTCAGGGCCAGCTTGACCTTGTGGAAGTCGAAGAGCAGGCCGTCGCCCTGCTTCGCGATCGCGAGGACGCCGTAGGCCGGGTGCTCGAACTCGCCCATATAGTCGTCGAGGGGATGGGACGGCTTCGTCCCCGCCACGCGCTCGCCCCCCGCCCGGGCGCGGGCGGCCTTGCCCGCTTCTTTCGCCTTCAGGCGGATGTCGAGCATGCGCTCGCTCCATGGCGTGAGGCTCAGCCCGAGCAGCCGCTCGTAGACGTTGTAGGAGACGACGTTGTAGAGCGGCGCGGCGTGGTTCCCGATGACCAGCACGATGGCCCCGATGCCGTCGTAGGGCATCAGCGAGACCTGCGAGTGGAAGCCGTTGATGTCGCCCCCGTGGTACGCGATCGCGTGCCCGCGGTACGAGGCCGTCCACCGCCCCGTCCCGTACGCCGGGTTGAGCAGCTCGCCGAAGCCGCGGGCTTCGAGCTGCGTGTTCGGCAGCGCGATGGCCGGGGCGAGGGTGGCCTTCAGGACGCCGGCCGGGATCACCGGCTGGCCGCCGGACGCGCCGCCGTTCAGCAGCGCGACGAGCCACTTCGACATGTCCTCGATGCTCGAGTTGATGGACCCCGCGGGGCCGATCCCGGCCGCTTCCCGGTAGTAGGGAATCTCGTGCAGCTCGAACGAGTCCCGCCGCTCCGTGAACGGAACGCCGTGCTCCGGCTGCTTGACCATGTCGTCGATCGAGAAGACCGTGCTGGTCATGCCGAGCGGCGCCAGGATGCGCTCGCGCACGAAGTCCTCCCACGGCTGGCCGCTCAGGAGCTCGATCACGTAGCCGGACCCGGCGTACATCATGTTGTTGTAGAGAAACGTCTGGCGCAGCGGCTGGGAGGGCTCGAGGTACTTGAGCCGCTCGAACAGCTCCTTGCGGGTGAAGTCGGACTTGTACCAGATCGAGTCGTGGCGCGTGATCCCGGTGCGGTGCGAGAGCATGTCGCGGATCGTGACCGTGGCGTTCAGCTCGTCGTTGTAGAACTGGATGGCAGGCACGAACTGCCGCACCGGCTTGTCCCAGTCCAGCTTGCCCTCCTCGACGAGCAGGCCGGCGGCGACGGCGGTGAAGAGCTTCGTGTTGGAGGCGATGGGAACCGTCGTCCGCGGCGTGAACGGCAGCTTCTTCCCGTAGTCCCGGAAGCCGTAGCCGCGGGCGAAGACGAGCTCGTCCTTCACCACGATGCCGACCCCGATCCCGGGCACGTTCCAGTCCTTCACGACCTTCTGCATGTAGGCGTCGAAGTCCTCGAGCTTCTTCGGGAGGGCCGGGTCCGCCGGACCCCCGGCGGCCGCGGCGCGGCCGGAGAAGGCGAGGACGGCGAGCAGGCAGGCGGCGCGGGCGGTGACCGGGAGTCGGTCTCTCATGACGCGCTCCTTTCGACGGGCGGCGACGTGCGACGCTACGCCGAGGGTGCCGGCTGCGTCAAGAACGAAACCGCGGCCCGGGCTATCCTCGGCGTCGTGGCCGAACCGTCCCCGCCCCCCGCCTACTGGCTGACGCGCTTCATGATGCTGCGGCTCCTTGGCCTGGCCTACGCGTGCGCGTTCCTGGTCGCGGCCTTCCAGATCCGCCCCCTGGTCGGCGCCCACGGCCTCACTCCGGCCGCTCCCCTCTTCAACGAGCTCGCGCAGCGCGTGGGCGGGCGCTGGCCCGCGTTCCTGCGCTGGCCGAGCGTCTTCTGGCTCGACGGCTCCGACGGCTTCCTGGTCGGCATCGCATGGGCCGGCGTGGTGCTGTCCCTCGTCCTCCTCGCCGGCTACGCCAACGCGATCCTGCTCTTCGTGCTGTGGTTCCTCTACATGTCATTCCTGCCCGCCGGCCAGGACTGGTACGGCTTCGGCTGGGAGATCCAGCTCTGCGAGACCGGCTTCCTGGCGGCTTTCCTGTGCCCGCTCCTCGACCCGCGGCCGTTTCCCGCTCGTCCGCCCCCGGTGCCCGTGGTGTGGCTCTTCCGCTGGCTCATCTTCCGCATCATGCTGGGGGCCGGGCTGATCAAGGTCCGCGGGGACTCGTGCTGGCGCGACCTGACGTGCCTGCGCTTCCATTACGAGACCCAGCCGGTGCCGGGTCCGCTGTCGCGGATGTTCCACTTCCTGCCGAACCCGGTCCACACCCTGGGCGCCCTCTTCAACCACCTGGTCGAGCTGGTGGCCCCCGCCTTCGCGTTCTGCCCGCGCCCGTGGCGCCACGCGGCCGGGTTCCTGTTCGTCGCCTTCCAGGGCTTCCTCATCCTTTCCGGCAACCTGTCGTTCCTCAACTACCTGACGATCGTCCCCGCCCTGGCCTGCTTCGACGACTCGTTATGGCGCAGGATCCTGCCGGCCCGACTCTGCGCGGCCGCCGACCGCGCCGCCGCGGGCGCCCAGCGGTCCCGGCCCCAGAGCGTGGCCACCATCCTCGTAGTGAGCGTGGTGGCGCTGCTCAGCATCGACCCCATCGCCAACCTGTTCTCGACGCGGCAGGTCATGAACACTTCGTTCACCCGGCTGCACCTGGTGAACACCTACGGCGCCTTCGGCTCGGTGGGCCGCGAGCGCGCCGAGATCGTCTTCCAGGGCTCTTCCGACGAAGAGCTCACCGGGGCCAGCGTGTGGAAGGAGTACGAGTTCAAGTGCAAGCCAGGCGATCCCCGGCGCCGGCCGTGCCTGATGTCGCCCTACCACTACCGCCTCGACTGGCTGATGTGGTTCGCGGCCATGGGCACGCCCGACGAGTATCCCTGGACGCTCCACCTCGCGTGGAAGCTGTTGCAAAACGATCGCGACACCTTGAGCCTGATCGCGAGCGATCCCTTCCCGGACACGCCCCCAAGGTGGGTGCGCGCCTCGCTCTATCGTTACCGGTTCGCGCCGCCCGGAACCGGCGTCTGGTGGACGCGAGAGTATCTGCGCCCGTGGCTGCCCCCACTGAGGGCCGATGATCCGCAGTTCCTCGAGCTCCTGGAGGCTTCCGGCTGGAAGGACTAGGCCCTGCCCAGGGCAGCCAGGCAGCCCACCGCGAGCCCCCGGCGCATCAGGTCGTCCGAGTCGCCGTGCAGTCGGGCCACGTCTTCAAGGTACCGGTCGCCGCTTGCGTACGCGGCCGGCCGGCTCACGACCTGTTGTACGAGCAGCGCGGCCCGCTCGAAGCCGGCCAGGAAGTCCTTCTCTCCGCGCTTCATCGTGATCCCCCTCGCGGGAGCTTCGGGCCCACCGCGTCCGAGAGAGTCCTACGCGCCGAGCCACGAATTGTTCACGGAGCGGTCACCGCCCAGGAAAATCCCATGATCTCCTGAAGCATTCAAGCCTTCGGACGCCGCGGGGTGATAGGCTCAGGAATCCCCGCTTGAAAGGAGCCAACGATGGTGAGACCCATCCCCGAGGGGACACACACCGTGACCCCTCATCTGGTCATCAAGGGCGCCGCCAAGGCGATCGACTTCTACAAGAAGGCCTTCGGCGCCCAGGAGCGGTATCGGATGTCCGGGCCCGGCGGCGGCATCGCCCACGCCGAGCTGCAGATCGGCGACTCGCCGATCTTCCTCGCCGACGAGTGGCCGCAGGGACCCGCGAGATCGCCGCAGTCGCTCAACGGCACGCCGGTCGTGATCCAGCTCTACGTCGAGGATGTGGACACGCTCTGGCAGCGGGCGCTGGGCGCGGGCGCGAAGCCGACCCAGCCCCTGATGGACATGTTCTGGGGCGACCGCTACGGGCAGGTGCGCGATCCCTTCGGCCACCTGTGGGCGATGGCGACGCACAAGGAAGACCTGAGCCCGGACGAGATGGCCCGCCGCGGCGCGGAGGCGATGGCCTCGATGACGCCGTCGAAGCGCAGCGCGCCGAAGAAGACCGCCGCGGCCAGCCGCCCGAAAAGCAGATCCGGGGGCGCCCAGAAGGCCAGCGGCAGCAAGGCCCGCCGCCGGCGCTGACGCGCCAGCACGGTCCCGAGATTCGGACCTGATCGGGCGCGGCGGGGGAGGTAGGATGGTGGGCCCATGAGCCCGCTTACCGCGTTCCATCCGTGCGTCCGGAGCTGGTTCTCCGCTCGCCTGGGCGAGCCCACCCCGCCGCAGCGCGATGGGTGGCCGCTCATCCGGAAGGGCCGGCACACGCTCATCGCCGCCCCCACCGGCTCCGGCAAGACGCTGGCCGCCTTCCTGTCGGCCATCGACGGCCTGCTCCGTCAGGGGGCGGACCTGCCCGACGCCACCCAGGTCGTCTACGTCTCGCCGCTCCGGGCCCTGTCGAACGACGTCCAGAAGAACCTGCAGGGCCCGCTGGCCGAGATCCGGGCGGCCGACCCCTCGCTACCCGAGCTGCGGGTGCTCGTGCGCACGGGCGACACGCCGGCCGGCGAGCGCACGGCCATGGCGCGGCGTCCGCCCCACATCCTGGTGACGACGCCGGAGTCGCTCTACCTCCTGCTGACCAGCGCCAGCGGCCGGGAGATGCTGCGCGGCGTCCGCGCCGTGATCGTGGACGAGATCCATGCCCTCGTCCGTGACAAGCGCGGCAGCCACCTGGCGCTGTCCCTGGAGCGGCTGGAGGTCCTGGCCGGACGAGCCGTGCAGCGGGTCGGGCTCTCCGCCACCCAGAAGCCCCTCGACGAAGTCGGGCGGTTCCTGGTCGGCACCGGCCGCGAGTGCGTGCTCGTCGACGCCGGCGCCTTCCGCGACCTCGACCTGGCGGTGGAGGTCCCCCCATCGGCGCTGTCCACCGTGTGCTCGCACGAGCAGTGGGAGGAGATCTACAACCGCATCGCCACCCTGGTGCGAGAGCACCGTACGACCCTCGTCTTCGTGAACACCCGCAAGATGGCCGAGCGCATCGCCGCCCAGCTCACCAAGCTCTTGGGCGAGGACGCGGTCACCAGCCACCACGGCAGCCTGGCCCGCGAGCGGAGGCTGGAGGCCGAGCAGCGCCTGAAGGCCGGGCAGCTCCGGGCCCTCGTCGCCACCGCCTCTCTGGAGCTGGGGATCGACATCGGCGAGGTGGACCTCGTCGTCCAGGTCGGGGCCACCCGGTCGATCGCGACGCTGCTGCAGCGCGTCGGACGGTCCGGCCACGCCCTGGGCCGCGTGCCCAAGGGGCGTATGTTCCCCCTCACGCTCGACGAGCTGGTCGAGTCGGCGGCGCTCCTGCGCTGCGTGCGGTCGGGGCTGCTCGACCGCACGCCGGCCCCGCCCCGCCCGCTCGACATCCTCGCCCAGCAGGTGGTCGCCTCCTGCGTCCCCGAGCCCTGGGAGGAGCAGGCCCTCTTCGACACGATGCGGCGGGCATGGCCCTATCGCGACGTCTCCCGCGAGGAGTTCGACGCGGTCGTCGCGCTGCATTCGGACGGCCGGCGGGCGCTCCTCCACCGCGACGGAGTGAACCGCCGGCTGATGGCCACCCGCCGCGCCCGGCTCACCGCGATCATGTCCGGGGGCGCGATCCCCGACACCGCCGACTACCAGGTCCGGCTGGAGCCGGACGGCACGCTCGTCGGCACCGTCAACGAGGACTGGGCGATCGAGTCGAGCGGGGGCGACATCTTCCAGCTCGGCAACGCGTCGTGGCAGATCCTGCGGGTCGAGCCCGGCGTCGTGCGGGTGGCCGACGCCAAGGGCGCGCCGCCGAGCCTTCCCTTCTGGCTCGGGGAGGGGCCGGGGCGGACCCGGGAGCTGGCCGCCGAGATCGCCACGCTGCGCGACGCCTGCGCCGGCTGTGAGCAGGGCTCCGGCCAGTGGCTGGCCGCCGAGTGCGGCCCGTGCCTGCCCGAGGGCGCGGCCACCCAGATCGCGGAGTTCGTCGAGGCGGGACGGCGCTCCCTCGGCGCGGTGCCCACGCAAGAGCGCGTCATCCTGGAGCGCTTCTTCGACGAGAGCGGGGGCATGCAGCTCGTCGTCCACGCCCCCTTCGGCTCGCGCATCAACCGGGCGTGGGGCCTGGCCCTGCGCAAGCGCTTCTGCGTCGGCTTCGGCTTCGAGCTGCAGGCGGCGGCCAACGAGGAGGCCATCGTCCTCTCCCTCGGCCCGCAGCACAGCTTCGAGCTGGAAGGCGTGTTCGACTACCTGCAACCCGAGACGGCCCGGGGGGTGCTCGTCCAGGCGCTGCTGGCCTCGCCCCTGTTCGAGACGCGCTGGCGATGGAACGCGCAGCGCGCGCTCCTGCTGGAGCGGAGCCGCAACGGCCGGCGCGTCCCCGCCCCCCTGCTCCGGATGCGGGCGAACGACCTCCTCGCCGCGGCGTTCCCGCAGGTCGCCGCCTGTCCGGAGACGCTTCCCGGCGGCCCCATCGAGGTCCCGATGGATCACCCGATCGTGCGCCAGACGATCGACGACTGCCTCACCGAGGCGATGGACGTCGAGGGGTTCCTCGAGGTCCTGCGCGGGCTTCGCGACGGCCGGATCGCGAAGCGGGCGGTGGACACCGTCGAGCCGTCGGCGTTCGCCCGGGGGATCCTCAGCTCGGCGCCCTACACCTTCCTCGACGATGCGCCACTCGAGGAACGGCGGACCCAGGCCGTCGCCTCACGGCGCATCCTCGACATGCGGACCGCGGACGAGCTGGGCGCCCTCGATCCCGAGGCCGTCGCCCGCGTGCGCGAAGAGGCGTGGCCCCAGCCGGAGGGCGCCGAGGAGGTGCACGAGGCGCTGCTCTGGATGGGGTACGTCACGGCCGAGGAGGCCGTCGCGTGGCAGTCGTGGATCGACGAGCTGCGCATGGGCGGGCGCGTCGTCGCCGCCGGGGATCGTTACTACGCCGCCGAGGCCGGCCGTGACCCCAAGGCCGTGCTGCGGGGGCGGATGGAGGCTCTCGGGCCTGTTTTCCTCATCGAGCCAGGGGGTGCTGAATCCCGCTTCGCGGACAGTTCGTGGCTCTCGGCCGAGCAGGAACCGCTGATGCTCCAGCTCGAGGCCGAAGGAGTCGTGCTGCGGGCCCGGATCGGCGGCCGGCAGGCCTGGTGCGACCGCCGGCTGCTCGCCCGCATCCACCGCTACACGCTGGACCGGCTGCGCAAGGAGATCGAGCCCGTCACCGCGTCACAGTTCCTGCGCTTCCTCGCCTGCTGGCAGCACGCGGACGGCGAGCATCGGCTCGAGGGGCCGCGCGGAGTGGCGGCCGTCGTGGGGAAGCTCGCCGGCTTCGAGGTGCCCGCCGCGGCCTGGGAGGCGAGCGTGCTCCCCGCCCGCGTCCGTGGCTACAAGCGCGAGTGGCTCGACCAGATCACGCTCTCCGGTGAGGTGATGTGGGGCCGGCTGTGGGGCTCGGGCGCGACGCCCGTCCGCCGCACGCCCGTCTGCCTCTTCCCCCGCGAGGATGCGGGGGTGTGGGCCGCGCTGGCGGCCGCGGGGCAGACCCCGGGCGTCCCGCCGACCGGTACGGCGGCCGAGGTCCACGACGCCCTCGCCCGGCGTGGGCCGCTGTTCCTGCAGGAGCTGGCGCGGGAGAGCCGGCTCCCGGGGGCGGCGGTCGAGGAGGGTCTGGCGAGCCTCATCGCCCACGGCCGCGTCACCTGCGACAGCTTCGGCGGCCTGCGGCTGCTCATCGTGCCGCCCTGGAGGCGGAAGGCGGCCGGCGTGACCGCGGGCCGCTGGAGCCTGCTCGGCCGCGCCCCGGGGCCCGCGCCCCCTCCCGCCGAGCAGGTCGCCCGCCAGATGCTGCGCCGCACGGGCGTCGTCTTCCGCAAGACGCTGGAGCGGGAGAAGCACGGAGTGCCGTGGCGGGACATCGCTCGGGCCTGCCGTCTGCTCGAGGCCCGGGGGGAGATCCGGGGCGGCCGGTTCGTGGCGCGCTTCGACGGCGAGCAGTACGCGCTGCCCGAAGCGGTGGCTCTCCTGCGGTCCATCCGCCGCCGGGCCGAGTGGCCGGCCGGGCCGCCGCCGGTGACCGTGAGCGCCGCCGACCCTCTGAACTTCCGGGGGATCCTCACGCCCGAGCCGAAGATCTCGCCCTTGACGCGCCAGCAGGTGCGCGTCGGGTGAGGGGCGCCTCAGCCGATCGCGCCCCCCCCACCTCCCGGCGTCTCCGGGGGGCTCCACCACGCCCTCAGCAGGCGGAAGAAGGCCCGCATGCGGCTCACTGGCCGCCCTCGGCCGGGGCGGCGTCGTAGACGCGGCGCACGGTGATCGGCTGGCCGGAGCGGCCCTCCATCGTCGACGTGACGTCGAGCTGATGCTTGTCGGGTACCGCCATGTAGGCGCTGGTGATCTTCCTCCCGCGCTCGGTCTTGGTCTCGACCACCAGCTCGCTGCCCCGCCAGACGGTCGTGGTCTCGGAGCCTCCCCCCTCGCTCTTGACCTTCTTGCCGTCGGGGTGCAGGTGGAGGACGCGTGTGCCGTCGTCGACCGCGATCTCCTCGGCGGTCTGGGTGATGGCGAGCGTCTCCGGCGGCTCGAAGAAGCTATGCATCGAGGCGCCGGGGCCGGCCGAGTCGCCGTCCCGGTCGCCCCCCGCGCGCCCTCCGCCGCCGCCCCGGCCGCCGAAGCC
>Ga0066710_100001060_pt1 | contig 19315 bp, 18 predicted proteins | sample GraSoiAngelo_159_FD_79666 | JGI IMG/M metagenome (GOLD analysis project Ga0066710, IMG submission 79666) | Grasslands soil microbial communities from the Angelo Coastal Reserve, California, USA - 14_1009_16_40cm | ecosystem: Environmental > Terrestrial > Soil > Grasslands | place: USA...
CCGCGGGCTAGGCAGCACCTACCTGGCGATCCGGTTGCGGCTCGCCGCTGGAGGCATCGCGTCGCGCAACCTCGCACACCGCATGGTCAGCACGGCCGGCATGTTCGCGGCGTTCGTAAGGATCACGGGCGCCCTCGGATCGAAGCGGACGAGCGACATGCAGAACATCGGCCTGTTCGTGTGGGCCGGCCTGCTGCTCGCCTTCACGATGCAGGCGTACGGTTCAATCTGAACGTCAGCCGAGGGCCCGGATCGCCGCGGCGAATTCCGACGCGACGCTTACCTTCGTGAACTTCGATTGGATCGTGTCCGTCGCGATCACGTCGTCGCAGGCCTTCAAGTTCGCCTCCGCCTTGTCGACGAAGAGGCCGTGGACGCACGCGGCGATGACGCGACGGGCCCCCTGCCTCCGGAGTTCCTTCGCCGCCGTTGCAATGGTGCCTCCGGTCGAGATCACGTCGTCTACGATGGCGACGGACTTGCCCTCCACGGCGAGGGCCTTCGGCTCAATCTTCACCGTATACGAATCGATGCGCTTTTTCTCGAGGAAGTCGAACGGGACGCCGGCAACCACGGACGCCTCCTTCACGAGCCGGAGCGCGCCGCGGTCGGGCGCGAGGAGCGCGTCGACCCGGACGGATTTCAGATAGCGGCCGATTGCCGCCATGCCACTCACATCGCGGGCGGGGAGGGGGAAAGTCTTGAGAATTTCCGGGTTAGCCGGAATCGCCATCGTGAGAAGTTCATCGCAGTCGACCGCGACATGTTTCGCAATTGTCTTCGCACTTACGGCCTCCCCCTCCAGAAAACGCTTGTCTTGACGGCCGTAGCCGTAGTACGGGATGACGGCCGTGATCCGGTCGGCGCCTCCATCGCGAATCGCGTCCGCGAGGAGGAACAGCTCAACGATCATCGGGTCCGGATGCGTGGTCTGAACCAGGACGACGTGATCGCCCGCAACGGGAGCTAAGAGGCGGACGTATCGCTCGCCATCCGGAAAGCCACCCGGGTGCCGCTCGGACGCCGCGTCGACGAGCGTGGCACTAAGGTCTTTGGCGATGCCACGAGCAAGAGAGACGGAGGCGGAACCGCCCACGACCTTCACGATCGCTCGAACGAAAGGGGCGTATATGAAAGGTCCGACGGCTCGCGACGTCGATAACGACCACCGAGCTTTCTTATATCGACGCGAGGCGTGAACGAGTCCAATGGACCTTCGCCGTTGGCTCGACGCCGACTGGCGGCATCGGACGTTCCTAATCCTCGCAGCGCTTCTTGGCACCTTTGCGGGGGTAGATCTCCTGCTGAATAGGCCTGAAGGTTCCTGGTTGCAGTGGTTAGGAGTCCCTCTTCTTGCGGGAGGCGGTTCCCTGTTGGCAGTCTGTGCGTGGCCGACATCCCTTCTGTCTCAGAAGAATCGGACATACCTTGCAAATCGGTTCATCCGAACAATCACTTGGCATGGACGCCTCGTCCCATACTTCCCAGTTATTGGCATTTCAATCTTGTTTGCCGACCTTGGCTACAATGCGATACTCTCGCCGACACCGGCGCTCCTGACCGAAGACACTATTTTCCTGATGGGCGGCTGTGCCTTGATTCTGTATGGGTTTGTTCCCATCCGTTATGCGAAGGAGCGAGATTTTCTCCTTGTCTTCTTCATCGTACTGAACTCGATCCTCGTCCTCCCTCTCCTCCTCGCACGTGTAATGTACGCGGATGTAGAACGTTCGGTCGATCTCTACTCGTGGGTAGCGCTTGCTCCGCAGACGGGAGCCATCCTTAACCTCCTAGGGGTAGCCAATACGGTCCACGCGGTAGCGGGATCCACGGCGCCCGGACTTACCTTCAGTCCAAGAAACCTATCAATCCAAGTCACGGTGGTCATTACCACGGCGTGCTCTGGAATCTATTCTTTCGGTATTTTTGCGGCCGCATTCACCTCGTTCGTACTAACGGAATACGAACGAGCTAGCCGTCGCATCTGGGTCCTCCTTGTACTTGGGTCCATAACTGCCTACGTGGCCAATGTCCTCCGAATGGTCTCAATCGTCTTGGTAGGTTACTACACTGACACTCCCGGCACGGACCTACAAAACATGCTCATTGCACATTCCTATCTTGGCTGGCTCATCTTCATAGGATGGATCGCCCCCTTCTGGATGGTTGTGCTGAAATATGTCTCTCCGAGGCCCGAGGTCTCCGAACTGTCAGAACGGCGTACGCACGGCAGTCGATGCGCCCGCTGCGATGGCGCAATGTCACCTCTCGTCCAGGGTTGTCGATGCGAGTGCGGGCGACTCTATCACGTATCGTGCGCAACAACCATCCAAAAATGCCAAAAATGCGATCGGCTTTTGAAAACAGGATTCGCAACGGGCTTGCCGACGACGCCCTAGTCCTCTGGCGATCCGGGAAGCGAGAGCATCACAGCGAGATTTTGTCTACCCAGACGGGTTAGATAGCTGCTGACCTGTCTTCTTACCGAGACTTGGTATTGGAGATAGTCGAGGTTGCAAAACATGGTAGAGACGTCGGCCCTCGGAACGCTGGCGGATCGACCAATGGTCGTCGATCAGAAAGTCCTCACGACGCAAAGTCCACGAGGAATTACCGCTTCGTGTGCGGGTGGTGGAAGATCAGATCCGAGCCAGGTTTCATCCTCACCAGAAGGAGGCGTAGGACGCACGCGGAACATCGTGAGCGGCCGACCGAATCACTTTCGGTCCGCAAACCCATATACGCCTGCTCTGAGTCGCAGACCTTCTATGAGAGTCGCCATGGTAACGCCCTATTGGCTCCCAATCCGGGGAGGAGTCACCACCTTTGTGGCGGGCTTGTCGGAAGCCCTCCAACCGATTTCCGGTGTCGAGATTCATATCGTTGCGCGCGAAGGGACCGGTGCGGGTGCCACGATTTTGGGCGGAACGAAATCCAGATTCGTGCAGCGTTTGGTCCGGGAGTTGCAAACCATCAAGCCTGACGTCGTCCACGCGCACGGCCACTGGTACGTGCTCCTCGGTGCGCTTCGATACGCCGCACGAAATCCGGGCGTGGCCACAATCTTCACGCTACACACTGAGATCAGCTCGAGGTCATGGATTCGTCGATGGTTCCTTGGAAATCTCCTGTCGAAAGCCGACGCGGTGACGGCCTTGAGTCAACACGCACTCAGCACCGCCATTCGGAAACTCAGGATCTTGGCCTTGTCGGAGGTCATTCCGCCAGGGGTGGCGATTTCATACAACAGTCCGGAACGCATTCAGGATTTCTTGGACACGTCCGGGTTAGGTAAACGCAAACCTCTCGTGACCTTTGTAGGGCCGCTGGCGTGGGGAAAAAAGGCCGCAGGTGTGGCTCTTCTCATCCGGGCATTCCATGAAGTTCGAAAGTTGTATCCTGGTGCAACTCTCGCCATCGCCGGAGACGGGCTCTACCGGGCCCGACTCGAAGCTCTTGCGGACGAGACTATTCCCGGAGGCGCGGTTTTTCTCGGGGATATCCCAGATCCGTCTCCCCTACTGATGGGTTCTGATATTTACGCGCACGTCACATTTCAAGAGGGATTCGGATTGGCAGTATTGGAGGCGATGGCGGCCGGCACACCGATAGTGGCATCTAGAACCGGGGGAATCCCCGAAATTATCAGGGACGGAGACAATGGATTATTGGTCGACAGTGCGGAAGACATTGTCCGGCGAATTCAAGAGATTTTGAACAACCCAACATTCGCGGCTCAATTGACCGATCGAGCGCGGCTTGACGTTCGTGACAAGTTCCATTGGAGCCGGACGGCGCAGGCGTACCTGGCCCTCTACAATCGGTGTATTCGTCGAAAGGGACAGCAATAAGCGGCCAACTTCGTCGTCAGTAACACAAAGGTGGTCAAATCGTATCCACACTCGCACAGAATCTGGTCTCGACTCTCTCGACACCACGAAAGAGCTATTCCCATTTTTCAGCGGGCATCGACGCAACAACCAAAATGCCGTCGCCTTCGCTGTTCGTGAAGAGGACATCCGGCAATGCAATTAGCAGAGCCACGGGAAAGATGAGAACTGCGAACAGTCGACCTCGGATCAAGAAGCGGCGGTATGTGTCAACCGCGAGCCGTCCGAAACGTCCGAACGTTCGTCGCATTACAACATTGTCGGCTCCCATCCGTAAGAGTGCTCCGGCGAGCTCAGGTTCCGCATATCCCACTCCAAGTCGGTCCGGCTCGTCGTTCGACCGGGAGATTGAACGCGGAGGGTGGCGAGAAGGAACATGTAGGATTAGTCGACCACCTGGCCGCACGAGTCGAAACGCGCCCGCAATCAATCGCTCATCATTTGGTCGGTTTGCGACAACATCCGCCATGATAACCACTTCTTGTTTCTCCATGTCCGAGTTGATTTGATCAAGCAAATCCAACCTTCGAAAATTGAGATTGTAGATTCCTGCTTTCCTCACAAGTTCTGCGTTGCGAAATATGGCAGTCTGATCCCGATCAGCACCGGTCAAATGTGCCTCACGATGATATACCGCGAGGAGGAAAATGGTCGTGGGGAGCCCGCCGCACCAGCCAATGACCCCTCCTGTTCCACACCCGATGTCCACGGCGGAACGCCAGGTTTCATTTCGAAGAAGCATGCGAACGTGGAGCGATCTCAATCGAACTCCTATCGAAGGCTCCCCCATACAATACAGCGTCGCAAGGCGCCTGACTAGCCGTCCGCCGACCGAAAACCGTAACCCCCGAGGCATATCCCTTCCGCCCGAGGACCGAATGATTCCCAACGAGGTGCGCCAATAGACACTGCATACTTGAAAACTCTCCGCGCGGCACTTCATCTATGTTAATCAAGAGGATTCAAGCCAACTGGGGATAGATCCGTGTCTCTTACTCCACCCGAAATCGTTCTGAATCCGATTCCGAAGCTCGGAAAGGGTCATGAAAACGCAGCGCGACTCGCGTGCGACGTCAAGGAACATGTCGACGGCCTCGAGAATGCCTCGTCGTGCACGGACCGGATGCGCCTGCAAGATTAGGGCCCGGTAAGAATGTCGCTGGAAGTGCTTGAGGGCCTCCAGCCAACGAGCAGCTATCTCGGGCGCTTCCTCGGCTGAAAGTCGCGGACCTTCGGGGTCATCGAGGAAGAACCAGTCATCAAATTCGAACACGGGAAGTTCCACGACATCGTTGGCAACCAGGAATGGCGTTCCGTCAGTTCGACCCATGAGATGCCGAGCCCAAATCCGAGGCAGGTCTCGGCCCCGGAACCGTCGGTTGAAGCCCGATTTGAACGGGGCCTTCAAGTAGCTCCAGGGATCGCGGCTGACTCGACTTGAGTCATAACGGAGCCCGGTTGCGGCAAGTGCAAGGTAAGTGTCAGGAGTGTGCTCTAAGTATGGCGCCCGGAACCCGCTCGGACGAACGCCGAGATGGCTTTCGAAATCTTTTATCATCGTCCTGAGTCGCCGCACTTGAATTTCAAAAGGATCGTGGAACGCAACATGAACGTCGCCGTGTCCAGCGACCTCGTGGCCCCTCTCAAGAATCCGGGCAATCTTCGCGCCGTGGGTCCTCAGAACGATGGAAGTTGTCGGGACGGTCATCTTCACATCATGGGAGGCGAGAATGTCGAGGAGGGGCAACAAATCTTGATCTAGGCTTTCTTCGCCGTCGTCAATATCGCCAGTCAAACAAACCGGACAACCCCGGGTGGCTCGGTCAGGTGGCCGGTTGCGTTGGAAAAGGCCCATCAGTCCTCAGCGGTTCCTATCGGCACTGAAGTGCATGAAAGAGGCCTGCCGCCGTTGGAGATTTCAAAGCAGAGGTGAGTTGCATGGATGGAAACAGAATCTGCAGCCGGCCAGATGAAAACATCGCTGAAGACCGAACTCGTCTCGACACTCTTTATATGTGCCGGGTCGCATGAGCTCGCAAACTGGGCGATCGACTCCGCAACCCCTTGGGAAGAAAAGAGGTAGAGGAATGAGCCGGTTGAGGATTCTGTTCGTCTATCATCTTCCCTCACCTTTCATTCTTGCCGACCTCGAGCTGTTGAGAGGCCATTTCGAGGTGAAAACGTTTGACTGGCGACAACACGCCCATCCTGCGCGTGTTCTTACAGCGTGGATGCTCCGGCATCGCCAAGAGTTCGACCTCGCCTTTTTCTGGTTTGGTGGGGGACACGCGACAGTCGGTACACGGGTTGCACATTTCCTGGGTAAGAAAAGCGTTATCCAAGTCGGGGGCTTTGACCTTAGTAAAGAACCGCAATACGGATTCCTATCGACGCCCCAAGGCATGCGATGGGCTCGAATGCACTACCGATATGCTACCCGGGTCCTTGCGGTTTCCCAGGCCTTGAGGCGGAGGCTTGTGGAGCTGTTTCCGTTGACCGAGAAGAAAAGTTTGGTCCTCGCCACCGGAGTCGACATGGACAAATTCCATCCGGCAGGCACCCCAAGCAAGCGCATTTTGTCCGTCGCCTTCGTGGACACCTGGCAGCGAGCCCTCATCAAGGGTTGGGATCGCATCGCGGCAACAGCGAGGCGGATGCCGAGTACGCGATTCGTCCTCATTGGGAGCTCTCGTGAGGTGGCGGCGCGGCTTGATGGGCCCCGGAATTTGGAAATTCGGAAACCCACTTCTCAAGATTTGTTAATTTCCGAGTATCAGGCGTCGGAGGTTTATATGCAGGCTTCGCGATCTGAGGGGTTGCCGAACGCGGTAATGGAAGCAATGGCGTGCGGATGCGTTCCGGTAGTAACGGATGTCGGGGGTATGAGGGAGCTGGTCGACACCGCCGGCATCGTCGTTTCTGAGGAAGCCGATTTGGTTCAAGCCCTGGACAAAGCATTCCATCAGTCTGAATTGAGGGCAGATGCAAGAGCCAGAATCGCTCGACACTACTCGATGAGACAGCGAGAGGAAGGGCTCGTCCGCATTCTCGAAGGAATTTGGGCGGAGGGCTAAGCCGCGTTTATTGGTCCGTTCGACGCGCCGATTGGGGCTTCACCAACGGGATAACGAGAAGGATTCAGAGGAGGCCTGAGAAAGCCAATGATGAACCCGCTGTGACGGATCAATGAATACGGAATTACATGAAGTTGGTACAAGAGTTCCCTCGGAGCGCGCGATCTTAGGATTGCTATGAGGAGAGCCGTAAGAACAGCGGCATCCGTAACGATGGGAATGGCGGGTCCAACCACATAGTAAGTCAAGTTCAGAAGAAAAAGTCCGCATAGAGCAAGGCCAAGAAGGTAATTCCAGAGAAACCTTACCGTGAAATAACGACGGCGGATGTCGACTCGGAGACCTCGAACCTCCCTACGAATCCTGTAAATCTGTCCGTCTCCGATGCTCCAATTCAGAACGGAACGGAAGTAGGTCACGAAATCGAGTGGTCCTGAGTCAGCCCAGTGATGGACGCCCATGATGCTATCCGTTCGTTCGAGTCTGTATCCCGCCTCGCGCAAGCGGTACGCGACGTCTCGATCCTCCGCACCTCGGAGGAAGGGGTGGATTCCCCCTATTTTGGTCAATAGATCTCTTCGATAAAGTCCAACCGGAATTGCCGCAAGTGGCCCTTCCGGATTCTCTACTCCTGACTTTACACGCATTCCTAGGAGAGAGTTGGTCGATAAATCCTCAATATCTGGTCCGCAAATTGCCGCCAGATCCTGGTTCTTCCGGAGCGTTCGGATCGCCGGAGGCAACCATTCCGGCCGAAGGACGTAATCCCCGTCGACAAATAGGACAAATGAGCCGGTCGCGTGTCGCAGACCGACGAAACGACCCGCGGCAGCAGAAAGGGGCCAATGGGCCGGGAGCTTGATGATCGAGATAGGGAATTTCTCCGCGATTTCGATCGTTCGGTCCGTTGAGGCGGAGTCAACTAGGATGACTTCCGTGCTTGCGACAAGATCCCCCGCCTTGGCGAGTTCCAAGGCTGCAACGCAGGCGGCGAGGCAACTCCCAATTCGAGCTTGTTCGTTGCGGGTGATGACAACAACAGAGAGGTCCTTCATGCCGTCACGGTTCGAGATAGAAGGGGCTCGATTCGCTCCGCCACCCGACTCCATGTTTGCTCCTTCAAAACGAACTCACGACCCCGAGCCCCCATCTTTGTCGCCTGCTCTGGATCGTTCAAGAGCTCGTTCAGGGCAATACCGAGACTCTTTGGGTCATCGGGTGTTACAGGTATTCCACTGGCAGATGATCGGAGCAAGCCTCCGATGCCAGGAAGGTCGCTGGCCACGACGGGGCGGGAACAGGCCATGTACTCATACAATTTCAAGGGAGAGAGCCCAATCATCTGATTGCGTTCAATAGTGAACGGTGCCACACATACATCAGATGCTCCGATGTAAAGTGGCACGACATCATGAGGGACCATCCCGGCGAACACAATCCGCGGAAGGACCCCCAAATTGGCCGCCAGTGATTCAAGGCGGGAACGCATGACCCCATCCCCCACGATGACCAAGAGTGCGCCAGGTTGGTTCTCCAAAATGGCGGGGATGGCATGCAACAACGTTTCTAGCCCTTGCCATGGAACCAAGTTTCCTACGAATAAAAGGATGGGACAATGCGGGAGACCGAGGAAGTTCCGGGCTTCATCACGGTCCCGTGGGAGGAACGTGTGAGGGTCTACGCCATTTGCCACGGTTGCGATACGCATCTGTCCAATCCTGTAACTACGAGCGATGTAATCCGAAAGCTGTGGAGTCACAGCGACGATTCCAGAAGCGCGCCAGAACATCCTTGCTCTCAGGAAAAGCCTGATCGATCGGAAGGCGTGATGTCGCGGGGTCGCGAGCATGCTTGCCTCCTGTTCTATGCCATTTATTTCCACAAAGAATGGCACTCCAACCAACCGCGACAAGACGAAACTGATTTTTGGTGAAAGGCGACGCTCGTAGATAACGTCAGGTCTTGTTTGCCTTGCAATTTCCAAGCAAAACCGCAGGACAGCCGAGTTTGATCGAACAGTGCAAGAGTAGTATCTTGTGCCGGTCTCTCGATCGCGATCATGCGTCGCTGGCGGGGATGCCGCTATTACACTCATTCTGTGTCCGCGGGCAGCGAGAGCTTTCGTCAGCTCGGTTACATGTATTGAGTCTCCCTTAGGGATGGCGAGATCAACGTCCAACGCGAGGAACAGAATATTCATGTTTCCTTTCGCCCTCCAAGAATTCCAACCGACATTCGAAGCGCTGCGGCGACGAGCTGCCGGTCCTTCGGTTTCGAGGTCACTACGAGGAGCACCGATGCGATAGCGAAAATGGTTCCGAAAACGACGGGATTCGCGAAGCCCCACAACGCGAAGGTTCCGGCACTCGCGCAGAGGATGCCGGAGCACAGAAGAGCGACATCCCACAACTCACGAAGGGCGAGCTCATGATGTTTCCTGAGGATTGCAATTGCCACACAAAGATAGAGAATTGAAGAGATAACGACGGCGAAGGCTGCGCCTGTGACGCCGATTGCCGGAACCAGGAACAGAGAGACAGCTACCAAAGTAACCATCTGTCCCGCGCTCAGAGCAAAGGCGAGCCATGTCCGCCCCGATCCAATGAACGTGCTTTCACATTCGATGGCGAGCACGTCAACAACGGTCGCAAGACTAAGGGTGAACAATAGTATTGCGCCGGGGGTGTACGATGAGCCATACAAAAGCGAGATCCAAAAGGGAGCCCCGAAGCCCACTATGAGCGCGATGGGGAGGCTCAGAATCATTGACAGTCGGACGAGTTGTGTCAGTTGATTCCGGGTACGTTCCGCCTTTTGAGTGGCGTACGCTTCGCTCATCGCCGGCAAAAGTGACACGTTGAGAACACCGGGCAGCACGAGTACGACGCGGTACAAGCTCGAGGCCGCGCGGTAATAGCCCAGATCGTTGTACGTGAGCCACAAAGCTAGCAAACTCGCAACGATCAAGAGTGCTAACCGAGTGGAGATGCTTGCAAACAGAAGAGGCGCGGAGAACCGAAGCAATCGCTTGGCGATGGGTAGGTCCCAGCGAGGTCGAAGCTGCAACCCTCGCCTCCTCAACAATGAGCGAGTGAGTGTGAACGAGCTCGCGAAGACCGCGCAGACGAAGACCACGCCTCCAACCGCTGCCCCGGGTAGGCCGAAGAGATTGACGGAAATGAAAGTAATTGGGACTGCCAGACCTTGCATTGCAATATTGAGGAGGGAAAGTTTTCGCATCTCTTGCAAACCTTGGATGACTGCCTGAGCGAACGTTCCAAGAGCACTAATCAACAGGACTGCGGCCGAGAGGCGTATCATGACAACTAGGACAGGCTGCCCGTAGAAAGCAGCCAGCGATTGTGCAAAAACGAAATATCCGAAAGAAAGAGCGAGTCCGGAGCCCAAAGTGATGGCCAGACCCACATTCAAGAGCAGCTCCGTTTCGTGGGTTTCTTTGCTGCGCCCCTCAGCAACAAACTTCATCGCGGCAACATTCAGGCCGAGTCCTGCAAAAGGCCCGATTGTAGCCCCGAGAGCCAGAAAAATCCCTAAGACACCGAAATTCCCCGGATTTAGAAGGCGAGCGTAGATTATTGTCGTGACCATCGCGAAAACCAAGCTGAGCAGGGACGAGAACAATGTATAGAGGCTTCCTCGCACCAGTCGGGAACGGAGACTCACCTGGTTCACGCTCATGGGAAGCGGGAGGCCACAGCTCTGAAACCGGGCACTGTATTGGGAGTCCAAGTTCCACTAATAGTTATCTACGTTGCTTCCGATAGTGCAAATCATGCGGATCGTTTTCACGACTCCCTATCCGATGACTACTGTGACGGGGATCGGGTTGTTTATCCGATATCTTTCCGAGCATCTTCTCGATGACAATGGCAGTGTGATGGTGGTCGAACCTTCGCGCCACTCCTCGCCAGCGGGACTGGGCAACATCCTCCTCGCAGGCCACACCTTCCGCGAAATCATTCGCACCCGGAAGCGATTCGACGTGATTCATGCGCAGGCATTGCACCTGCAATCCCTTGTCGCGGCGCTCCTCGGACGCGTTCTCGGCAAGAGGGTAGTTCTCACGATCCACGGCCCGTCGTCCCTCCCCGCGAACGGTTACTGGTCCGTGAGATCGAGTCTCGAGAGACTGATCCTCAGAGTCCCAGATCGCGTCGTCTTGATTGCGAGCTTCTTGGAAAAGGTTGTCAAGTTCCATGGGATCGTAATACCGAACGGCGTCCCTGTGAAGGCTATTCGTCACGTCCTGGGCGATCGCCAACGCGTCAGAAACGAACTCGGGTTCGACGATGTTACTGTGATTACCTATGTAGGTCGAGTGACTTTCGACAAGGGCGTGAATACTCTCCTGGAGGTCGCGCATTCACCGCCCGTGGTAAACAAGCGAATCCAATTGCTCTTGGTGGGTCCTGTATCGAACGATGTCCAGCAGGCCATCGCTCGCGCCGCCGCGCATGGCGACCCCGTAGTTGCTATTGGCGAGGTATCGAATCCCTGGAGCTATCTCGCGGCCTCCGACGTGTATGTACTCGCATCAATCCGCGAAGGTGTGCCGTTGAGTCTCCTCGAGGCAATGGCGTGCGGCCTTCCTGTCGTGTCAACCGCCGTTGGGGGAATTCCGGAGGTGATAGAGGATGGCAAGAATGGAATCCTCGTCCCCACTGGCGACATACCTGCATTTCGCGAGGCCCTCCGTCGGATCCTCTCAAGTCCCGAGGAGGCGGAGAGATTAGGAGCTCGAGCGGCCAAGACAGCGGCAGCACTCTACGATTCCCGAATAATGTATGAGGCGTACAAAGACCTCTACTCCAACCTGGCTGACCCGGCATTCCCATAGGACGGTTCGCCACTTGAGTCCTCGAGGGATCTGAAGATGGTCTTCTACGGTCTAAGGCCCTGCCAACCATGGTAAGCCTCCTGACGCAAAGCCGATCTTCCCGAAGTTACGCGGACCCCTAGGCAATGCAATGGGCTAAGCGCTCTCCCAAACACGCCTAGCGAAAAGCAGAACAATCGCCAGGGATCGCGAACTGACTGTCGCAGCTGGTACCACTGTCTCCTGAAGTCCCCGAGAAGAGCGTCCCGGCGATGCGGTGTTCTGCAAAGATGCAGCATGACAGTGTAACCGTACCAAAAAGCGTTCCGAGCTCGACTCAGCGGATCTGTCGTCAATCTGGGGAACCCGCGAACCTCGGCAAACCACTCGGGCTCAAGGCCACCTCTCCCCGACGCGCGCGCCCTGTTCGACATGATGCCGTCTTCCGCCGCAACCATGTCCTCTGGATAGCCACCAAACGCCAGGAAAGAGTCCCGTCGATGCCATACCAGGTGTTCCCCTTTGGGACCAGTGAGCCAGTCCATCCCGAGTGTCGCCCTCTCTAAGGCCCGGTGATTGATCTGAAGTGGAACATCGTCGTCATCGTCCTGGAACAGAATCCACGACCCACGGGCGACCCGCGCACCAAGGTTTCTCTGATACGATCTGCGATCACGAAGCGTTTTCGGTATGGCAACATAAACTGCGCCAAGATGGTCGCAGAGGTTTCTCATTTCCTGCCGAATCTTGGCATCGAAAGATCCGTCCACTATAACGACTTCGTCGAATCCTGCTCGGGTCCAAAGTGGAAGCCTTTCTGCGATTTCTTGCAACCGAGATCGCGTCGCGACCACGAGTGAAATCGAGAACCGAGACGTAGATTGCGACGGCGAGTCAGTTGAAGATAGACTGGTCATCTGAACGTGATCCTATCCTAGGGCGAACGGATCCACCACAAAGTTTCTTGGCCATTGTCCCAGAGACAATATGAGTCCTGGTGTGCTGCGACGCCAAGATTCGATGCATAGACATTGTTGTAGGCAAAAAATTCGCCCGAGAGTGATTTTACCTCTAGGTAGTAAGAGGGGTGATACCTGACCTGAAGGTCGTTTGGAAGGATGCCCTTCGGAGCTTGGAGCATCGCTACCCAATCCAACTCAGCGTTGATATTGGCTGCGACCCACAAAGAGTCGCTCTCGAAAGTCAACTCTTGGAGGGGGACTCTAGTCAAGTTCCCGGCGAGATCATTACCCGTGTAGAACCCGTGTACGAGTAATTCAGGACTTTGAACGGACGTGCCGGCCCCGCCAACAGGTAATACCCTCAGGCCTCCAACTGCGCCGACTCGGACTCCCGTGAGTCCGTCGTTTGCCAGGATCGTACTCTCTGGGTCAACGCGATTTAGGAAGATGGCCGTGTCGTACGTGTGGGGTGACAGAGTCGAAAATTGCTCGGTCTCATATCCCAAAACCAGAACAGACGAGCTAACAACGGCAGCCATCAGAATAGCAGCTGAAACGAGAAATCGCCTCGGACGTCGACGTACACTTGCCAGGAGACCGCTCAGGCCCAACCCACCGTATAACGCAAGGAAAGGCAGAATGTAGAATCCGGTGTACTCTCTTAGCAGAAATGTCGGGATCAAGGCAATTAACGACACCACAAGAAATGCATCGCGAGCTGTCTTGTTTCGCTTGCGAGCAGTGACCACGAGTCCGACAAGACCGAGTGGCAGGGCCAATCCGCCGCTTCGGCCGACACTCGCGGCGAGATTTAGGAGTTCGACGTACCATTGTGAGCCTGATACCAAGACCCCTTCGGAATACTCGGCCAGGACGTTCGCGGCCAAGAGGACCACGAGAGATGAGCCCCCAACCGCTCCAAGGACGAGGTAAGGAATCGTTCGACGGAAGGACCCGCTAAGAACGACGGCGGGGAGTTGAGTTCTAAGGACTCGGCCGATGACATGGACAATTGCGGCGCTGATAAGGGCGAGAACGATTACGAAAACGAGGACGACCAGACGGTGGGTAGTGGCCAAAAGAACCGAGACGGCTAGCAAGAAAGATACATTGGAGATGTTTGCGCTCCGATAACTTCGCAAGAGCGTCCAAACAAAGAACGGCAATAGGGTCATAAACAGGTTTCTGGAAGTAGCCGTCCAAATCGTGAAGACCAGAAATTTCGGTGCAAGACCGTATAGTAAGGCCACAAAAATCCCGAAGAGTTCGTCGCGGCTGAACTCTCGAGCAAGCAGGAAGGCCCCGAGAATGCCAATTGGTCCAAGAAGGAGAGATGACAAGAGTATGGTCGTTTCTACATCTAGTCCCGAAAGAGAACTCAGGGTCGCTTCAAAAAATGGGCTTGACGAAGGATAGGAAAGCGGATACCAACCGAAATAAGAAAGGGGATTGAGAATCCAATCTGCATGGCCTCGACTCAGGACCGATTGAGCGAGTGTGTGGATAAAGAAGGAATCAAGTCCAATCTCGTGATCGCCGCTTGGATAACGTAAGAGAATGTTCAGGACGACGATTGACCCGAGGAGCATCAATGCAGGCTTTCGACCGAGCTTCAAGCTGGGGAAGGACAGCCGATCACTGCCTTCGGCGGGTTTCGCCGGCTCAAATTTGTTCAAGAATCGCCGACCTCCTCAATGGCGGTCACTTGACTGTAAACATCGAGAATTTGAGGACCGACAGCGGACCAAGTGAATTCATTTGGAGGCTGGATCGCGACACCGCTCCGCCTGATTCGAACGGCTTCTGCCATGGCGTTCGGCAATGTCTCGACACTGTTGGCAGTCGTGCCTCGACCTCGCACCGTGCCTTCCAGCCCCGTGTCCGAAAGAGCTACCACGGGACACCCGCAGGCGAGAGCTTCAATCGCCACACTCGGCAATCCTTCGTACTCCGAGGCCAGGACGAGGGCGTCCGCTGAATGGTAAAGTCGAGCAAGTTCAACTCGGTCCAGTACTCCGACAAACCGAACGTTCAATCCCTGAGAGAGATTTCGAAGTCTACGTTCTTCGGGACCCGCACCCGCAATGGTCAATCGCGCACCCTCCAACAAAGGCGAACTTCGTAGGGCCGCAACTATCACGTCAACTCGCTTCTCAACGGAGAGTCGCCCGGCAAACAGGAAATGCGGCGGTTGAGACACACCGGGCGGCGAAGATGCGTCGGAAGACTCGAGCCAAGCGGGGGCAACCGCATTTGGGATGACATGCACCTTCGAGGCGAGAGATGGAAAGAATTTTCGATACTGACCTGCGGTTGAGGGGTCGACGGCAATGAGAGCCGCGAACCTGTTGATTATCGAGGCTTCAATTACGCGGTAAATCGCCCCTGCGAGGACGCCTTTGCGTCGTTGTATACCTCGCCGAGGGTTTCCGTGAAGAGTGCATACAACCCTTGGCGGAAGTGCTCGCTTGCGCAAGGGCCACAATTCATCGGGACGCTGGAGGTGAAGAATGTCTAGACTTCTCAGCTCAGTACCAGGATCCCACTGATGCAACGCTCTGTGAAACGAGAGAGTGGAAGGCCTATGCTCAGCCGATATGGGAACCAAACGGCAATCTACAAGTTCTCCGTCGACAGGCCCGTTGGTGAAGAGAGTCACCGCGATCCCCCTGCCTCGCAAGAAGGCTGCCAATCCGATCACGTAGGCTTTTGTGCCTCCCAGCCCCTGGCGGTCGAGAGAGGCGCCCGTCAGAATGCCGACCGAACCTCGGAAATCGTCAGTTTGCACAAGTCCCACCGTGCTCTGCTAAATCCCAGACCAAATCTAGTGACACTCTCGTAGGAGTAGGCGGCATGAAACGAGACCGGAGGGATTCCGAATTAGGATGCGCTATCACGCTATCACCTCGCCTTCCGCGGAGAGATACTCCTCTGGGGGACGGCCGCCCTCGTCATAGAGCTTCAACAGCCGGTTCTCCATTACCCTCCACCCGAGCTTTGCAGCAATGCGGGCTGCCCGTTCAACACGTGCTTGAACCTCAGGACCCCCTCGGCTCGATAACCTGATCTTCTCCGCCAAATCTTTTGGATTTCCGGGGCTGTAGTACAACGCGGCATCCCCAACCACTTCACGAATGGCAGGCAAGTCAGCAACAACGAGCGGACGCCGAGCTAGCGCGAACTCGAAGAGTTTGTTCGGAACCGCAACCTCCGTGATCGGATTATGTTCATACGGCACAATCCCCACGATGCTCCTAGCCATTTCCTCGATCGCAAGTTGATAGGGAACTTGTTCGCGCACCTCTACCCGACCTCGCAGGCCTAGGTCTACAATCAACCGCTCGAGCCTGGCCACATAGTCGGCTTCGCCCCGGCCATAGATGAACAGAGGCACACCAAGCTCAGCCCGAACCAACGAGAAGGCTCGAATCACGACTTCGATGTCTCGCTCGCGATTGAGCCCGCCCGCATAGACGATTCGATTTCCCGGCCCAGTTGGGAGAGCAAATTCAATCGCCGGACTATTGAAGATTACGGTGAGCTTCTTTGCAGGAATTCCTCTCTGCACGAGGAGGGATCGAATCCTCTCGTTGACCGTGATGACGTCGTGAGCCAACATGCACGACAACAATTCCATGGCTCGGGCAAGCGCCACAATCGATGAAGTTGGAGATGTGCGGAACCTGGCGGCGACAAGTTCCGGCATTGCTTCGTGAAGATCCAGAATCACTCGGAGCCCTGTTACTCGCGCTGGCAATGCAACGAAGACCAGGAAGTCGGGAACCGAGTGCACATGGACATGCGTCGTTGGGACGCTTGCCCGAACTCTTCGAATGTTGGCTAGTACCATCAGCATGAAGACAAGGTACTGGAACAAATACCGTGTGCGCCCGCCTCGACGGACAGTCAGTGGCACACGAGTGACGTTAACTCCTTCGATCATCTGGCGGGCCCGCTCCCCCTGGTCGCGGAGGCAAATTATTGAAACGGAGATGCCCGCCCGGACCATCGATTGGGCTTCCCGTTTGATGCGCGGGTCCTGCGGGTAATGAGCGTAAGCCACCATCAGAACACCACGCTTCCTTGGCCGTCTCATGCTACACCAGACTCACAAGGATCGCAACGACGCCTGAAATCGTATAGAGAGCAAGCAGGGTCGCGACGAGCCGGGGCTCTCTCATTGCCCGCCTCGATAAGAGCACGTAAGCGAGTGTGTACCTTTCGGCGCCGTTCGGCGGCTGGATGGTTCCGTCAGCGCGCAGAATAGGATGGTGACACGAATAGCGCCTGTCCGGTACTTTGCGAATCAGAGCGAAGTACAAGGTTGCACCGCCCTCATAGAAAGCGGGCGCAATCGCAATGATCCCAAATAATTCGACATGGCCGAGAATGATGCCTGCAGCTAACGCTGCGCCCATACCCAGGGTCCCTATGTCGCCAACGAAAATGCGGGCTGGATATCGATTGAAGGTGTAGAGCCCAATCGCGGCTCCACATAGCGCCGCCATGATAATGACCGCGTGCTCCGGGGCGCCGCGTAGGGCCAAGATCACAAGCATCGTAGCCGAAATAACTGCAATCTGGCCGCTCTCGAGCCCGTTATATCCTGCGCTCATATTCATTCCGTTCGCGACCCCGGTGACGCCAGCGGGCACGAGGATTAGCCAATAAACGAAGTAGGTGATTCCGACAAGCGCAACCGAGTAGCCAAATGGAAACGGAACCTCAGTGCCCAAATGGACCAACATTAGGGGGAGCGCCGCGAGACCCACACCCATAGCTTTGAGCCGTTGAGGAATGTTCGAAATGTCATCAATGAGGCCAACCATTGCAGCGATAAAGAAGACACTAATTACAGCAAGGTAGGGCGGCTCTGAGATGTCCCCAACGATCTTCTGAACGCCCACGATGAGCGTGAGGGAAATGGAGAACGCAAAAAGGGCTGCGATGCCGCCGAGTTCTGGCACCTCATTGCTGCCCGGTTTGTTCACGTCTCGACCGACCATCCCACCTTGGCGCATTTTCCGAATGAGGCCAGGGGTTGCAATCATGACGATTGCGAGAGAAAAGCTGAACGTTGCCGCGGTTGCAAGGAGGAGCGACCCGTCGATTCCTCCTGTGAGCGATAACGAGGATGGGTAGGACATCCCGGGCGCCAAAGCTCGTGCCCGAAGCTAAAAGGACACTGACCCCGTTCTCAGAGGCGAGAACCGCCTGGCCTTTGCCTGTTCAGGCCCGTACCAACAGGCAATCTGTAATATCCGACGGATCGGGGACTCGCGGCTCCCTGGCCTGAATCATCGGCGATAACCAGGGAGAAAGCGCCTTAAGAATGCGCCCGCGTCGATAACTCGTCGTTTCCTCGAGCTAGTACTACAGGGGGAACGCCTCATACCAGGAGCACGAATCGCATGGCAACAGTGGGGCAGACCGGCGTCGTCTCCGGATTTGCAGAACGACCTAGAAGGTTGGAGGAAGAACGACAGGTAGAAAAAGGATCGGGCTACATCCTTTTCCTCGGGGGTGCGGCTTTCGCGGCTTCCTACGTGGTCCTTGGCTCAACCGAGTTCGGGCCGTGGGCTGCGTTCTTGGCGATTGCAGGATCCGCTCTTGTCATACTCGGGATTCGTTCCAGCTTCCACCGGTCGGCGTAAACGACCTTTTTCAGTTGGGCCTCTTCGTCCAGCGAGGATAGGTACGAGCAACCCTTTTTGGAGAGTCCTGTATTGCAGGATCTAGGTCCAGAGGCCCAGGAGAAGGGATGCCCGCAAGAATCCATCCCACGGCGGAAGTTTCTGACAAGGCAACCCTTGGAGACGGTACCGTAGTATGGCACTGGGTCCAGATCCGCGAAGGAGCCCGTCTTGGACGCTTCTGCCGAATTGGCAAAGACGTCTACATCGATGCAGATGTGGTCCTCGGTGATGGGTGCAAAGTCCAAAACTTTGCGACAATTTACCGAGGAGTGACAATCGGTGATTACGTATTCATCGGTCCCCATGTCTGTTTCACAAATGACCCCCGCCCAAGGGCGGATGCAGCGGACTGGGAACTCGTTTCGACCAAAGTTGAGAACGCCGCTTCGATCGGTGCTAATGCGACAATCGTTTGTGGGGTCACGATAGGCCGCGCGGCCATGGTCGCCGCCGGTGCAGTCGTAACCAAAGATGTGCCGGCGCATGCCCTCGTCGCGGGAGTTCCTGGGCGAATCATAGGTTGGGTTTGCGACTGCGGCCGCACACTTGATCGAACAATGCGCTGCGCTTACGATAGAAAAAGCTACCCCGAACTCGCGCAAAGGCGTCGAGCTCGTTCCCGCTCCCGGAAGTGACCGGGGAACGTTCATTACCCGGATGCCGTTCGCGCGGCGATGATCCCGATCGCCCGGCCGATCCTCGGAGACGAAGAGGTCGCGGCGGTCAAGGAGGTCCTCGCCTCCGGGATGCTGGCGCAGGGCCCGAAGGTCAAGGCCTTCGAGTCAGCGTTCGCCAAGGACGTCGGACGCAAGCACGGGATCGCCGTTGCGAATGGGACGGAGGCGCTTCACATTGC
>Ga0066710_100001061_pt1 | contig 19314 bp, 23 predicted proteins | sample GraSoiAngelo_159_FD_79666 | JGI IMG/M metagenome (GOLD analysis project Ga0066710, IMG submission 79666) | Grasslands soil microbial communities from the Angelo Coastal Reserve, California, USA - 14_1009_16_40cm | ecosystem: Environmental > Terrestrial > Soil > Grasslands | place: USA...
AAGCTCAACGTCAACGGCGGCTCGATCTCGATCGGTCACCCGTTCGGCATGACCGGCTCGCGCATGGTCGGCACCATCGCCAACGAGCTGCTGCGCCGCAAGGCGCGCTACGGCGTGGTCACGATGTGCGTCGGGGGCGGTCAGGGCGCCGCGGGGCTCTTCGAGGCGTACAGCTAGAGCGCACGCTCGCGTAACCGGCCGTCGCGCCGCCTCGCTATTCGCCGCGAGACGACGCGACGGCCCCGCTGTCCTCTCGATCCGCTTTGCTATCATCGGTAGTTGCGTATGCGCTCGACCACCGTCGGCCTCACCCTCGCCGCGATCCTGGGCGGATGCGCGACCGGCAGCGACCCGGGCCGGACGACTCCGCCCGTCGTCGCCGGCGAGCCCGCGCCGGCCGCGTCCCCGTCGAGCGTCTCGCAGGACGAGGCCCGGGCGCGCGCCCTCATGGCGATGGGCGACCTCGACGGCGCCGCCGAGGAGCTTCGCGCCTTCCTGCGTCTGTCGCCGGACGCCGTGCAGGCCCGATACGCGCTGGCCGTGACGCTCATGGCCAAGCAGGACTGGTCGTCCGCGCGCTCGGAGCTCGACGAGGTCCTGCGCCGCCAGCCCGACATGGTCCCGGTACTCTACAGCCTCGGCCTCGTGCGCTACGCGCTGGGCGATCCGAGCGGGGCGATGGAAGCGTACCGGCAGGTGCTCGTCCGCAATCCCGACCAGGCGGACGCGCGCTACAACCTGGCGCTCCTGCTGAAGCTCGCGCATCGCGACGCCGAGGCCACGCCGGAGTTTCTGGCCGCTGCGCGCGCGGGGCACGCGCGCGCCCAGTTCTTCGCGGGTACGGCGTACGCGAGGGGCCTCGGCGTCGAGCCGGAGCTGGCGCGCGCGATCGCGTGGTGGTCGCGGGCGGCCGATCAGGGATCGCTCGAAGCCGGCGGCGCGCTCGGCGAGCTGCGGCAGGCCGCACTCGGCAAGGTCCGTCGCGCCCCGGCCGAGCGTCGCGCCATCGAGCAGGCGTTCCGCGACTACCGGACCGCGCTCTGGAGCGACTATCCGGAGCTGACGAAGACCGGCGACGACGATACGGTCGGCGGCGCCCTGCTTCGGCAGGGCCGCGGCGCCGAAGCGGTGCCTGTGCTGATCTCGGAAGCCCTGGCGTTCAGCGAGCCGGCGCAGACACTGCTGGAGGATCTCTACTTCCGTGGGGCGCCCGGCCAGCTCGCGCCCTACGACGCGCGCATCCTCGGCTACCTCAAGACGGCCGCCGACGAGGGCCGGGTGCGGGCGCGGATCGCGCTCGCCAGGCTCTACGCGGGCGGCCTCGGCGTACCGAAAGACACCGCTCGCGCGATCGCCCTCCTGAAGTCGACGCCGCACGAGGAAGCCCAGCGGCTCCTTCAGGAGATCTCGGCCGCCACCGAAACCGTCCCACCTTCGTCGGTTCGTCCGTAGGCATCGGCCGCACATGAAGTCCATGGCGCTCGCTGCGGCGATCGGACTCGCCGCGACCGCACTCGCGGCCGGCCTCGTCGCCTCCGGGAGCTCGGCCGTCACGGCGTTCGAGTGGTCACTCTACGAGCGCTGGCTCCGCGCGCCGGCGCCGCCCAGGCCGGCGCCCGTCATCCTGGTCCGCGACGCCGCGAGCGAATCCCGGTTCGGCTCCGGCGCGTGGGACCGCGCGGTGCTCGCCAGTCTGGTGACGAGCGTATCGCGCGCGGGCGCGGCCGTCATCGGCCTCGACGCCCCTCTCGGACAACCGAGCGCCCCCGGCCGCGGCGGCGCCTCGAGCGACGCGCTGCTGAGCCAGGCGATCGCCCTCGCCGGGAACGTCGTGCTGCCGATCGCGCTCGAGCCTGCTGAGGCGCCCGCCGTAAGCTCCCGGGGTGACATCGAATACCGGACGCTGAGCAGCTCGCTTCCCGGCTTCGCCCAGTACGCGAAGGGCGTCGGCCACACGCTGACAGCGGCCGATGCCGACGGTGTCGCGCGCCGCGTGCCGCTCTTCGCCCGCGTCGGCGACCGGCGAGTCCCGGCGTACGGGCTGGCGCTGGCCGGCGCCTTCGGGAACCTTGATACTGCGCGTATCCCGGCAGACCGATACGGACGCGCGCTCGTTCCGGCCGCGGGGTCGTGGCTCCCTCGCGGCTTCAAGGTGGTTCCGTTCGGCGAGGTCCTGGCGGCGATCGATCAGCGACAGACCGAACATCTTCAAGAAATGGTGGCCGACCGGATCGTGCTCCTCCTCGTCGAGCCGCCGGCGGGGACGAACCGGATGGTCGCCCAGGCGAATCTGCTCGACAGGATCCTGAGCGGCGCCTGGCCGCGAGAAGCGCCGCTCGCGTCGACCTTGCTCGGAGTCTTCTTCTCGGGGCTCGCCGCGTGGCACTGGCTGTCGGTCCGATGGTGGAAGGCGGCGGCGGCGGTCGCCCTCCTGGCGTGCAGCTACGTCGCGAGCGTCCCGTGGTCCGCGTCGCTGACCGGCCTCGTGCTGCCCCTGGCGATCCCCCTCGTAGCGATGGCCCTCTCCTCGGGCGGCGCTGTCCTCTGGGCCCAGATCGGATCGGCGTATCGGGTTCGCCGCCTCGAGGGCGAAGTCACCGCGATCCGCGAGGGTCTCGTACGCCAGGAGTCGGTGGTCGAGGCGCTCGAGGAGGATCTGGAGGCCGCGCGCGCGGCCGTGGCCCGATCGGCGGGTGGCGAGGAGGCACTGCGGGCTCAGCTCGCGGCCGCGCGCGCCCAGGAAGAGCAGACGCGCGCGCGGCTCGAGGAGCTGGAGCGCCGGGCGCGGTCGTGGACCGCCGCGGAGCTCGGCGAGGCGCCACTCGGGGACGCCGAGCAGGAGCGCCTGCAGCGCGAGTGCGAGCGGCTCGGCATCGTCACCCGCGACCCGGCAATGCTGACACTCTTCCGCGATCTCGAGAGGGCCGCGCGTTCCACCCTGCCGATCCTGCTCGCCGGCGAGCCCGGGACGGGCAAGGAGCTCTTCGCGCGCGCGGCCCACCGTCTGAGCCCGCGCGCCGACGGGCCGTTCGTCGCGGTCAACATGGGAGCGATCCCGGCCGAGCTGTTCGAGAGCGAGATGTTCGGTCACGTCCGCGGCAGCTTCACCGGCGCCGTCACCGACCGAAAAGGGCTGTTCGAGCAGGCGAACAGGGGCACGATCTTCCTCGACGAGGTCGGCGAGCTGCGCCCCGAGCACCAGGCCAAGCTGCTGCGCGTGCTCCAGGACAAGAGCTTCTATCGGGTTGGAGCGACGAGGTCCACGACCGTCGACGTGCGGGTGGTCGCCGCGAGCAACCGCGACCTCGAGAGAGGTGCCGCGGAGGGCTGGTTCCGAGAGGACCTCTATTTCCGGCTCAAGGGGCTGGTCCTCCGTCTGCCCCCGCTGCGCGAGCACCCGAAGGACGTTCCACTGCTTGCGGCGCGCTTCATGCGAGACGCCGCCGCCGAGGTCGGACGGCCGGCCCTTCCTCTGTCGGAGGCCGCGCTGGCAGCCCTCCAGCGGAACGACTGGCCCGGGAACGCGCGCGAGCTCCAGAACTGCCTGCGCCAGGCGCTGGCGCTGGCCGACGGCGCAGCCATCACGGTGGCCGATCTGCGGCTCCCTGGCCGGGAGCCGGCCCGCGAGGATGCCGGAGGCGACGACGCCGTACTCGCCACCTTGCGCGACCACGGCTTCGACATGCAGGCCACTGCCCGCGCGCTCGGCTGGGACCGGAGCACGGTCACCCAGCGCCTCAAGGGCCTGGGGTTCCGGGCGCTCGTCGACGCCAACGGGGACCGCAGCAAGGCGGCCCTGACGCTGGCGGGCGAGCCCGCGCTCGCCAGGACGGTGGAGCTGAAGCTCCGCGAGTACTCGGAGCACCTGCGGCGAGTGGTCGAGAGTTTCGGCTCGCCGGACGAGGCGATCGCCGCCTGCCGGAAGCGCTTCAAGAACCTCCCCGAGCGACATTTCCGCTCGCTCGAGCTGCTCGTCCGCCAGCACTTCGATCGCCGCGCGTCGACCGTGAAGGTCTAGCGCCGCGCGCTCGCCGGGAATAGAGCGCACGCTGTGCGGGGATGCGGGGACTCCCCGCGTGGCGCCGACCTGTCGCCGGCCTTCTTCGCTCGCCAAGTCACTGCATTAGCGCATCCCAACTGCGCGTGTCCGCGCTGGCGCGTTCGTTGCTCTGGGTCTCGAACCTCATCGGGACCAGGAACCCGTGAAGGAGGTGAACTGAATGCCATACATCCTGAACCAAGCGAAGACCGTGCGGAATCTACGGCTCTATCCCAACGCCGCGACCGCGGCCCGGATCTCGTGGGGCATGGACTTCGTGGTGGCGGATGCCGGCGACGGCGGGGCGGTCGACACGCTGCTGAGCCGAGGCGACGCCTAAGAGGGCGTCGTCCTCGAGCTTTAAAGGAGATAGAACCATGCCGCCGACACTTTCTCCGTTGATGCAGCTAGTATTCGATATTGGCATCGCGACAATTTCCTCAGCGCGGACAGCATCAAGCGCTCGCCTAGCGTACGGGAGAGGTCTCCTGACGTAATCGTAGACGATCCGATCGGGCTCGCCTTACAGGAGGCTCTAGACGCTATCGAAAACGCCTTCACGGCTCTCACCAACATGGGTTTCACCCACGCGGAAATAGAGGACGCAGTCGAGAGCTTCAACTACAACCTGGACATCAACGCCCAGAAGGGAATATTCGGTAGTAGGGAAATTACCGAAGGGCTGGAGGTGTCCGCGACGACGTCTGCGGGCCCGATGATGACTGACCACGAAGTCGAGGCTGAGGCCGTATCCGAATTCGCAACGGTCAGCGCCAACCCCATATCCGCTGGACCACCCTCTATGTCGGTCACGGGGTACGCATTCGCGGGTGCTGCCCATACGATAGGCTACGGAGCCCCGGCCTCTGGCCCGACCGTCACGATCAACGGGGTCACGATCTCGAACTACTCCGGCCAGCCGGCGTTCACGGCATGGGGTGGGGTCATCACGATGACGGGCCGCCCCGATGGCGGGAATGGGCCAAACGGTAACGGCCCATCCCCCGAGGGCGCCGCCGGTACCCCCAATGGCGAACAATCTCCGTAGATATATCAGGAGAAGCTCCGTAGTAGAATCGTCCAAGCCATGAGAATCGCGCTGCGGGGCTCAGGGGTTGCGGCGCCGATCCTTCTGGTCAGCGCTGTCTTCTCGCCCCTTGCCAGCGCCCAATGTCCCTACGTTTCGCTGCCGCTGCTCGTGGAAGAAGTCAGGAAGCTCGAGGAGGCTATCGAGCGCGGGGACGCCAGCGCCACTATGGAGGCGAAGATGCGTCAGCGTCTTGAGCAACTGCGCCGGGACCTGACGAAGCTCCACCCGGTCTGGTGTGAGCATCCAAGCACTGAGTCTGCTCGGCCTCGGGTGTATTGATGGGCGGTGTCCCCTCCTTTGGAGACCAAATCACTAAGCCAGTCGTAGTACGAGCATGACCGACCTCGACCTGGTCCCCACCGAGGACCTGCTGAAGGCGCTTAGGGCGCGCTACGACCACATGGTCTTCGCCGGCATCGAGCACATGGGCGTGGACCGTCTTCGTGTGAGCCGAATCCCGGCTTTCGGATCAATCTTGAGTCACTTCCCCCCGCTCGACCCGTAACCGCCTTCTAGCGCACTCCACTCAGAGCTCCAACTCAGTCGGGTCACGCGCTCGACTGTCGCTTGCCGACCGTCAAGATCGGACACCGTGCGCTCGCGGGGAAGTGCTGACGCTGGTGCGGGGATGCGTGGAATCCCCGCGTGGCGCCGACCTGTCGCCTGCCGCCTTCGCTCGCCAAGTCACCGAACTCGCTGAATTCCCGCATCGCGATTACACGTGGCCGGCGTGGCCTGCGCGTTGCTCTACGTGTCGGCCCGGGCGCCGGCCGCACGGGGCGGACCGAGCGACCCGATCAGCGAGACGCGGGGCGTCTCGAGAAAGAAGGGACAAGGTCATGGCCGACATGCAGCGCAACGAGATCGGTGGAGTGAAGGAGTTGGTGGTTCTCGTCGGGATCCTCCTGACGGTGGTCGCCGGCGCGATCGGAACGTACTGGGTTCACTCGCAAGGGGTCGAGGCGGCGAGCACGACCGCCGTGGGAAAGGCGACGGAGGAGCCGAAGGGCCCTCGTGCCGCGATTCCCGCGCCGCCGGCGGGAGTCTTCCACGCCGACGTCTACTTCGACTTCAAGAGCACGCGGCTTCGCGCCGACGCCGCCCGCGTGCTGCAGGAGACGACGGGTCGCATGGACCTGACCAACACGTGGGTCGTGCTGGTTCAGGGGTACACCGATAGCCAGGGCCCGGCCGAATACAACCGCGGCCTCGCCGAGCGCCGGGCCACGGTGGTGAAGCGCTTCCTGATCGACCTGGGCGTGCCCGAGGCGTCGATCAGGATGATGACGATGGGCCCGAACGGCGCCCTGTGCGACGACGCGAGCACGAAGTGCCAGGAGCTCAACCGCCGGGTGCATCTCGAGTTCCGCAAGCTCGCCGCCGCGGCGCCGGCCGCCGCCGTCGCGGGAGCGGCCGCGGTCGAGTCCAAACAGGCCGATGTCACCTCAGCGGCTGGCGACAAGTAGTCAGTCCATGACGCGCGCTCGACGACTCATCGTCGCGAGCCTCATCGTCGCCCTGGCGGCCCGAAGCCGCCAGGGCGAAGCCGCCGACGTGCCGAAATCGTCTCCAGCCGGCTCAACGCGGCGTTGGGCGCTCCTGTCGTGCCGTCGAATCTCTTCGGATGCAAACCCCGTGAAGGAGGCGGACTAATGACGTACATCCTGAACTCAGCCAAGACCATGAGGAACCTGCGGCTCTACGCCGGGGCGCTTAACCAGGGGCCCTACATCGGAACGACCCAGGACAGCCGGGTCCTCCAGATCATGGACGCCAACCAGAACCCCTCGGTCGCCGATCTGAAACCTGGCGCGACCGTCTATCACGACGGACTCGGGCTCTTGGCCACGATCCAGGGTGGCGCCGGCTCTCAGTACGTGATGGATCAGCCGGCCCCCTCGACCGCATCCCCGTATCAAAACTGGTACTCATCCGACCACACCACCACGAAGGGCCGGAATTCGAGCGGTGTCCAGGGCTCCGACGTCGTGATCGCGGGGATGCTGGTCCCGGACTCGGTCAACTACATCTACGTCTCGCCGCTCGACGACGCCGGCAACCCGGACTACTACGTGTACGTCGACACGCTTCAGCCGGAGCGTGGCGTCCACCCGTACACCCGGGACATCTCGATCGGCTCGTTCAAGACAGTTCCCCGCACGCTCGATCTCTTCAAGAGGACGGGCCGCGTGATCCCCGACTTCGCTACCCGTGTTCGGTATCTGGAAGGCGTTCTGCGCGCCGGCCGCTCGGCGGGTAGCTCGGTCCAAGACGACCGGATCGCGAAGCTGATCACGCGCCTCGTGAACTTCGAGACCTGGGCCAACGGGCCGGGTCACTTCGGCTCGCCGCCGGCAGTCGGGTCCAGCACCGTCTACGTCGAGGACGACTTCGTTCAAGCAGGAGACCAGGCGTAGAGCCTGAGATCAAATCCCAAGGAGGGCACAGCAACCATGGCAACCAAGACAGCGCGCAACCTGATCTCGGGCTCCGGCACCGTCACCACCACGGCGGCCTCGCGAGTCCTGACCTTCTCTTCGGCCCAGACCTTCAAGCCGGGCGCCACGATCTACATCTCGGACGGCACCGGCACCGAGAAGCTGACCATCGACCAGGGCTCGGGCACGTCGTGGACGACCGTGCAGCCGGCGGCTGCCGGCGCCGCGGGCCGCTCGTTCTCGATGTCCGACACTGGCACCGGCAAGCAACGCGGCTCCTCGGGCTGGCTGATTCCGAACGCGATCCACTACGCCTACCAGTCGATGGTGGACGACGCCGGCAACCCGGACTGCTACATCTACTACGACACCCTGGCTCCGGAGAACGGCGTGCATCCGTACACCTTCGACAAGGTGATGGGTTCGTTCAAGACCGGCAAGGACGTGGGGCAGATCATCCCGGACCTCAACATGCGGGTGCGGCGTCTCGAGGGTGTGGTGCGCGCCGGCCGGCCGTCAGGCTCGCTCTCCCAGGACTACCGCCTGAACGCGATCGAGGTGCGGATGAACGCTCTCGAGACCTGGGCCAACGGCACTGGTCACTTCGGAACGCCTCCGGCCGCGGTCGCGACCGTGAGCTACACGGAGCAGAACTTCATCGACGCTGGCGACCCGGCGTAAGCCACGACGGGCGCAGAAGACTGACTCAAGACAACCCGGCCCTTCGGGGTGTGGGCGTCCTCGATAGGAGGCGCCAATGGCGGCCAAGACTCTTCGCGATCTCATCTCGGGCTCCGGGACCGTCGACACCACGTCCAGTTCCAACAAGCTCGTGTTCTCCTCGGCACAGCAGTTCAAGGCCGGAACAACCATCAAGCTCTCGGGCGGCCAGATCTTCACGATCCAGGAAGGGATGGGCACGTCCTGGACGGCCAAGCAGAAGGCGACGGCTACCGTGTCGGGCTCTTCGTTCACCGTGAGCGACACAGGCACTGGCCGCACGCGCGGCTCCTCGGGCGTGATCGTGCCGTGGGGGGTCCACACGATCTACTGCAGCCTCGTCGACGACGTTGGGAGCTTCGACTACTACACCTACGTCGACACGCTGATGCCGGAAGGCGGCCTGCATCCGTACACCAAGGATCCGGTCGTGGGCGCCTTCTACGCGACGATGGCCGGCGACTCGCCATCCATGCTCACGCTGGACCGGATGCGTATGCTCGAGGGGATCGTGCGCGGCTCGACCGGCACAACCTTCGGGAACCCCGACGCTCGTCTCGACACCATCGAGAGCAAGCTCGCGCCCGCGATCTTGGCGGGTGGGACCGACAACGTCAACCTCGGGAACTCAGCCAACTCGTTCGGCCCGCTCGTGGGGCCCGTGACGCTCGCGGCCTCGTCGGCGGCTGGCTTCCGAACCGTGGTTCCGCGAGCCGGCACCATCAAAAACCTGTTCGCGGCCGTCTCGGTGGCGCCCGGCGCCTCCAAGTCCTGGGCCTTCATGGTCAGGAAGAACGGGGTCGACCAGAGCTTGACCTGCACGATCTCGGGCGCGTCCGCGACCTCGGCGTCCGACACCTCCCATTCGTTCACGGTGGCGGCTGGCGACGAGATCGAGATCAAGATTGTGCCGACCAGCACCCCGGCAGCAGCGAAGGCCGAGTGGTCCGCGGAACTCGTGGTGGCGGATGCCGGCGACGGCGGTGTAGTGGACACGCTGCTCAGCCGCGGCGACGCCTAGAAGAGGGTTTGACTATGCCTCCCTCACCCGTCTACGGAACCTACACTCAGCTTTTCAATGAGGGCATGAAGTCCTTCGGCCTCACCCCGCTGCAAGCAACACACTATGCCGGCATAGTCGGGGCTCTCGGGGTCGCCAAGGAGGGCCAGCCTAACTCCCAGAGACTCTCGGATCAGTTGCTCAACACCTACATGAACCTACTGTACGAAGATCCTAGGCTCACCGCTGAACAAGTACAGCAGATACTCGACGCGGTCGGCCAAAAAACAGAGGTAAAAATCCCCAACACTCTCGCGCCCAAACCGAGATCCGGAGTGGACGAACTGGATCTTGTCGCGTTCACCGACGAAGATTTCGAAACCGACCAAGAAGCGAGCTTCGTGATGAATATGGTGGGCGGTCCCCAACCGATCGGAACCATAGCGGGGTGGGAGACTCAAGTCCGGGACATTGCCGCATTCGCCGGCACCTTCTCGCCTCCCGCTAGGGACTGGGACGATCAGGCCAACGGAGGGATCTTCGGGCGCGGCCGAGACGACGCCTCGCAGGCTCCGCCGCAGCCCCCCGATGAACCAGAGGGCCCAGGCCCAGGACCAGACTTCTGAGCCAGCGCCAACGCCTCCAGCATCGAGGAGCTACGCCGGATACGCGGCGCTGGCGGGCAAGAGATGTCTTCAGGTGACAAGGACGTGGCGCGGAGAGATACTCTGCTTCCTTCTGAACGAAAGGTTTGCGGCTTCCGGAAACTCAAATGGCTGGGGTAAGGACGCTCGGGAGGAAATTCGCGATGGTCGACGAAGCTCGCGCAGGGGAAAATCTGGCCAAACTGGTCGGGGTCTTCCAACGGCGAAAGTGGCTGGCCATCCTGGGCTTCGCCGTAGTGTTCGCGACGCTGGCGACCGTGACGTTCGGGCTCCCGACCCGGCTCATCCACCAGCTCGACCTCTATCAGAACGTCCAGCAGCTCGAGCGCCTCAGCGCACAGCTCCGCCTCAACGCCGAGAACCAGATCCGGGTTCGGGATCAGCGACAGAAGATGGCCGGGCTGGCTGAACTCTCCAAGGACATCCGGGCGATTCGACCGCCTGCAGAGTCAGGACCTCCGGCGCCCGGTCGCCTCCGCCCCGAGAGTGTTCAGCTTGACAGGCTGAAGCAGGAGCTGGAGGTCGAGCTGAAGTCTTTGAGGGAACAGGAAGCCGAGATCAGAGCCGGTATAGCGAAATATCAGGCCAGACTCGACAACACCCCAAAGCGAGAGGTGGAGTGACCGACCTCGACCTCATCCCCGCCGAAGACAGGGTCCGTAAAAGTCGCGAGGCGAGTCGCACAACCGGGGTAGTAACGGTATCCACCGCGCACGGGGTTGTGGGGCTATGCAGCCCCTTCAGTGGCTGGGCTCACGTCAACTTCGCCTCGGCGTCCCTCTTCAGCGCGAGCGAGTGTCGCCAGGTCGTCATCGGGGCTGGTGCCGCTGTCTTCCGGATCGTGCCAGCCCTGCATGTGAGCGGCTTTCTCGGCGCGCCGACCCGTGAGGAGTGCGAGGACCTCGACCGTCGCCAAGCCCATACTACCGGCCGATCTGCTCGTCCGTGCCAGCCCGTGCGAGTCGAGTTCAAGTAAAGGCCGCCCCGCCGATGGAGATGCGATGCTGATGTGGACAGCGGCGATTTTGTGGACCGTCTGCATCGGCTTTGTCGGCCTGACTATCCGTGCGACACGTACTCGTAAACCTCCGCTGGGCGAATATCGCACGACCATTCGCCGTTTGGCGTTCATGTGGCAAGCCCTGGGACTTATCGCCGCGGTGTGGTTGGTGGGCTCGGTCGTCCTCACCCATCGTGTCCTGACGCCCGAGGTGTACGCGTGGCTGGCGGCCGGGGTGTACGCGCCGTTGAGCATCACGTTATGATTCATGGCCGATATGTCGGCCAAGATGTCCGAGAGGTGATGTCCAGTGCGGACGAGCAAACTGACAATTTGGCTTCAATGGCTCTTCCTGGTGAACATTCCTCTGGTTGCGGTGACTCTAGCGCCCTCCGTCGAAGCGCATCGACAAGGCGTGATCCGCTTCTCCGCCATTGACGCTCTACTTTTCGTCTTAGCGCTTTTCATCTTGGTCTCGCCGTTGATAGTCGAGTACTTGCTGCACAGACGCCTCCAAGTAGTGGACGTCACTCAAATATTGCTCTTGACAGGAGTAGGTGGGGCGAGTGCCGTATCACTTATGGGTCTTCTCCCTTTTTCTCTCGGTGGTGGTTCTCGCGGGCATGTGTATGGGTGGGTGGCGGTATCAGTCATTTGTATCCTCATCTATTCTTGGCGATATCGACGTGCTCTCGCCTGATACGAATTAGGCAGCCGCCCGGCTCCAACGGCGGAGTGCACCGTGGTTCCGAGCGCTACCCTGGATCTAGGCCATTTGCGGGCGACCCGTACACGACCGGGTGGGGCGCACGCGAGGTCCTCGGGACGGTTCTGCTCGCCGTCGCGGTGAAGACTCCAGACGATCAGTATCCGGTACACGCCGGAGAGTACGGGCAGCAGCAGGACGAGGGTCACGAGCGTGGGCCTCTTCATCGCGGTTCCTCCTTCGGTGAGGGCTGGACGTTCGAGACGGGCCCTTCGTCGCGGTCAACATGGGAGCGATCCCGGCAGAGCTGTTCGAGAGCGAGATGTTCGGCCACGTCCGCGGCAGCTTCACCGGCGCCGTCGCCGACCGCAAGGGACTCTTCGAACAGGCGAACCGGGGCACGATCTTCCTCGACGAGGTCGGAGAGCTGCAGCCCGAGCATCAGGCGAAGCTGCTGCGCGTGCTCCAGGACAAGAGCTTCTACCGGGTCGGCGCGACGCGTCCGACGACCGTCGACGTGCGGGTGGTCGCCGCGAGCAATCGCGATCTCGAGCGCGGCAGCGCCGAGGGCTGGTTTCGCGAGGATCCCTACTTCCGGCTGAAGGGGCTGGTCCTGCGGCTGCCGCCGCTGCGCGAGCGGCCGAAGGACGTTCCGCCTGCTGGCGGCCCGATTCGTCCGTGACGCCGCCGCCGAGGTGGGGCGCCCGGCCCTGCCGCTTTCCGAAGCTGCGCTCGCGGCGCTCGAGCGTAACGACTGGCCGGGCAATGCGCGTGAGCTGCAGAACTGCCTGCGCCAGGCTCTGGCGCTCGCCGACGGTTCCGCCATCACGGTCGCCGATCTTCGGCTTCCGGCCCGTGAGCCGGCCCGAGAGGATTCCGGGGCCGATGAGGCGGTTCTCGCCATGCTTCGCCTCCACGGCTTCGATATGCAGGCCACCGCGCGCGCGCTTGGCTGGGACCGGAGCACGGTCACCCAACGACTCAAGGGCCTTGGGTTCCGGGCGGTGGTCGACTCGAATGGGGACCGCGGCAAGGCGGCTCTCGAGCTGGCGGGCGACCCGGCGCTTTCTCGCATGGTGGAGCTGAAGCTCCGCGAGTACTCCGAGCACCTGCTGCGAGTCGTCGAGAGTTTCGGCTCTTCGGACGAGGCGATCGCCGCCTGCCGGAAGCGCTTCAAGAACCTCCCCGAGCGACATTTCCGCTCGCTCGAGCTGCTCGTCCGCCAGCACTTCGATCGCCGCTCGTCGACCGTGAAGGTCTAGCCGCCCCGTGCTCGCGGGAAGTGCTGACGTTAGTGCGGGGATGCGGGAATCCCCGCGTGCCACTGACCTGTCGACTGCAAGCCTTCGCTGGCGTTGTCCCCGACCTCTAGGGGCACACATTCCTGCGGTACGGGGTCACGGATACCGAGACCGTCGGGTCCGTGATCCTTTCCGCTATAAGGCTGCGGAGTTGCCAGGGCGTGAGCCCCGCAGCCTGGATGGTGTAGGGATCGGTGATCATGAAGCTCCCAGGCGGGAGGGTTATCCAGGACGGTCGGATGTTCCCGTACCCGTCGACCATTACGTTGGAGCCAAATCCGGACACGGTGACGAACAGGTTGTCTCCCGGGGTGATGCGGTAGTCCGGCGAGTGCTCGAACCACATGTTGGCGACGAGCCGGTCGAAGTTCGCGCGCCGAGCTTCTTCCGACAACTCCACCTGGCTGCTTGCGGGGACTGCCAGGCCTAAAACGATGAGGAACCCAACGAGGATGCGGCGGGTCATGGCGACACCCCTTCCATTGTCTGCCCGGCAAATATCTCATATCGCGGCCACCCACGACGATCGTAGATGACGGACCTCGACCTGATCGCTCTCGACGACCTGCTGAAGGCGATCAAGCGCTACGACCACATGGTCTTCATCGCCAGCAAGGACATGGGCGCGAACCAAGGCGAGGACTACTCCTTCTGTTACTCGGATCACTCCTTCGCGACGCGCAGATCGTAGTCGGCATCGAGAACGCGCTACACCATCGTGACATCCACTGCTCTCAGCGCTCCAGCGGCGCTTCGATCACATCGTCCACGTGTTCTGAACCCTCCCGATTGCCCCTCCCACTCGCTCTAGCTGCGCGCCCGCAATCAGGTCGCCCCTGCGCGGCGACGATTGAGGTCTGGCCTTCCGCCCGTGCGGGGGGTGCGCAGCCGGCGATGCGGGGATGCGGGGACTCCCCTCGTCGCGCCAGCTCGCCCGGGCCCCCCCTCGCTCGCCAAGTCTCTGAACTCGCTGAACTCCCGCATCGCGCTCGCGCGCCGCGGGCGTGGCCTGCGCGTTGCTCTACGTGTCGGCCCGGGCGCCGGCCGCACCGGGCGGACCGAGCGACCCGATCAGCGAGACGCGGGGCGTCTCGAGAAAGAAGGGACAGGGTCATGGCCGACATGCAGCGCAATCAGATCGGTGGTGTGAAGGAGCTGGTGGTCCTCGTCGGGATCCTCCTGACGGTGGTCGCCGGCGCGATCGGAACGTACTGGGTTCACTCGCAAGGGGTCGAGGCGGCGAGCACGACCGCCGTGGGAAAGGCGACGGAGGAGCCCAAGGGCCCTCGTGCCGTGATTCCCGCGCCGCCGGCGGGAGTGTTCCACGCCGACGTCTACTTCGACTTCAAGAGCACCCGCCTGCGCGCCGACGCCGCCCGTGTGCTCCAGGAGACGACGGGCCGCATGGACCTGACCAACGCGTGGGTCGTGCTGGTCCAGGGCTATACCGATCAGCAGGGGCCGGCCGAGTACAACCGGAGGCTGGCTGAGCGCCGGGCCATCGTGGTGAAGCGCTTCCTCATCGACCTCGGCGTGCCCGAGTCGGCGATCAAGATGGTGACGATGGGCCCCGACGGTGCCTTGTGCGACGACCCGGGCAAGGAGTGCCAGGAGCTCAATCGCCGGGTGCACCTCGAGTTCCGCAAGCTCGCCGCCGCGGCGCCGGCTGAGCCTCCGTTCGCCGGGGCCGACGGGACCGACCGGGCGCAGGCCGACGTTCGCGCGGCTGCGAGTGAGCGACAGCCCGACGTGACGTCGCCAGCCGGCGACCGGTAGTCCAGTCGATGAGGCGCCGTCGAAGTCTCATCGTGCTGGGTCTCATCTTCGCCTTCGCCCTGGCGGCTTCGGCCGCCAGGGCCGAGGCCGCGAGTGATGCGCGGGGTCGTACGGACCGTGTCACCGAGGGGGCGCTGTTCTGGCGCAGCGCCGAGCAGGAAACACTCGTCCCGGCCCCGACGCTCAAGACCGACGTCAGCATCGTCGTGACCGGCATCGTGGCGCGCGCCACGGTCCGTCAGGAGTTCACGAATCCGAGCCACGCCTGGGCGGAAGGCATCTACGTCTTCCCGCTGCCCGAGGACGCGGCGGTCGACCATCTGCGCATGAAGGTCGGCGACCGTTTGATCGAGGGCGTCATTCAAGAGCGCGCCGCCGCGAAGGCGCAGTACGAGCAGGCGAAGCACGAGGGCCGGCGCGCGAGCCTCGTCGAGCAGGAGCGGCCAAACGTCTTCACCACGTCGGTCGCCAACATCGCCCCCGGCGCCGCGATCGGCATCGAGATCGAGTACCAGCAGACCGTCCGGTACGACGCGGGGCAGTTCAGCCTGCGGTTCCCGATGGTGGTCGGCCCGCGCTACATCCCGGGCGTGCCGGTTTCCGGACCGTCGACCGGCACCGGCTGGGCGCCTGACACCGACCAGGTGCCGGATGCCTCGCGCCTCACGCCTCCCATCGTGCACCCGTCGCGCGGTCCCCTGAATCCGGTCAGCCTCACGGTCGAGCTGGATCCGGGCGCTCCGCTCGCACGCCTTGCCGCCTCGTACCACGCGATCCAGACGACGCCGCTGGCCGACGGGCGCTACCGGGTCGAGCTCGCCCAGGGCCCCGTGCCCGCGGATCGCGATTTCGAGCTGGTCTGGCAGCCCAACGCTGAGGCGACGCCGATCGCCACGCTGTTCACGGAACGGAAGGGCACGGAGACGTTCGCCGTGCTCATGGTGACGCCGCCCGCGGCCACCGCGCTCGACGGGCTTCGTCTGCCGCGCGAGGCGATCTTCGTGATCGACAACTCCGGCTCGATGCACGGGGCGTCGATCGATCAGGCGAAGGCAGCGCTGAAGATGGCGCTCGACCGCCTCCGGCCCGACGACACCTTCAACGTGATCCGCTTCAACCACACCACCGACGCGGTCTTCCCGGAGGCCCAGCCCGCGACCGCCCAGAATCTCGCGGCGGCGATCCGCTACGTCGGCCGACTCTATGCCGACGGCGGTACGGAGATGCTGCCGGCCCTGCAGCAGGCGCTCGACGGCCGTGAGCATCCGGGTCGCCTGCGGCAAGTGATCTTCCTGACCGACGGGGCCGTCGGGAACGAGACGCAGCTCTTCGCAGCGATCCACGAGCGTCTGGGCGACAGCCGGCTCTTCACAATCGGCATCGGCTCGGCGCCCAACAGCCACTTCATGCGCGAGGCCGCGCGACTCGGGCGCGGCACGTTCACCTATATCGGCAGCATCAACGAAGTGAAGGAGAAGATGGTCGCGCTCTTCGCGAAGCTCGAATCACCGGCGCTGATCGACGTCGAGATCGAGGCGATCGCCGATGCCGAGTTCGTGCCGGAGCGCATCCCCGACGTCTATCTTGGCGAGCCGATCACCGTCGCGCTGCGAGCGCCGACGTTGCCATCACGCGTGGTGCTGCGGGGTCGCCTCGGGGTCGAGGTGTGGGAGCGCGTCGTGGCCCTGCACCCCGCCGGCGAGGGCGCGGGGCTCTCCTCGCACTGGGCGCGCGGAAAGATCGCGGCGTTGCTCGACCGGCGGAGGACCGGCTCGCCCGAAGACGAGGTCCGCGCCGCGGTGCTCGAGCTCGCGCTCGCGCATCACCTCGTGAGTCCGTACACGAGCCTTGTGGCCGTCGACGTCACGCCGGTCCGTCCAGGTGACGAATCACTGGAGAGTCACGTCCTGAAGACGAATCTGCCGCACGGCTGGGACTACACCGCGGTCTTCGGTCTCGGGCAGGGTGCGACGGATGCGCCCGCCCATCTGATCTTCGGGTTCTTCGCGCTTCTGCTCGCGGCCGCCCTCGCCGCCGCGGCTCTTCGCACGAGGAAGATCTGAGACGCTCGAAGCTTCTGGTCGGCGCCGTGGCCCTGCTCGCCGTCGTCGGACTGTGGGAGCTGGGCCACGGCGCGTGGATCCACGCCAAGGCCTGGCTCGCCCAGCTTCTCTTGCAGCGGGCCTGGGAGCGGGCGCTCCGCGGCGAGACGGCCGCGAAGCCGTGGCCGTGGGCCGACACGTCGCCTGTCGCGAGGCTGCGGGTGCCGGCTTACGGCGTCGACCTCATCGTGCTCTCGGGCGTCAGCGGCCGGACCTTGGCCTTCGGCCCGGGCCACGCGCCCGACAGCGCGCTCCCCGGCGCGCACGGGACCGAGATCGTGACCGCGCATCGCGACACGCACTTTCGTTTTCTCGAACGGGTGCGGCGCGGCGACGAGATCTTCATCGAAGCTGCCGGCCGGCCCATCGTACGGTTCCGAGTGCAGGAGATCGCGGTCGTCGATTCGCGATCCGCCGTGATTCGCGCGGAGCCCCACGCGCCGGCGCTCGTCCTGATGACGTGCTATCCATTCGACGCGCTCGCGCCGGGAGGGCCGCTGCGTTACGTGGTGACGGCGCGCACGGTTGTGGAGCCTGTCGTTGAGAGCCCTCTGTTTTAGCCGACCGCCGAGAGAGCCGTGCTCGTGCCAGCGTCGACTCTCAAGACGAGGTTTCGCCGCCCAGTTACTGGGCGCCCAGTAGTTGGGCGGCTCCTGCCGCGATTTCTCTGGGCGCTGATCCGTCCGGAAACTAACTCGGCGCGCCATCGGCGGCCGGAACGGGCTTTTGCGCTCCCTCAGATTGAGCTGGTCCATCACTTCGTATCCGGCGTCCATTGATGAACCTTGGTTCGTCGGCGACCGTTGTGTAGACGTACGGGCGTGCAATGGCAGTCGATAGCAGACGTCAACCGGTGGGTGCAGTAGGCATGGGCAGGGGTCGTTCGGGAGTTAGCGCAAAATCCCGCGCCAGAATCGCATCATCGCACCGACCCGCCACGGCGCCGCCGCCGAAGATGCTACAGAGCCCCCGGCGTTACGTGATCCTGATCGTCGACGACGAGCCCGTGGTTCGTGAGCTGTTTAGGCGCGTCCTAGAGACCGACTACGTCATTCTGGAAGCGCCGAATGGCCCGGCGGCGCTCAAGCTCTTACGTTCGCGCCAGGTCGACCTCGTCCTGCTCGATGTCTTGCTCCCAGGAATGGATGGAATCGAAATCCTGTCGCGCCTTCGCATCACCCGCCCTGACACTCCTGTGATCCTCGTGAGTGGCGCGGCCACAGTCTCCACGGCAGTCACTGGCATGAAGCTCGGAGCGCTTGACTGCCTCATAAAGCCATTCACCAATACCGAACTCTCTTCGCGAGTTCGAAAGGCCCTCGCCGGGCAGTCATGCTCGCGGCCCGTACAAGAATCGGATCGCCGCTTACTTCTAGTAGGCACGGACCTCGGTACCATGGGGACGCTGCACGTGGCGATCAATACGAGAATTCCTGTCACCTCGGCCTAGACGGTGCCGAACGCCTCAGAAAGATCAAGTCGCGATCGTATGCGGCGATCGTGCTGGACGACTCGATCACGCCCCTGGATGCTCTCGTATTCCTTCGCGCGGTTGGTTCATGCGTTGTCCCGTCGTCGGTGGTCGTGCTAGCCGCTCATCACGAGCCATGGACCGCCTCCGAGTTCTCAACGGCAGGCATTAGCGCAATCGTGCCGAAGCCCTATCGTCTCAATGATCTGATGGAGCATCTGGCAGCGACCGTTGATCGCGACCACCATACCATTGGCCGCTTCAATTCCGTGATCAGTCGCGCCCTCGACCATTTTCGCAATCACTTTGCTGGGCCCCTGGCCTTCCCGACCGTCGCGCTGTCGATCGGCGTGTCGTCTGGCCATCTTGCCAGCCTCTTCCGGACCGACCTCGACATGACGCCGAGACAGTTCGTTGCGCGAGTGCGCATCGAAATTACAAAGCATCTTCTTCGGGACACTGACATGAAGATTGAAGCAATTGCGGACCTGGTTGGGTTCAATGATGCATCGCATCTCTCCCGAGTTTTCAAGCGCTACGTCAAGGCACGTCCGGGGCGTTTCCGACGCTGAGATCCGACCCCTCTGGTCGAGACGCCGAGCCCTATGGCTCAGGCCCTGGGCCTCCTGTTTGATGCAAGCGCAGCCGCGGCGACCTCACTGGCTCCCCTCGTGCGCCTGGCAGGAGTTCGAGGAGCGCTGTTGGTACTCATTGCGGTCGCGGTCGCGGCCGCCGTAGCCCCCTTCTCTCAGAGAGGTACTCAGAAGTTCGCGCTCGTGTTCCCACAACAAGCCATCCTTTGCCTTGCCGCGGGTTCCGCGATCATGGCTATCTGGTCGTCGACCTATGCCCGATTTTGAGCCAAGATCACGAGCACACATCTTCGTTGATCAGGCGATCTACCCGATCATGGCCATCGCGCATGGCATCGCGATGCTGCGAGCGTCGAGGACTAGTTGATGGAGTGGGTGCCGCTCCTGGTGTCGGCCGGTTTCTCGCTCGCAAG
>Ga0066710_100001062_pt1 | contig 19312 bp, 17 predicted proteins | sample GraSoiAngelo_159_FD_79666 | JGI IMG/M metagenome (GOLD analysis project Ga0066710, IMG submission 79666) | Grasslands soil microbial communities from the Angelo Coastal Reserve, California, USA - 14_1009_16_40cm | ecosystem: Environmental > Terrestrial > Soil > Grasslands | place: USA...
ACCTCCGCTACTACAACTTCGAGCGCGCCCACACCGGCCGCCTCACCCGCAGCCGCACACCCGCCGACATCGTCTACGGTGCCCACAAGATGGAAGCGAGATCAGCCGCACCTGTCGGCACATCTCGGAGGCTGTCCACTCTAACCCGCCGCCGGACGGCGGCGCCTTTGAGCCATCGCCCGTACGGCGGTGCCTGGGGCCGGGTCTGCCTCGGACATGGGCAGGTGGGGCGCCCGGAGGCGCCCCACGTCGGATCAGATTTTTCCCTGAGCCTTCCACTTGGCCCAGATCTGCTTCATCTGGGCGTTTGTGTCGCGCATCGACTGCTCGGCGGTCTTCTTGCCCTGCGAGACATCCGAGAACATCACCGGGATCAGGTACTTGTTGAACATCTCGTCGATCGCCGCGTTCGAGTAGCCGGGGTACCCGACGTTGTGCGTGTACTTCGCAGCGATCGTCGTCAGCACGGTGTACTTGCCGCGCGGCTTGTGCGTGTCCGCGGCGGCCGCCTTGTAGATCTGCTTCAGCGGGTACGCGCCGGGGAAGCTCGGGAAGTTGTAGAGCTTTGACGCCGTCGTGGCCTGTTTGTAGTTGATGCACAGGTCGGCGAGGAACTTCTGCGCCGCCTCCTTGTTCTTCGCGAACTTCCAGATCGAGTAGACGCCCATGACGTGCTCGAGCCCGATCCGGCCGTGCGGCCCCTTCGGGATCGGGTAGATCCAGAGGTCGTTCACGAATGGAAGGTTGAGGTCCTCGGGCGTGCGGGTGGCGGAGATCGCGTTGAGGATCAGCGAGCCGCGACCCGCGTAGAGGAACTGGTTGTTCGACGCGGGGTTCCAGCCGAAGATCTCGTCGCTCTCGCCGGTCTTGTAGATGTCGGCCATGAACTTCAGGGCCTCGACGGTGTTCTTGCTGTTCAGCGTGAGCTGGTTCTTCTCGTTCTGGATGAACGAGCCGAAGCACATCATGAAGGCCATCAACGCCATGTTCGAGTCGAGATCGCCGCTCGACTGGCCGATTCCGATCGGATGCCCGGCCGCCTTCAGCTTCGGCGCCGCCCTGCGCACGTGGTCCCACGTCGACGGCGTCTCGCCGACGCCGTTCCACAGGTCGTGGCGCCAGACGACCGGATCCGGGACGTAGTTGTCGGAGACGCCGAAGTACTTCTTCGTCTTCGGGTTGTAGGTGCTCTTGAGCGCGAGGTCGCCCATCTTGCCGACCTTGCGCTGGATCTCCTGGACGACCGGAGCGTGATTGATCACCTGGTCCTCGTATGCCGCAGGCGGCGCGAGGAATCCGAAGATGTCGTGGCCGCTCTGCGCTGCGACCTCCGCCGCGGCCCGTGCCGGCAGTTGCGTGTTCGCGATGTGGTCGACGGTCACCTGGACGTCGTTCTTCTGTCCCCACTGCGTGACCCACGTCTTGTCGAACCACGTGTCGTAGTCCGGCACGAAGTGGATCCACTGGATGATGCTGAGGTCGCCCTTCAGCTGCTTGTGCCTGTACCGGTGCGGCCCGGCGAATGCGTACGGCGCCGCCCCGCCGCCGACCCCGACGACGGCTGCGCCCACCCCCGCGCGCTTGAGCAGCTCCCGCCTGCTCAGGCCCTTGTCGTGGGTTTCGTCCGACATCCCCTCCTCCTTTCTCGGGGGCCCCTAACGGAAGGCCCCGCCTGTGAAGCCGGCGATGAAGCGGTTGAGGAACGCGTTGTAGACGAGTGCGAGCGGAATGCTCGGAATCAGGATCGCCGCCATGATGGACGGCCAGTTGAAGAGGTCGCCGCGGATCAGGTCGGTAGGTACCCCGGCGGACACCGTCCTATGCGCGGAGCTCGAGATGAACGTGATCGCGTAGATGTACTCGTTGACGACGAGCGAGAACGTGAAGATGACGACGGTCAGCACGCCCGGCAGCGAGATCGGGAAGACGACCCGCAGGAGCGCCTGCAGCCGCGAGCAGCCGTCGATCCGCGCCGCGTCCTCCAACTCCACCGGGATCGACTTGAAGAAGCCCATCAGCAGCCAGATCGAGAACGGGACGGTGAAGCTCGGATACACCACCACGAGTGACCAGAGCGAATCCTGCAACCCCAGCTTCGTGATCACGCGGGAGAGCGGCAGGAAGAGCAGCGTCGGGGGCACCAGGTACGTGAGGAAGATCGCGACGCCCATCGACTGCCCGACACGGCCGGCGAGGCGCGCCAGGGCGTAGCCCGCCGGCACCGCGAGCACGAGCGTGATCGCGACGACGATCCCGCCGACCAGCGCCGTGTTCCCGATCCAGGTCAGGTACTTCGTCTGCTGGAACAGAAACTTCCAGCCGTCGAAGGTCGGATCGAAGCTCCACGTCCGCTTCGGATCGAAGATCTGGTCCTGGCGCTTGAACGATGTGACCGCCATCCAGAAGAAGGGGAAGGCGAGGACGATCGTCAGCGGCACGACGATCCCATACGAGAACAGGCTGGACCGCAGGTGGCGGCTCACGTCACCTCGGCTCGTTTCGCGAAGAAGAGCATTCCGATCGCGACCACGGCGAGCACCGGCAGCATGAAGAGCGTCACCGCCGCGCCCTCCCCGGTCGAGCCCGACTCGATCCCGGTCTTGAACGCGAACGTCGTCAGGACGTCGGTACCGGCGTTGCCGTTCGTGAGGATGTAGACGACCGCCATGTCGGTCGCCGTGAACACGATCCCGAACAGCACGGCGACGATCGCGATCGGCAGCTGCAGCGGCAGCGAGACGTACCAGAACTTCCGCAGCCCGGTCGCGCCGTCGATCGCCGCCGCGTCGTCGACCTCCGCAGGGATCGACGAGATCCCGGCGAGGAAGATGACGGTCGCGAACGGGATGATCCGCCACGCGTGGACGGTGATGATCGACGCCATCGCGTCCGTGTGCGTCCCGATCCAGTTCGGCTTCGTCGCCTCGCTGACGATTCCGAGATGGATCAGGAACCAGTTGAAGATGCTGGCCAGCGGGTCGAAGAACCAGAGGAAGCCCGTCGTCGTGAGCGCGACCGGCGCCGCCCACGGCAGCAGTACGAGGAAGCGGAAGCCCCAGCGGCCGCGGAAGCTGCGGACGAGCGCGTGCGCGAGTACGCCCGCGACGAGCAGCACGACGAGCTGCGAGATCACGGTGAAGATGAACGTGTTCCAGACCGCCTGTCGGAAGAGCGTGTTGTGGATCAGGTTCGTGAAGTTCGAGAAGCCGGCGCTCTTGCCCGAGAGGGAGCCCGCGGTGGCGTGCGTGAAGCTGAGGTAGATCGCGAGGACGAGCGGGCCGCCGACGAGCAGTCCGATGAAGAGGACCGCGGGCGAGATCAGGAAGGAGGCGAGAAAGCCGCGGCGCTCCGTGACGTATCGAAGACGCCTCCCCCGGGCCGCCCCTGCAGCGACCGTCGCCATCGCGGCACTGTAGACGGACTGCGATATGCGTTGCAACAAAGGTGACGTGCGGGCTAGATTCCGCGCGTGGCGGCAATCAGCCTCGACCATTTGACGAAGGTCTACCCCGACGGCACGCGTGCCGTCGCCGAGCTCGACCTCGAGATCGCGGACGGCGAGCTCGTCGTGTTCGTCGGCCCGAGCGGCTGCGGCAAGACGAGCGCGCTGCGGATGATCGCGGGGCTCGAGGAGATTACGGGCGGTACGGTCCGTGTCGGCGACGAGGTCGTCAACGACCTGCCCCCGAAGGCGCGCGACATGGCGATGGTCTTCCAGAACTACGCGCTCTACCCGCACATGAACGTCTACGACAACATGGGCTTCGGCCTGAAGATGCGGGGCTTGCCCAAGTCGGAGATCAAGCGGCGCGTCACCGACGCCGCCGCCATCCTGGGCCTGACGGAGGTGCTGGCCAAGCGGCCGCGTCACCTCTCCGGCGGCCAGCGGCAGCGCGTCGCAATGGGCCGCGCGATCGTCCGCGAGCCGAAAGCATTCCTGATGGACGAGCCGCTCTCGAACCTCGACGCGAAGCTGCGCGTCCAGATGCGGGCCGAGATCGCCCGCATCCAGCGCGACCTCGGAGTGACGACGATCTACGTCACGCACGACCAGAGCGAGGCGATGACGCTCGGCGACCGAGTCTGCGTGATGAGGCACGGCTTCCTCCAGCAGGTCGACCGGCCGCAGGTGCTCTACGACCGGCCGGCGAATCTGTTCGTTGCCAGCTTCATCGGCTCGCCCGCGATGAATCTCGTCGAGGCGGAGGTCGGCGACGGCGTCGTCACCTTCGGTCCGCACACGATCCGCGTCGACGAGTCGGTGCTCGGCGCACGGCCGGGCCTGAGCCGGTATGCGGGCCGGACGGTCGCGCTCGGGATCCGCCCCGAGGACCTCGAGGACACGGCCTTCGCGCCTGACGCCTCATCCGACTCGCGGCTGACCGTCACCGTCGACATCAAGGAGGACATGGGCTCCGAGGTGATCCTCCACTTCGCCGTCGACGCGATCCCGGTGAAGACGGAGGCCGTGGCCGAGGTCGTCACGGCGGAGGCGATCGAAGCCGGCGTGGCGCAGACGCACCAGCGCGGAACGCCGTTCGTGGCCCGGGTCGAGCGCGGGACGCAGGCGCGCGAGGGCGGCCGGGTCGAGCTCGTCGTGGACACGCGACGGCTCCACTTCTTCGACCTCGAATCGGGCGAGGGGATCTACGGCGAGGTCGCCGCTCCGGCGCCCGTCGCCGCGTAGATCAGCGCCGAGGGCAGCGTCGCCTGCCAGAAGTGGCCGCGCTGCGGGGCGGGGAGGAGCCACAGCCGGTGTGGCAGCTTCAAGCCGGTGAGGTCGCCGGCGAAGTCGAGCGTCCACTTGCGCAGGATCTGCGCATGGTTGCCGCCGGCGGAGACGTAGAAGCGGACGCCAGCCCGCCGCAGTGACGCCGCCTGCCGCTGGACGAGCAATGTGGGGTCGTGCGCCGCGAGGGTGGCGGGGGTCGCGTGGACGAACGGGCCGTCGTGGAACACCGGCGCGAAGTAGCCCTCCCAGGATTCGAGCGTCCCGAAGAGCCCGGGATGGCGGAGACCGATGTCGACGGCGCCGTAGCCGCCGGCGCAGAGCCCGGCGAGCGTCCGGCCGGCGGCGTTCGGCTCGGTTGGCAGGTGGGCGTCGATCCACGGCACGACGTCGTGGACGACGTAGGTCTCCCAGGCGCCCGCCCACTCGTCCCCGTCGGGATCGACGACCCGGCCGCCGACGGGCATCACGGCGATGAACGGCCGAGTCCGGTGCGACGAGATCAGCCGGTCGCCGACGTCGGCGAGGTGGAGGCCGTCGTAGTAGGAGGACGGGCTCCCGCGCAGGCCGTGCAGGAGGTAGATCACCGGGAACCGCCGATCGGAGCCGTCGCCCGGCGGCAGGTAGACAGCGCTCGCTCGCCTGTCCCACGCGACCTCGCGGTTCGGGATCCGGCCCGACCAAACGGTGCCTCCGGCCGGCCCGTGGGCGACGGCCGTCCACGAGGACGGAAGCCCGAGCGCGGCGGCGGCGACGAGCGCGGAGAGCACCCCTCCATCGAAGCGCGGAGCGGGTTGCGGCCGGGTTAACCGTCGGTTGCGGAGGCGTCGGTACAATTTCGATACCTGATACACCGATTGGAGGATGTACCGTTGAGCAACCTCTTGCTCGTCCCCCTGGAAGACACCGTCGTCTTCCCGAACATGACCGTCACGCTGACCGTCGAGGTCGGCGACGAGGACCAGGTGCTGCTCGTGCCGCGCCATGAGCACGACTACGCCAAGGTCGGGACAGTCGCCGAGGTAATCGACCGGGTGCGCCTGCCCGGCGGCGGCCGCGCCGTCGCCCTCGCGGGCAGCCACCGGGGCGTGATCGGCGCCGCGGCGTCGGATTCCCAGGGCCGGCTGCGCGTCGACGTCGAGGAGCGTCCCGACGACGAGCCCCGCACGGGGCGCGTCAAGGAGCTCGAGCTCGAGTACCGCGCCGTGGTCGAGGAGATCCTCGAGCTGCGTGACGCCGACGAGCGTGTCGGCGCGTTCCTGCGCTCGATCGGCGAGCCCGGCGCGCTGGCGGACACGGCCGGCTATTCCCCCGACCTGACCTTCGAGCAGAAGGTCGAGCTGCTGGAGACGCTCGACGTCGCCGAGCGGCTCGAGCTCGCCGTCCGCCTTCAGCGCGAGCGGCTCGCCGAGCTGCAGGTGCGCCGTCGGATTCGCGACGACGTGGAGTCCGGCGCCCAGAAGCAGCAGCGCGAGTACTTCCTGCGCAAGCAGATGGACTCGATTCGCAAGGAGCTCGGCGAGGACGAGGGCTCCGTGATCGAGGAGTACCGGAAGAAGATCGAAGAGGCCGGGATGCCCGAGGCCGTCCGCGAGCAGGCCGACCGGGAGCTGCGGCGGCTCGAGACGATGGGCGAGGGCAGCGGCGAGTCGTCGATGATCCGCACCTACCTCGACTGGCTCGTGTCGGTGCCGTGGGCGAAGCGCTCCGAGGAGACGCTCGATCCCGTGCACGCGCGCGAGATCCTCGACGCGGACCACGCGGGTCTCGAGGACGTGAAGGAGCGGATCGTCGAGTATCTGGCCGTGCGCAAGCTGCGGCAGGACCGCGGCATCCCGAACGACAAGCGCTCGGGCGCGATCCTGACGCTGATCGGGCCGCCTGGAACCGGCAAGACGTCGATCGGCGAGTCGATCGCAAAGGCGCTCGGTCGCGAGTTCGTGCGGATGTCGCTCGGCGGCGTCCGTGACGAGGCGGAGATCCGCGGTCACCGGCGCACGTACATCGGCGCCCTGCCGGGCCGGCTCGTCCGCGCCCTGCGCGACGCCGGGACGATGAACCCGGTGATCATGCTGGACGAGGTCGACAAGGTCGGCGCCGATTGGCGCGGGGATCCTTCCGCCGCGCTGCTCGAGGTGCTCGACCCGGCGCAGAACCACTCGTTCCGCGACCACTACCTCGACGTCGAGCTCGACCTGTCCGAGGTCGTCTTCATCGCGACCGCGAACGTCGCCGAGACGATCCCCGGGCCGCTGCTCGACCGCATGGAGGTCATCCGCTTCGACGGCTACACCGTCGACGAGAAGCTCGCGATCGCACGCGGCTACCTGTGGCCGCGACAGGTCGAGCGGAACGGCCTGCGGGCGGAGGAGGTCGCCGTGGAGGACGCGACGCTGAAGCTCGTCGTCTCCGAATACACGCGCGAGGCTGGTGTCCGCCAGCTCGAGCGGGAGCTCGGGAAGATCCTGCGCAAGGTCGCGACGCGGGTCGCGTCGGGCGAGGACGGACCGGTCATGGTCGACCTCGCCACCGTGCGAGACGCCCTCGGCCGGCAGCGGTTCTTCCAGGAGGCCGCGGAGCGGACGGCGGTGCCGGGCGTCGCGACGGGTCTCGCAGTGACCGGAACGGGCGGGGACGTCCTGTTCGTCGAGGCGACCTCGATGGACGGCGGCCGCGACCTCGTCCTGACCGGGCAGCTCGGCGACGTGATGAAGGAGTCGGCGCGGATCGCGCTCTCCTACGTCCGCTCGCACTCGGGTGAGCTCGGGATCGACGAGCGCTCGTTCGACGACCGCGCGTTCCACGTGCACGTTCCTGCGGGTGCGATCCCGAAGGACGGGCCGAGCGCGGGGATCACGATGGCGACCGCGCTCGCGTCGCTTCTCTCGGGCCGGCCGGTGAAGCACACTGTCGGCATGACCGGCGAGGTGACCCTGCAGGGCCGCGTGCTGCCGATCGGCGGGCTGAAGCAGAAGGTGCTCGCCGCACATGCCGCGGGCCTGACCGACGTCATCATCCCGGAGCGGAACCGCGCCGACCTCGAGGACGTTCCGGAGGATGTGCGGGAAGAGATGCGCTTCCATCCCGTGATGACACTGGGCGAGGTGCTCGACCTGGCGTTGGAGCCCGCCGTGCAGCTCCATGCGGTGTCGTAGTTGCACGCCGCTGCCCGAGGAGGTCGCCCGCGCGGTCGACCTCCTCGGGCGCCGCTGGTCGCTCGCGATCGTCTTCGCGGCGTCGCAGTCGGGCGCGGTGCGCTTCAACGAGTTCAAGCAGGTGCTCGAGGGGATCCCGCCGCGGACGCTCGCTCAGCGCCTCGCGGAGCTCGAGGACGCCGGCGTGCTGGAGCGGCGCGTCTTCGATGCGCGGCCGCCGCGGGTCGAGTACCGGCTGACACCAAGCGGCAAGCGGCTGACGCACGTCGTACGCGCGCTCGAGCGCTGGGCGTCGTAGTGCGAGTCGAGGACTTCGAGGTTCCGCAGGAAGCGGATCCGTTCTACCCGGAGATGCTGGACGAGGTGGGCGGCCTCGCGAAGCCGAACAACCTCGCGCTCGTCGCCGCCGCGGCGTCGCGTCTCGAGCCGGGCGAGAGTTACGTCGAGATCGGCTCGTTCAAGGGCGCGTCGCTGATCGCCGCCTCACGTGCGTGGGACGGCGACGTCGTCGCGATCGACGACTTCTCGATGGGCGAGGGAAGCCGCGAGCGGCTGGAGCAGAACCTGGCGCGGTTCGGCGGGCATGCCGAGATCCTCGAGGGCGACGCGTTCGAACTCCTGCGCGGCGGCGCGCTCGAGGGCCGGCGCGTCGGCGTCTACTACTACGACGCCGCGCACGACTACGAGTCGCAGCTCGAGGGGCTGCGGCTGATCGAGCCGTACCTCGCTGAGCGGGCATTACTGATCGTCGACGACAGCGACTGGGAGCGCGTCGACCGCGCAATCGCCTATTACCTCGCTGAACAGCCGCGAGCCCGAGAGCTCGCCCGTCTGGGCGGCAAGGACCGAGGCCACCCCGAGTGGTGGGAAGGCGTGTCCATCATCGCCTGGTCCGGGGGAACCTAGGTTTCCCGCGCCTTTAGGCCGCTGAGCGAAGGCTCTCGAGCTCGCGCTCGGTTGCGAGGCGCGACAGCGCCTGCGTCTCGATCTGCCGCACGCGCTCGCGGGTGATGCCGAGCTCCTTGCCGATCGCCTCGAGCGACATCGGGTCTCGGTCGCCGTCGAGCCCGTAGCGGAGTTTGATCACGGTCCGCTCGCGCTCGGGCAGCATCTCGACTGCACGGTGCAGCGCGTCCTCGCCGAGGCTGACCGTGACCACCTCCTCCACGTTGCCGCGCTCGGTCGCGACGAGGTCGCCGAATGCAGTATCGCCCGCGTCGCCGACCGGCTTGTCGAGCGACGCGACGGCGCGCGCGGCCTCCCGCACCTCCCGCACCTGCTTCAGCGGCAGCTTCGCCTTCTTCGCGATCTCCTCGTCGGTCGGCGGCCGCTCGAGCTTCGCCATCAGCTCGCGCTCGGCCCGCGACATCTTCTGCTCGCGCTCGATGATGTGGACGGGGATGCGGATCGTCCGCGACTTGTTCGCGACACCCCGCTGCACAGCCTGGCGGATCCACCACGTCGCGTACGTCGAGAACTTGTAGCCGCGCCGCCAGTCGAACTTCTCGACGCCGCGGATCAGACCGATGATCCCCTCCTGGATCAGGTCGAGCAGCGAGAGTCCGTGACCCTGGTACTTCTTCGCGATCGACACGACGAGGCGGAGGTTCGAGTTGATCATGATGTCCTTCGCCTCTTTGTCGCCGTGCTCGATCCGCTTCGCGAGCTCGACCTCCTCGGCCGCGGTCAGCAGCGGGTACCGGCCGGCCTCGTTGAGGAAGAGCTGCAGCGAGTCCGTCGTCATCACCGCGAGGTCGCCGTTGACGTACGTCGGCTGCTCGACCCTCGCGTTGGCGCAGTCGTCCGTCAGCTCGATGCCGCGCTCCTCGAGTTGCTCGTAGACCGCGGCGATCGCGTCGTCCTCGAGCTCGAGCTCCTGTACGAGCTCGCTGAAGGCGGAGAGATTGACGCAGCCACGCTCCTCGCCCTGGTCGATCAGCACTTTGAGCTGGTCCGTGCTCATACGATCCGCTACTCCCCGCTCAGTTGAGGAATTAACGTGCCCGCGCGGGATTTCGTTGCGCGCAAGGGCGCTAAACTGGCCTCGTGGCACCCGACTCGATCTGGGAGATCGTGTTCCTGATGGTGATCCTGAAGATCCCCATCGTCTACCTCTGCTGGGTCGTCTGGTGGGCGATCAAGGCGGAGCCGAGGCCCGAGGAGGGCGCGGCGGTGACCGCGGTGCTCGGCGGGGACGACGGCTCCGGCGGCACGCGCCGGCGCAGGACGCCACGCCGGCTGCGCCCCGGCCCGCGCGGAGGACCCGCCCGCACGTACGCGCGGTCCGCGCGCGCCGCCGCCGCAGGGCGGGCTAAGCTCGACCGGTGAGCTCGGAGCCCATCGACCGGCTGGCGCCGCACGAGGCCGTCGCCGGATTCCTGGCCGCCCTGGCGCTCTTCGTCGAGGTGATCGGGATCGCGTGGCACCCGCTCCGCCTGATCCCGATCTCGCTGCTGCTCGGGCTGATCGCGGCGGCGATGGGCGGCCGCTACCAGCGCCTCGCCTACACCGCCGTGCTCGTCGGCGCGGTCTCGTTCTTCCTCGGGATGACGGCGGCCGTCATCTTCAAGCATCCGTTGTGGTAGGGAGGAGTCCGGCGGCTCGAGCCGCATTGCTTCAATACCTGTGATGGAAGTCGACGGCCTCAACGCGGGCTATGCCGCGGTTCTGCTCGAGGAGTACCTCGAGAACCCCGAAGCCGTCCCCGCCGAGTGGCGTGCGCTCTTCGAGAGCGCACCCGAGGAGCTGCTGGACACCTATCCCGGCCTGAAGCGGCTGCTCGAGCGGCTCGGCGGCAACGGCAACGGGCACGCACCGGTCGCCGTTGCGCCGGCGCCTGCTCCGGCCGCCGTCGACGACGAGCTGATCGGCGGTGTCGCCGCCTCGATGGCGCTCGTCAAGGCCTACCGCATGCACGGGCACCTCGCGGCGCATCTCGATCCGCTCGGCTCCGACCCGCCCGGCGATCCGGCGCTCGAGCCCGAGCGGCTCGTGCCGAAGCTGACGCCGCGTCTCCAGGCGCGCATCCCGGCCCGCGTCCTCCGCCTGTACGTCCCGGGCGACACGCTCGCCGAGGCCCTGCCGCACCTCCAGGAGACGTACACCGGGACGATCGCCTACGAGATCGAGCACATCTCCGACCACGAGGAGCGCGTCTGGCTCCGCCAGGCGATCGAGTCCGGCCGCTACCGGCAGCCGCTCTCAGCCGAGGAGAAGACGCGCCTGCTCGCCCGCCTCACGGAGGTCGAGGGGATGGAGCACTACCTGCGCCGCGCGTTCCTCGGCCAGAAGCAGTTCTCGGTCGAAGGGCTCGACGTGATGATTCCGATGCTCGACGAGTCGATCCAGCTCGGCGCCGAAGGCGGTGCGCACGAGGTCGTGATCGGGATGGCGCACCGCGGCCGCCTCAACGTGCTCGCGCACGTCGTCGGGCGCCCGTACGAGGAGATCCTCCGCGAGTTCGAGGGCGAGCGGACGATCGAGGCCGTCGTCTCGAGCGACGAGGGCGGGACGGGCGACGTCAAGTATCACCTCGGCGCGAGAGGCGTGCGGACGACGCCTGTGGGCGACATCACCGTTACGCTCGCGTCGAACCCGAGCCACCTCGAGGCCGTCGACCCGGTCGTCGAGGGCCGCGCGCGGGCGGAGCAGACCGACCGCTCGACGCGCGAGGGTCGCCACGATCCCGCGGTCGCGTTGCCGGTCCTCATCCACGGCGACGCGTCGTTCGCCGGCCAGGGCGAGGTGGCAGAGACGCTCAACCTGCAGGCGCTCGACGGCTATTCGACCGGCGGCACGCTGCACCTGATCGCGAACAACCAGATCGGCTTCACGACCGATCCGACCGAGGGCCGCTCGACGCGGTACTCGAGCGACCTCGCCAAGGGCTTCGATATCCCGATCATCCACGTCAACGCAGACGATCCCGAGGCCGCGATCGCGTCGATCCGGCTCGCGCTCGCGTATCGCCGCAAGTTCGGCCACGACGTCGTCGTCGACCTCGTCGGCTACCGTCGGCACGGTCACAACGAGCAGGACGAGGCCGCGTACACGCAGCCGCTGATGGCGGCGCTGATCGCGCAGCATCCGACGGTCCGCGAGCAGTTCGCGCAGCGGCTCGCCGAGGAGGGCGTCGTCTCGGCCGAGCAGTCGCAGGAGCTGTACGACCGCTTCCAGCGCCAGCTGAAGGAGGCGCACGAGCATCTGAAGCAGAGCTTCGGCGCGACGGTCTCGCAGCCGGTGCGCGACGGACGCATCCCCGCGTCGACCGAGGAGGAGGTCGTGACCGCGGTCGCGGCCGACCGCCTGCGCGCGCTGAACGAGCAGCTGCTGCGCGTCCCGGAAGGCTTCAAGCCGCATCCGAAGCTGTGGAAGCAGCTCGAGCGCCGGCGCGACGCGCTCGACCAGGGCGGAATCGACTGGGGCCAGGCCGAGGCGCTCGCGATGGCGTCGCTGCTCGTCGAGGGGATCCCGATCCGGCTCACCGGCCAGGACACGGAGCGCGGCACGTTCTCGCACCGCCACGTCGTCCTGCACGACGTGGAGACGGGAGAGCGGTTCACGCCGATGCAGCACCTCGACGACGCGGGTGCATCGTTCGAGATCCACAACTCGCCGCTGTCGGAGTACGGCCCGGTCGGCTTCGAGTACGGCTACTCCGTCGCCGCCGGCGAGGCGCTCGTGCTCTGGGAGGCGCAGTTCGGCGACTTCGTCAACGGCGCGCAGATCATCCTCGATCAGTTCGTCGTCGCCGGGCTCTCGAAATGGGGGGAGACGTCGCGGCTGACGCTGCTCCTTCCCCACGGCTACGAGGGCAACGGGCCCGAGCATTCGAGCGCTCGGCTCGAGCGCTTCCTCCAGCTCGCCGCGCAGGAGAACATCCGGATCGCGAATCCGTCGACCGCCGCGCAGCATTTCCACCTGATGCGGCGGCAGGCGCTCGACGCGACTGCGCGCCCGCTCGTCGTGATGACGCCGAAGGGGCTGCTGCGGCTGAAACAGGCAGCGTCGACGCTGACCGAGCTCGACTCCGGCAAGTTCCACCCGGTGCTGCCGGAGCCCGTCGTCGACGCGGAGCGCGTGACGCGCCTCGTCCTCGTCTCCGGGAAGGTCTACTACGACATCGCCGGGCACGAGGAGGGCGCGGCGGCGGAGCACGTCGCGGTCGTCCGGATCGAGCAGCTGTATCCGTTCCCGGTCGAGGCGGCGCGCGAGGCGATCGCCGCGTATCCGAACCTGAAGCAGATCGTCTGGGCGCAGGAGGAGCCGCAGAACATGGGCGCGTGGCGCGCGATCCGCCACCGCCTCGAGGAGGCGAAGCCCGACGACGTGCCGCTCCTCTACGTCGGCCGGCCGTGGCGGGCTAGCCCCTCCGAGGGCTACCCGACGGCGCACCTGCGCGAGCAGGACAGGATCGCGCGGTCCGCGCTCGGCGTTTGAATCTCCTGCCGCAGAAGCGGATCATCGACGGATGAGCACGGTCGTCTCGCGACTCGAGGAGTCGGTCTCCGGCTCCGACCGGCGCGCGTGGCTCGCCCGCCGCGCCGTCGGCATCGTCCTCGTCGCCGCCGCGTACTACCTGACGGGGAAAGCCGGCCTGCACCTCAGGTACTTCCATGACACCGTCACGGCGCTGTGGCCGCCCGTCGGCGTCGGGATCGCCGCGCTGCTGATCTGGGGACCCGGGCTCTGGCCGGGGATCGTGATCGCCGACCTGGCCGTCGGCGACTACTCGACACCACTCGGAACGGTACTCGGGCAGACGACCGGGAACACGCTCGAGGTGCTCGTCGCGGCCCTCCTCCTGCGGCGCCTGACGAAGGGGCGCCTCGGGCTCGAGCGCGTCGGCGACGTCCTCTCGCTCGTCGTCGCCGCCACGGCCGGCACCGTGATCAGCGCGACCTTCGGCACTGTCTCGCTCCGCCTGGGAAACGTGATCCCCGGGCACGAGACGTGGGAGGTCTGGCACACGTGGTGGCTCGCGGATCTGTCGGGAGCGCTCGTCGTCGCGCCCGCCATCCTCGTCTGGGCGACCGCCCGCGCGCGCTTCGACCGCCGGTCCGCTGCCGAGGGGATCCTGCTGCTCGCGACGCTGGTCGCACTCGTGGAGCTTCCGACGCAACGCGACGTGCCCTACGTCGTCTTTCCCGCTCTGATCTGGGCGGCGCTGCGATTCGGCACCCGCGGCGCTGCGACGGCCGTGCTCCTGACCTCGTCGCTCATCGTCTGGAACACGGCTCACAACGACGGGCCGTTCGTGCGCGACTCGACCACCGCGAGCCTTCTCTCGACCCAGTTGTTCGTCGCCGTCGCGGCGGTGACGTCGCTCGTGCTCGCCGCAATCACGGCGGAGCGGCTCCGCGCAGTCGGCGCCGAGCGCGAGCTCGCGCACGAGCAGGCAGCGCTGCGGCGGATCGCCACGCTCGTCGCCGCCGAAGTCGATCCGGCCGAGCTCTTCGCCCGTGTAACCGAGGAGGTGAGCGGCGTCCTCGCGGCGCCGAGCGCTGCCGTACTGCGCTTCGAGGACGACGGCCATGCAACGCTCCTCGGCGTCACGCGCACGAACCTCCTCGGGCTTCCTGTCGGCTCGGAGCTTCCGCTCGCCGAGAGCAACGTCCTCGCGCGCGTCCACGGCACGGGCGAGGCACAGCGCCTCGACGACTACGAGGGCGAGACCGGCGGGCTCGTCGAGCGGCTGCGCGCCGCCGGTGCCCGTTCCTCCGTCGCCGCCCCGGTTCACGTCGGCGGCCGGCTCTGGGGTGCGTTGGTGGCGACGTCACTCGATGCGCCGCTCGAGTCGAGTGCCGAGCGCCGGCTGACGGACTTCGCCGACCTCGTCGCGCAGGCGCTCGCGAATGCCGACGCCTACGAGAAGCTCGCCGCGTCGCGTGCGCGCATCGTCGAGGCCGGCGACACCGAGCGCCGTCGCCTCGAGCGGAACCTTCACGACGGGGCGCAGCAGCGGCTCGTCTCGCTCGCGCTGCAGCTGCGGATCGTAGGCGCCAAGCTCGACGCCGATCCGCAGGCGGCGCGAGAGCTCGTCGTGGCCGCGCAGAGCGAGCTCGAGCAGGCGCTCTCGGAGCTCCGCGAGCTCGCACGCGGCATCCATCCGGCCGTCCTCTCGGAGCGCGGACTCGGGCCGGCGCTCGCGGCGCTCGTCGACCGGGCGCCCGTCGAGGTGGCGCTGCACGAGCCGCCGGCGGAGCGGCTTCCCGAGCCGGTCGAGGCGGCGGCTTACTACCTCGTCGCCGAGGCACTGACGAACGTCGCGAAGTACGCGGGCGCGTCCCACGTCGACGTCAGCGTGACCCGCGACGGGCAGCGGGCGGTCGTCGTCGTCTCGGACGACGGCGTCGGCGGCGCGGACGCCTCGTACGGGTCCGGCCTGCGCGGTCTCGCGGACCGCATCGAAGCGCTCGGCGGCCGGTTGCGCGTCGAGAGCCCGTCAGGCGGCGGGACGCGCATCGCGGCCGAGATTCCGGTCTAGCGACGGCGCGTGCGGCCGTAGGCCTTCAGCGCCGACGAGGCGACCTTCGGGCCGTGCTTCCGGGCGAGGTCGAGCACCTGCTTGCGCTGCCTCGGCGGCAGGCGTCGGTAGATGTCGTACGCCGTCAGCGCGAGCCCGAGCGGGCCGGCGCGACGGGTCAGGAACTTGAGCGGCGCCACCGGGTCATCGTAGCCGCAGGCCCCGGCGCCTAGCCGCCGTGACCGCCGCCGCCGTGGCCGTTGCCGTCGTGGCCGTTGCCGTGGTCGTCGCCGTCGTGGTGGTTGCCGTGGTCGTCGCCGTGATCCTTGTCGTCGCCCGAGGGCGCCGGCGGCACCGGCGGAGGCGCGGGCTCGACGGGCGCGGGCTCGACGGGGGCGGGCGCGGCGGGCGCGGGTTGCTCGACCTGGACGGCGAGGACGCGCACCGAGGACTCCGGCTGCGGCGCGGGAGCAGGGGCAGGTGCGGGAGCCGGCGCCGGAGCGGGGGCAGGGGCAGGGGCGGGGGCCGGAGCAGGGGCGGGCGCCGGCGCCGGGGCGGGCGGGGGAGCGACCGGGCGCGGCCGGGTGAGGCGCGCGTGCGGCGCCTGCGGCTTCGCGGCGGGTCGCGGCGCCGCGTGGACGATCACGCGAGAGGCGAGCTGCGGCGACGGCGCGAGCCTGACGGGCTGCCGCCGGGCCGGGAGGGCAACGTGGACGCGCTGGGCCCGCTTCGGGACGGCGCGCGGGAAGATGGGGGCCCTGACGACCGTTCTGGTGGACGATGGCGGCGCCGCGACCTCGATCAGCGTCCCATGCGGGCCGTCGAGGGTACGCGGGATGGAGATTGCGACGGCGACTACGCCGACGGCGGCAACTGCGGGAAGCACGCGGCGGATACCCCTCATGGTCGGCTCCTCTTTTGCCGAAGACATCACTCGATCGAGGTATCGGCACGGAGCCTTCGGGCCTGAAGACTGAAGAGACACACCATGGCTAGTTTCAAGGTCAAGCTCGTCCTGTACTTCCTCCTGCTCTCGCTGCTGCCGGTGGCCGCTGCGTTCTGGGGGTTTTCGACGGTCGCCTCGCACGGCGAGACGCGTCGCGTCGACGCCCGCCTCCAGGCGGGACTGCGGGCCGGGCTCGCCGCCTACCAGCAGAAGCTCGACGCGGCCCAGGCCGTCGCTTCCGGGCTCGCCCAGAGGCGCGCCTTCCAGCGGAGCCTCGAGCACGAGGACAAGCGCGCGGTCGCGCGGATGCTGCACGGCCGCCGGAACGTCGAGGTCGTGAGCCCGTACGGGTTGCGGGTCGGGCCGTCGCCGCCGCTGCTCTCCGCGCGACGCACGGCCGACGTCTTCACGAGCGAGGGTCTCGCCGGATCGGTGATCGTCTTCGTGCCCTTCGACACGCGGCTCGCCGTCCAGCTCCGCAAGTCGTCCGGTCTCAATCCGGACGACGCGCTCATCATCGTCGACGGCACGCGCGTCGTCGCCTCGTCGCCGCCCGTCTTCGGCTTCGCCAGCCTCAAGCCGGGTACGGCCCGGGTCGTCACGATCGGCGGCGCGCGGTATCGCGCGCTCGGCGCCGGCTCGCTGGACGAGTTCCGCGCGACGCGACTCGCCGTCATCAGTCCTCAGCGCGCGATCGACGCGGCGGCCGCGAAAACGCGCGAGCGGCTGCTCGTGTTCATGCTCGCCGTGCTCGTCCTCGTGGCGATCGTGGCGTACTTCGAGGGACGTTCGATCGTCCGGAATCTCGCCGGCCTCGTCGAGGCGGCTCGCGGGATCGCACGCGGGCGCCTGAACGAGCGCGTGCCCGTCCGTGGGCGCGACGAGTTCGCGCAGCTCGGCCGCGCGTTCAACGAGATGGCCGACCAGCTGCAGGAACGCCTCGCAGAGCTCGAGTCCGAGCGCCAGCGCCTGCGCGAGGCGTTCGCCCGCTTCGCGGACGCGCTCGGCGCGACGCACGATCCGGATCAGCTTCTGCGCGTCGTCCTCGACACGGCCGTCCAGGCGACAAGCGCCGCGGGAGCCGCGATCGTCGGCGACACACGGGCCGAGCTCCTGCACGTCGGCGAGATCGAAGGAGGCGGGGACAGGCTCGAGCTACCGCTCAATGCGGGCCGCTCGAGCTTCGGCACGCTCGTCATCGTCGGCGACTCGTTCGACGAGGAGGCTCGCCTGACGGCGACCTCGCTCGCGGCGCAGGCCGTGGTCGCGCTCGAGAACGCGCGGCTGCACGGGATCGTCGAACGGCAGGCGCTCGCGGACGACCTCACCGACCTCGCCAACCGGCGGCGCTGCGAGGACGCGCTCTCCGCCGAGCTCGCGCGCGCCGAGCGCTTCGGCACCTCGCTGACAGTCGTCTTTGCGGACCTCGACGAGTTCAAGGCCGTCAACGACCGCCACGGCCATCCGTGCGGCGACCTGGTCCTGCGCGAGTTCGCGGCCGTTCTCCGCGCGACGGTCCGCGAGGCCGACGTGGCCGGCCGCTGGGGCGGCGAGGAGTTCCTCCTGCTCCTGCCGGGCACCGACGCCGCCGGCGGCGCCCAGCTCGCCGAGCGAATCCGGACGGAGCTCGAGAACCGCGTCGTCCTGGCCCCGGACGGCACCCCGATCGGCGTCACGTGCAGCTTCGGCCTGGCCTCGTATCCCGCGCTGGAGGGCGCCGGCGCGCTGCTGGCGGCCGCAGACGAGGCCCTCTACCGGGCCAAGCGGAACGGCAAGAACCGGGTCGAGGTCGCCGACGCGCTCGTGCGGCGTCCGTAGCTTTTCCTAACCTCCCCTCAACAATCCTTCCTGAAAACTGGGTACACTCCCCCGGTTCCGCCCCCAAGCAGGAGGAAAGGCCCTTATGTCGGTTGAGACTCCGTCCCTCTTCGCGCAGGTCATCCAGGATCACCTCGAGCTGAAGCAGCGCAATCAGGAGCTCGAGCCTGCGATGCCGCTCGACCAGTACAAGGTCGAGGACCCGTTCGACAACCACCCGCTTTTCAAGACCGAGGAGCAGGCTCGCATCGAGGAGACCATGGACGGCGTCGAGCCGGACATCGTCACCCACACGGCGGAGCCCGTCCTCGCGTGGCCCGGCGAGGACACCGCCGAGCACAGCGGACCGGAGCTCGAGGACACCGGGCTCTGGAGCCGCTCGCGCGACTTCGACTGGGGCGACTAGCCCCGGCGCGCGGTCTGTCGTGGCCCGAGCGGCCGCGGCGGGCCGGCAGGCGCCCGCCGGAGTTTGTGGCTCTGAGCCACTAGTGCGCTCGCTGCGCTACAGCACTCCCGCGACGATCCGCAGGTCATCGACGAACGCGGCGAGCTCCCGGCGGCGGCTCTCGTCGTCCCGCTGCCGCAGGATCGCCGAGGGATGGATCGTCGCCGTGACGTGCTCGGCGAGTTCGGACTCCACCCACTCGCCGCGATGCTGCGTCACCCGGAACTGCTTGCCGAGGAGCGACTGCGCGGCCGTCGCGCCGAGGCAGACGAGGACGCGAGGCGACACGACCGCGAGCTCGGCGTCGAGCCAGGGGCGACAGGCGGCGAGCTCCGTCCAGTTCGGCTTCGCGTGGATCCGCCGCTTCCCCCGTGCCTCCCACTTGAAGTGCTTCACCGCGTTCGTCACGTATGCGAGCGACCGGTCGATTCCCGCCTCCTCGAGCGCGCGGTCGAGCAGCTTCCCGGCCGGGCCGACGAACGGCCGCCCTCCCTGGTCCTCCTGGTCGCCCGGTTGTTCGCCGACGAACATCACCTGCGCATCCGAGGATCCCTCGCCGAAGACTGTCTGCGTACCGAGCTCCCACAGGTGGCAGGCACGGCACGCGGCCGCCGCCTCTCGCAGCTTCTCCAGCGTCGGCCCGTCGGGGATGTACTCCGCCGCGCTCACCCTTTCGCCATACCCATTCGGCCGCTTTTCCCTCCAGAAGGCGCGCGGAGGGACGCGATCGAGCGCCTCCGCTTCAGGCCAGAGG
>Ga0066710_100001063_pt1 | contig 19311 bp, 15 predicted proteins | sample GraSoiAngelo_159_FD_79666 | JGI IMG/M metagenome (GOLD analysis project Ga0066710, IMG submission 79666) | Grasslands soil microbial communities from the Angelo Coastal Reserve, California, USA - 14_1009_16_40cm | ecosystem: Environmental > Terrestrial > Soil > Grasslands | place: USA...
CTTCATCGACCTCTACCCTCTGCTGCCCTACCAGATCGACCTTATCATCCAGGTCGTTTCTGGGCTCCGCACGCAGGGCGGCGCAAGCAAGCACGTGGGCGGCGCGAACCGCACGATCATCAAGCTCGCGCAGCAGCTGCTCATCAACCCGGCCGTTAACCTGGCCGACGAGCCGCTCGGCGCACTGGTGCGACTCGACCAAGTCTATGACCTCGTCGAAGGCAACATCGGCTCCGAGCTGCGCGCGAAGATCGCGACCGTCGCCAAGGAGCTGAGCCACCCGCTCGCGCAGCCCGTCGCCAAGGTCATCTGTCTCCTCCAGTACGTGAAGAGTGTGCACCGCACGGCCGAGAACATCGCGGCCGCCCTGCACCCCGGCGCCGCGTCCGACTCCCAGCTCGCAGCGGTGAAAGAAGCACTAGGCGAGCTGGAGTCCGCGCACAAGGTTCGGCGCGGTGACGATGGGTACCGCATCCCAACGCCGGCCGAAGACGACTGGGAGCGCCTTCGCAACGGCATAAGTCCCAAGCCTGGCGACTCGCACCGCCTCTATTCGGAGGTGCTGTCCTCGTTCTGGCAGCCGCAGCCGGCCCATACGCTCTTCGAGACCAAGACCTTCAAGGCCGGCCTTGCCATCCACGGCCGCGAGGTGGTCGCCGGCGACATGATGTTTCACGTCCATCTCGTCGACGAAGGAAAGGAGTTCCAGTCGCTCGCGACCGAACTTCGGATCCGGAGCCAGCAAGAGCGGAAGAGCGTCTTCTGGGGCATCGCCCTCAACCAGGCGATCGACCGGGAGACGGTCGAGCTGTTCCGATCGAAGGAGATGCTCGCCCGCAAGGAACGCGAGACGAAGGGCGAGGATACCCCCGGGCTCATCGCCGAAGAACGGGTCCGGCAGCGCCGGCACAACGACGAGCTCCGGCGCCTCATGAAGGCGGCGTGCCTCTCGGGCAGCGTTTACTTCCGAGGCAACGACCGCAGCCCTGGTGACCGCGCCGTCGACGTCGGCAAGAGCGCAGCCGAGATCCTCGGGCACGTGCTGCCTGAGGTCTTTGATCGCTTCAAAGAGGCCGCCGCCAAGTCGTCCGACGTGAAGAGGGGTGTCGATGTGCTCTTCACCGCGGAGAACCTGCAGGGCCTACCTCCGGTGTTCGGCAGCCTGGGCCTTCTCCGGGACGAGAAGGGAAAGCCCGTCTTTCGCGTCGAGAGCGGTCCACTGAAGGAAGTGCTGGACCGTATCGACGAGCGCGCTAACTACGGCGACACCGCGAGCGGTCGCTTCCTCTCCGACGAGTTTGCGAAAGAGCCATTTGGCTGGGACTTCGAGACCGTGCGCCTTCTCGTTCTCTCGCTGCTGCGTGCCGGAAGGATCGAGGCGACCAGCAAGGGGCAGACGATCGACTCGGTCACCGGCGTGGATGCCCGGGACACCTTCTCCAACAACAACCTGTTTCGACAGGCGTCGTTCCGCCCGAAGAAGGGCATCGAGTTCGAGGAGCTGGTCAAGGCCTCGGAAGCCTTCCGCGATACCTTCGGAACCGAGGTGCGCGAGCTGAATGCAGGCGCGATCGTTCAAGAACTGCGCAAGGAGATCGCGCGCCACGAAGACACCGTGACCTCCGCGTTCGGGCTGCTGACAGCGCATCGACTGCCTGGCGGCGCCGTCCTCGAAAGTGCCCTCGGGCAGATGAAGGTCATCGTGCGTGGCTCCGAGGACAACGCGCTCGCCACGTTCAACTCGTCACACCGCTCGATCAAGGACGCGATCAGGCGCGCGGGTGAGCTCGAGCAGATCCTCACCGGACCTCGCCTGCATGACCTGGAGCGTGCGCGGCAGGCGCTGACGACGGCATGGCCCTTCCTGCGTCAAGAAGCCAATGTCTCCGACGAGCTGCACGCCAAGGCCACCGCACTGGAAGATCTGCTGGCCCGGGAGAGCTTCTACAAGGAGCTTCCCGCCATCGAGCAGAACTCCAAGGCGCTCGAGGTCGAGTACGAGAAGCGTTTTGAAGAGGCGCTGGCCGCACGCATCGACACGTACACGAACGCGTTCGATCGCCTCGTGAAAACTCCGGGCTGGGGCGAGATCGATGAGGACCAGCAGCGGCGGCTCGCGGCACCGTTCGAGCGGGGCAGGTCGCGCGAGACGGAGCGCCTGCCGATTCCGCAACTTCGCTCCGAACGCGATGCCTGCGACGGCAGGCTGCGAGCTGCCATCGCAGAGCTGCGCCACATCATCGACGGCGAGCGGGTCGTGAGCGTGAGTGTTGGGAGCTACTTCGGCGGCGGCATCGAGACCGAAGAGCAGCTCGACGCCGCGCTCGAAGGCGTCCGTGAGGAATGCGCGCGCCTCATCGGGGCGGGTAAGAAAGTGATCGTGCAGTAGGCGGCGCGGCGGATGGACAAGGACACACGAAACGCTATCGAACGCGCGACCCAGCGGGCCCGCAAGCTGCTCGAGGATGACTTCGCCTCGCAGCTCGAGGGCACGTTCGACGTGCAGCGGGATGGGAAAGTTGCCCCGAAGGCCGGCTCCCATCTGACACCGCGGCAGGTCTTCCAGCGGAACAAGATCGTCGCCGCGATCGAGCACAAGCGGGCTGCTGGCATGACTGCCGAGGAGGCAATCGTCGACTACCTACGCGACGCCGCGTTTACAACACTCAACCGCTTCGTCGCGCTCAAAATGCTCGAGGCGCGTGCGCTGGTGCAGGAGTGCATCACGAAGGGCGAGCGGTCGTCGGGCTACCGTGAGTTCTGCGGCTTGGCTCCCGGCGTCGCGCTCCTCCCCGAGAGCGCTGGTTATCGCCTCTACGTCGAGAGCCTGTTCGACGAGCTATCGACGGAGGTCAAGGTCCTGTTCGATCGTCGCGACACCGCGTCGGTCCTGTGGCCCAAGCGGGCCGCGTTCGAGCTGCTTCTTGAGGCTCTGAACACGGGGGACCTTTCGAAGGTGTGGGGAGAGGACGAGACCATCGGGTGGGTTTACCAGTTCTTCAATTCCAAGGAAGAACGGGCATCCATGCGGGACACCAAGCAGGGTGGATCCCAGGCGCCGCGCAACAGTCGCGAGCTGGCCGTTCGCAACCAGTTTTTCACGCCCCGATACGTCGTCGAGTTTCTCGTGGACAACACGCTTGGGCGGACGTGGCTCGAGATGCACGGTGATGGCAGCGATCTCGCCGAGCGGTGCCGTTACTTCGTGCGGAGCGAACAGGAGCAGACGCGAGCGCGCCAGAGGAAGGACCCGCGTGACCTGCGCGTCCTCGATCCGGCCTGCGGCTCCGGCCACTTCCTGCTCTACTGCTTCGACCTTCTCCTGACGATCTACGAGGAGGCCTGGGTGGCCAAGGCGTCGGGCGCGCGCAGCCACGCGACCGGCCGGACGCTGCGAGACGACTACGCGGACCTCGCGAACCTCAGACGTGCGACGCCGGCGCTCATCCTTGAGCACAACCTTCACGGCGTGGACATCGACCCGCGCGCCACGCAGATCGCCGCGCTCGCACTCTGGCTGCGCGCCCAGCGGGCGTGGAAGGACGTTCGCGTTCCAGCGACGGAGCGGCCGCCCGTGCGTCGCACGCACGTCGTCGTGGCTGAGCCAATGCCGGGCGACACGGCCCTCGTCGAGGAGTTTGCCGCGCGGCTCGATCCTGTGCTCCTGCGCGATCTCTTCCGGAGGATGGTGAGCGAGATGCGGCTTGCCGGCGAGCTCGGCACGCTCATCCCCGTCGAGGAGGGCATCGCTGCGGAGCTGCGCCGGGCGCGCGAGCAGTTCGTGACGCAGCGGACAACGGGCTTTCTCCCCGGCATGGCGCCTGTGCGGAAAGAGGGCGAGCTGGACATCTCAGGCATCGACGACGACAGCTTCTTCCACGAGGCCGAGGCGTGCCTCGTGGAGGCGCTCCGGCACTTCGCTGAAGCCGCGTCCGGTGGTGGCAGCGTGCGGCGACGGCTCTTCGCAGGCGATGCGGCGCAGGGCATCGCGCTGATCGACCTCCTGCGCACACGTTTCGACGTGGTGCTGATGAACCCACCGTTCGGCGCGGCGAGTCTTGCCGCCAAGAAGGAGTTCGAGAAAGCCTACCCGCGGACGAAGAACGACATCTACGCGGCCTTCGTCGAGCGCGGCATCGGGCTCCTGTGGCCGAACGGGCTACTCGGGGCGATCACGTCGCGCACCGGCTTCTTCCTGTCGAGCTTCCAGAAGTGGCGCGAAGAGATTCTCCTACAGGAGGCGCTGCCCGTCGTCTTCGCCGACCTGGGCTACGGCGTGATGGACGCTGCCATGGTCGAGGCCGCCGCCTACTGCCTGGAGAAACGCCCCGTGGTGGCATGAAGACCGTCTTTCTCCGCGTGCTGGAGGTGGACGACAAAGCGACCGGCCTACTCGGAGCTATCCGCGAGCCGGAGCGAGTTCGCGGACAGCAGCGCTTCGAATTGGATCCACGAAGTTTCGCGAGCATGCCGCGCTCGCCGTTTGCCTATTGGGTGAGTGAACGTCTCCGGCGGCTGTTCACGGACTTATCTCCCTTTGATGGGGAAGGGCGAACGGCGAAAGTAGGGCTTCAGACCTCAGATGACTTTCGATTCGTCCGGGCATGGTGGGCCGTGCCTGCAGCGCACGTCAGCGCGCGCTGGTTCCCGTTCGCAAAGGGCGGGACATTCTCGCCGTTTTATGTGGATGTCCATCTCGCGGTGAACTGGGAACGGGCGGGGCGCGAGATGAAGGCTTGGGCGGATCCCCTTTATGACAACTCTGGGTGGTCTCGAATTATCAAGAGCACAGAGCTGTACTTCCGTCCGGGCCTCACTTGGCCTCTCCGAGCGACGCGCTTTGCACCACAGGCGCTGCAAGGCGGCAGTGTTTTCTCCGTACGTGGCTACTGCGCGTTTACTCCAGAGAAGGACCTGGCCTGGACCCTCGCGGTATTCAATAGCTCAGTCTTCGACTACCTGTTTAAGGTGACGCTGGGTCGTTTTGGCTTTCCAGAGTTCATCGTAGGTGTTCTCCAGTTGCTGCCGTGGCCGGATTCTCCGAGCGTCATGGTGCAGAAGGTGCTTACGCGGGGCGCCCGCAGAGCCTGGTCGCTGAAGCGCTCACTCGACAGCCGCACCGAGTCCTCGCACGCCTTCACGCTTCCAGCCCTGTTGCAGGTCGCTGGCGCCGACATCGCTGCCCGTGCCGCAACGTGGGCGGAGCACGTTCGCACGGTCGACGGAGAGCTGTCCGGTATCCAGGCCGAGATCGACGAGCGCTGCTTCACCCTCTACGGTATCGACGAAGCCGATCGCCGATCCATCACCGAGGGCTTTGGCGGCGGGGACTCGGAGTCTCAGTCGAGCGAGGAGGCCAGCGAGGACGACGTCAACGAGGACGGTGCCAACGAGGACAGCGATGAGAGCGAGTCGGCCTCGGACGCAGCTGGCCTCGCAACGGCGGTTCTCTCCTGGGCCGTGGGCGTCGCCTTTGGCCGCTTCGACGTGCGGCTTGCAACCGGTGCGCGTCCGCTGCCCACCGAGCCCGAGCCGTTCGATCCTCTGCCCGCCTGTTCGCCCGGCATGCTCACCGGCGGGGACGGACTTCCGCTTGCCCGACCGCCCGCAGACTATTCGCTCGCGTTCCCCGAGAGCGGCGTTCTCGTCGACGACCGTGGTCACGCCCAGGACTTCGCGGCCGCGGTGCGCGCCGTGTTCGAAGTGATCTTCGGTGCCGACGCCGACCGCTGGTGGGACGACGTAGCGGCGCTGCTCGACCCGAAAGGCCACGACGTTCGTGGGTGGCTTGCCGGCAGCTTCTTCGAGCACCACCTCAAGCATCACTCCAAGAGCCGCAGGAAGGCGCCGATCCTCTGGCAGCTCGGCACGCCCTCCGGCCGCTATAGCGTGTGGCTCTATGCGCACCGTCTCACGCGTGACAGCTTCTTCCAACTCCAGAACGAGGTGGTCGGCCCGAAGCTCACCCATGAGGAACGGCAGCTCACGAGTCTGATGCAGAACGCGGGCGGCAGCCCCTCGGCGGCGGAGCGCAAGGAGATCGCCGCGCAGGAGGCCGTCGTAGAGGAGCTGCGCGCGATGCTCGACGAGGTGAAGCGCGTCGCGCCCCTGTGGAACCCGAACCTCGATGACGGCGTCGTGCTCACGATGGCGCCGCTCTGGCGCCTGGTTCCCCAGCACAAGCCCTGGCAGAAGGAGCTCAAGAGCAAGTGGGACGAGCTCGCCGCGGGCAAGTACGACTGGGCGCACCTCGCGGAGCACCTCTGGCCCGAGCGTGTGGTCCCGAAGTGTGCGACCGATCGGAGCTTGGCCATCGCCCACGGTGTCGAAGACGTGTTCTGGGTCGAGGATGAGAACGATAAGTGGAAGCCATGCACGCCGCCGGTCAGAGCGATCGTCGAGCTCGTCCGTGAGCGGAGCTCGCCGGCCGTGAAGGCCGCCCTGCAGAGCCTGCTCGACGCGCCTACCACATCGCGCGAAAGTCGTCGTCGCGGCGTTTCCGTTACGTCGAGGTTGGAAGCCGAAGTGTAATGGACAAGGACACACGCAACGCGATTGAACGCGCGACCAAGCGGGCCCGCAAGCTACTCGAGAACGACTTCGCCTCGCAGCTCGAGGCACGCTCGACGTGCAGCGGGATACCAAAGCGGCGCTGAAGGGGGGCTCCCATCTGAAGCCGCGGCAGGTCTTTCAGCGGGACAAGATCGGCGCCGCGATCGAGCACAAGCGCGCTGCGGGCATGACTGCCGCGGCGGTTGTCGTCGACTACCTACTCGAGACGGCGTATCTGCGAACCAAGAACGACGTCTACGCGGCGTTCGTCGAGCGCGGCATCGAGCTGCTCCATGCGAGGGGCCGTCTTGGTGCCATCACGTCGCGAACGGGATTCTTCCTCTCGAGTTTTCAGAAGTGGCGAGAGGACGTACTGCTGCGGAACGCGCCACCGGTCGTGTTCGCAGATCTGGGCTACGGTGTCCTGGATAGCGCCATGGTCGAGACTGCCGCCTACTGTTTGGAGGCACGGTCTTGACCGTCTTTTTCCGCGTCATCGAGGCGTCAGTGGATGACAAGGCAAGAGCCCTACGCGATGCTCTGCTCACCGAAGCGAGCCTCTCAAGGTTTGAGGTCGATGCCGAGAGTTTCCGCCTAGTACCAGGGAGTCCATTCGCTTACTGGATATCCGACAATGTGCGATCAACCTTCCGGCGATTTCCGCCCTACGAGAACGCATCGCGAACTGCGCTGGTCGGGGTTCAAACAAGCGACGACTTTCGACTATTTAGGTGCTGGTGGGAAGTCGACCTGACGAGGGCATCTGCGGCATCAACTTGGTTTCCGGCTCCCAAAGGTGGCAAGAGAGCTACCTACTATTCGGACATCACACTGCTGCTTCGCTACGACCGCCTTGGTCAGACTACCATTCAGCAAATTGGGAGGTTCGGCAGGGGCGCGACCCACTATCATCGTCCGGGATTCTCTTGGCCGCTGAGGGGCATTCAGTTCTCTGCTTGTGCTGTACCCCGCGGTTGCATTTTCACCGTGGGAGGCAAGATGGCTTTCGCGCCGAAACACGAGCTACTGCCTCTGCTCGGGATCCTCAACTCGAGATTCTTCGACTTCCTCCTGACAGTGCGTGCGGGGAAGGTCGGAGGAGTGCAGTACGAAGCGGGCTTGATTCAACAGACGCCCGTTCCGAGTCTGTCGAATGAAGATATCGATGTATTGGGGAACCTTGCCCGGCGCGCATGGCGAATCAAGCAGAAGCTCGACTCGACGATCGAGACATCTCACGCCTTCGTGTTGCCTCAAAGATCCACTGGAGACGAAGCCGCGCCTCGTCGTAAGTATGCGGGTGAAGTCGATCGTGGCGCCTTGGAGGCAGAGCTCGGCGAGATTCAACGGGAGATCGATGAGCGTGTGTTCGCCCTCTACGAAATCAGTGCAGCGGATCGGGCCGCCATTCAGAGCGCGCCGAAGCATGGCGCGATCTCGCAGCAGGATGATAGGGGTGAGAGCGAGCACCAAGCCGACGATGCAGAGGACTCGGAGGAGATACCGATCGGGGTCCCGATGCTGCCGGCCTTCTCGTGGTTCGTTGGTGTCGCCTTCGGTCGATTCGACAAGCGCCTCGCGACGGGCGAACGCCCGATTCCGCCCGAGCCAGAGCCGTTCGATCCGTTGCCGTCTCGCTCGCCTGGTATGTGGCCGGATGGCCAGGCGCGAGACCTGAACCTCCCTGACATCCTCGTCGATGATCCCGGCCACGACCACGATCTTGGGAGCCAAGTGGCCGCCGCCACCATGAACACCGGCTGGCCAATGCCCGACGATCTCCGCCTGTGGCTCTCGCACGAATTTTTCCAGCTTCACATCAAGATGTACTCGAAGAGCTCTCGCAAGGCTCCGATCTATTGGCAGTTAACGACGCGGTCGACGAGTTACTCGGTCTGGCTGTACTTGCACGCCTTCACCAAGGACACGCTCTACAAGGTCCAGAACGATTACGTCGCCCCGAAGCTCGCGCATGAGGAGCGCAGGGTGGAGTTACTGCGGCGAGAGCTGAGCGAGAGCCCAAATGGAGCAAAGCGCAAGACGCTCGCCGCTCAGGCAACGTTCGTTGACGAACTCCGCGCATTCCTCGACGAGGTGAAGCGCGTCGCTCCCCTTTGGAACCCAGACCTCGACGACGGTGTGATGATCAACTTCGCCCTGCTCTGGCGGCTCGTGCCCCACCATAAGCCGTGGCAGAAGGAACTCAAGGCGACGTGGGACGCGCTCTGCTCCGGAGACTACGACTGGGCGCACCTCGCGATGCGCCTGTGGCCCGAACGGGTGGTTCCCAAGTGCGCCACCGATCGTAGCCTCGCCATCGCACACGGCCTCGAGGAGGAGTTCTGGGTCGAGGGTTCCGATGGGAGGTGGACGTCGCGAACGATACCGCTGAAGTCTGTCGCAGAGCTCGTTCGAGAACGTAACTCACCGGCCGTTAAGGCCGCACTGAAGAGCCTGCTCGATGCGCCAACGTCTTCGGGCAAGGATCGCGATGGCGGCCGCCGCGCAGCGTTCCCCGCTGCCACCGAGGGAGTGAGCCGCTGATGCATCCGCTGCACGACTACGTCGCCAAGCAACTCGCCGAGAAGCTGAAGAGCAAGAAACTCGTCGTCTGGTACGATGCGCGCGGTGAGTTCGCGCCGTTCATCGCAGAGGCGCGCGGTGGCGCGCGAACGAGTAGCGAGCTCATCCCGGTGTCGGTCGCGGGTATCGCCACGTGCCTCGCCGAGTACGCGGGATCGATGTTCGAACTGCGCGCGGTCGTTGAACCTCGCGTCAGCGGGGACACACCCGAGTCCGTCGTCATCTACTTGCCGGGCTGTGAACGTGACCGACGCGCCTCCGTACTTATGGAGCTTGAGAAGGCGGGCGAGTGCTACGAGCCGCAGCTGAAGCGCCTCGCCCGCAATGTGCTCCGTCAACGATACACCGACGGGGTCATCGACGAGATACTGGCGCCTGAGCGCGTCACGTACGACGACCTGGCTCGCGCGTCGTCCGACGCGTCCTCGGCAGAGCCGCCGTCGATTCTCAAGAGCATCTTCCACGACGCCAGCGGAAACGACGGCTTGCTCGCAGCGTGGCTTATGAGCGACGCGCAAGACGGAGAGATCGCCGCAAAGGAAGCGACCCGCGAGCTGGGCAAACTGGTTCGGTCGCGGCTGGGCCTCGAGCTACCCGAGGACGCTGCGCTGGCGAAGCTCCGGGCCATGACCCTTCGGTACGTGCTGGCGGGCGAGTTCCGCAGTGACTTGAGCTGTCCGCCGCCGGCGTGCCTCGACAGCGTGCCCAGCCCCAAGACCAAAGAAGATGAGGCCGCGGTGCGAGAGCTGGCGCGCCGCTTGCGGACGGGCTTCGCTGATGCGTATGCACCGCTCGCCGATCGAGTCGAGGAGGAGCTAGGCCTTCACAGCGTGACGCTTCCGGCGGGAGCGCTCGGAGCCATCGACACATTCCGGTTCGAGGAGCGCTCGCTCCTGAGTCGCTGCGGTGAGCTCATTGCGACCACGAAGTTTGATGAGGTTCTGACACTCGTCGGGGAGCACGAACACAGCTTCTGGCTCGACCGGGACGTCGGACGGAAGGCCCAGTGGGAGGCGTGTCGCCGCATGGCAGAGCTGGGCCGCCTGGCATCGGAGGTCAAGGTCGCCGTCAGTAAGGCGAAGGGCGACGCGAGCTCCTGGATCGATGGGTACACGGCCAAAGAGGGATGGTACCGTATGGATCAGGCGCAGCGTCGCTTGGAGGCCTGGGTGGTGAACCTCGATGAGGATCCAGCGGAACGCCCGCTCGGGGTCGTTCGCCGCCTCTATGAGGACGCCTGCCAGGCGATGGCCCGCGGCTTTGTGAAGGCGCTGGTGAATGCGAACTGGACGGCCGGACCTTCGATGTCCCAGACGCAGATTTACACTAGCGTCGTTGCAGGGCCGCCCCGGCCGGTGGCGTATTTCCTGGTCGATGCCATGCGCTTCGAAATGGGCGTGGAGCTGGCCGAGCGGTTGCCAAAAGCCGCCGAAGTCGGCGTTCGCCATGCGGTCGGCATGCTGCCGAGTATCACTGCGATCGGCATGGCGGCGCTCCAGCCCGGGGCATCCGCGAGCTTCACCGTCGTAGAGCAGGGCGGGAAGCTGGGCGCTCGGATCGAAGATGCTTTCCTTCCAGACCTCGCGGCCAGGAAGAAGTTTGCAGCGGCGCGGGTCGCGAAGCTGACCGATATAACGCTTGATGAGCTTCTGAGTCTCGCGCCTTCGAAGCTCACGAAGAGGATCGAAGGTGCCCAGGTCATCGTCGTGCGGTCGCAGGAGATCGATCATGCGGGCGAAGCTGGTTTCACGTTTCAGGCTCGACAGGTGATGGACACAGTCATCGACAACCTCGCGCGGGCTATTCGGAAGCTCGCCGTGGCTGGAGTAGAGCATTCAGTGGTTTCCGCCGACCATGGCCACCTCTTCTTCGCGTCCGATCGTGACGAGTCCATGCGAACGGATGCGCCGGGCGGCAACCAGGTCGAGCTGCATCGGCGCTGCTGGATCGGTCGTGGAGGCGCAACGCCGCCTGGCTGCCTTCGCATTAGTGCGACGGCACTTGGCTACGCGTCGGACCTTGAATTCGTGTTCCCGAGCGGCTGTGGCGTCTTCACCGCCGGAGGCGACCTCGCGTTCCATCACGGTGGGCCGTCTCTGCAGGAGCTCATCCTGCCGGTTCTTACGATACGCATGAAGAGGCGTGAGTCGGCTCGCTCGACGGCAAGCCGCGTGACGGTCACGGGAAGCCCTGAAGTGGTGACAAACCGTATCTTCAGCGTCACCCTACAGCTTGGCGGCCAGAATCTCTCGCTTTTTTCGAATGCCGTCGTTGTCCGACCCCTGCTGATGTCTTCGGCGGGAAAGCAGGTTGGCGCGGTCGGCATGGCGATCGATGCCGAAGTAGACCGCGCCACGGGCTGCGTGAAGCTTCAGCCCGGGAAACCGGTTGCCGTCGCCTTCCTCCTGAACGACGAGAGTGCAGCCTCACTGCGCGTCGCTGTGCAGGACCCAACCACCGACGCGGAGCTCTACCGTTCTCCTACCGACATCCCTGTTCGGCTTGGAGTCTAAGTCATGAGCAATGGAGGGGCTCCCGTGCGAGATGCGCTCGACGACAAGGTGAACCGACTCTTTGCCGGCAAGGTTGTTCGCAAAGACCTTGTCCGAAAGGTCAAGGTCGGCGCCAACGTTCCCGTATTTGTCCTCGAGTTTCTCCTCGGAAAGTATTGCGCCTCGTCCGACGAGATGGCGATTCAGATGGGGCTACAGGTTGTCAACGAAACGCTTGCGAACAACTACATCCGGCCCGACGAGTCCGTGAAGGCCCAGAGTAAGGTCAAGGAGAACGGAAGATATACGTTCATCGACAAGGTCAAGGTGCGGCTCGTCGACTCGGATTATTGGGCAGAGGCGGTCAACTTCGGCAATAAGTTTCTGCATGTGCCAACGCAGTACGTTCGTGACTACGAGCGAGTGCTAATGGGTGGCATCTGGGCCCAGCTCGACATGCGCTTTGAGTACGACGAGGAAACGAAAGGCAAGAACCCGTTCTGGATCGACAAGCTGACGCCAATCCAGATCGCGACGTTTGACTTGGACGAGTATCGACAAACGCGGCGCGAGTTTGCAGCGGACGAATGGATCGATCTTACCGTTCGGAGTATGGGCTATGAGCCCTCGAGCATGTCGCGACGACTGAAGCTCCTCTTCTTACTACGCTTGGTTCCGCTCACGGAACGGAACTACAACCTAATCGAGCTTGGACCGCGGGGAACCGGAAAGACGTATGTGGTCCAGGAGATCTCGCCTTATACGGCGCTGCTTACTGGGCCCACGACCGTCGCGAATCTGTTCGGCCACATGGGAGGGCGCCACAAGGGGATGCTGCAGATCTGGGATGTCGTCGGCTTCGACGAGGTCGCGGACCTCCAAAAGATGCCGAAGGAAGTCATCACGACGATGAAGACCTACTGCGAGTCGGGAACGTTCCAGAGGGGCCAGGAGGCGGCATCGGGTGATGCAAGTGTCGCGATGTTCGGGAACACCAATCAACCTATCGAGGTGATGGTGCAGACCGGTCACCTGTTCGCGCCGCTCCCCGATGTCATCCGTGACGACATGGCCTTCATCGACCGTCTGCACTTCTACCTTCCAGGCTGGGAACTTCCGAAGATGCGGAATGAGCTTTTCACGAACCAGTATGGGTTCGTTGTCGACTACTTGGCGGAGGCGCTCCGCGAGCTGAGGAAGCACAACTTCACAGAGGTCAGCGATCGCTACTTCTCGCTTGGCGCACATCTAAACGCGCGCGACCGCAAGGCGGTTCGGAAGACGGTCTCGGGGCTCATGAAGATCATCTTCCCGCACGGAGAAGCGAGCCAGGAGGAGCTTGGCGAGATTGTCGAGTTCGCCCTGGAGGGCCGCCGCCGCGTCAAAGAACAACTCAAGAAGATGGGGTCGTTCGAGTACTACCACACGTCCTTCAGCTATCTCGTCAACGAGTCGGGAGAGGAACGTTTCGTGGGCGTGCCAGAGCAGGGTGGCCGGAATCTGATCTCCGCGGATCCGCTTGCTCCTGGAACGGTCTATTCGGCGTCGGTGAGTGGTGACGGCACAGTGGGTCTTTATCGCATTGAAGTCACTCAGTCTGGCGGAACGGGAAAGCTGAAGCCGGCAGGCGGAATCAGTGGTGCCACAAAGGAGTCGGTCCAGCGGGCATTCAGCCACCTATTGGCCAACAAGGGCGCTTTCGGAGTAGCTCGAGAAGTCGAGACGTCTGATTTTCACGTCGAAGTGATCGACCTCCTGGGGAACAAGGTTGAGGGAGAGCTGGGCGTCGCGTTCTTCGTAGCCGCTTATTCGACGTTGCGCCGCGCAGCTCCCCAACCCGCGCTACTGATTCTTGGGGACACGAGCATTCAAGGCAATATCAAGGGCGTGCGATCGTTAGTTGAGCCGCTCAGAGTCGCCATGGACAACGGCGCGAAGCGCGCACTGATTCCGATCGAGAACAAGCGCAACTTCTTCGATGTCAGCGCCGACATCTTGGAAAGCGTTGATCCGATTTTCTATGGCGATCTTCGTCAGGCCGCGTTTAAGGCACTGGGACTGAACTAAAATGGCCGAGGCGCCGGGTAAGTCTCACGTGGACGTGCGCGCCAGGCGCGGGAGCTGCGATGTCCGAACACGTTGCTAAGTCGCTCGGAGACCTGCTGGACCATGACGATCGTGAGCAACTGGTCTTGCCCGAAATTCAACGAGACTTCATCTGGGATCGGCGCAGCGTGATCGAACTGTTCGACTCGATATACAGAGGCATCCCAATCGATCACACGCTGGTGCGGAAAGCTCGGCAAGCGGTGCAGCCCAAGGCCTTTGCGAATCGGCGTCCTCCGAAGGCTTACGGCCGTAGCACGCGTTCGTGATGCGGATGACGCCCGGCGCAAATCGACCGAGGGTGCAAGAGTCGACTTTCGACGCGTTGTATGTAGCTTAATAGAGACATCGATCTTGGCCTGAATTGTGGGAGGATCTTCACGGATGGTAGAGATCTACGTCATTGGTCGCTCGCACTTTGACGCGAATGCGTTCCTTAGGTTTCTGGAACGCCGCGACGAGAAATGGCGGCGTAGCGACAACGTCAGCTCGGCGGACGAGCTCGTCGAGGCGGCGGGCCGAGTGTGTTATATGTCATTTGGGCCTCGTCAGTCGCCACGTGACAACGCCGATTACATTGCTCACCTCATTGAGATGGGCCACGAGAGTGTTTTGGAGCATGTAAGCTGGACGTTTTTGCTCGCGGGCGTATCACGCGCTTTTACACACCAGCTGGTGCGTCATCGAGTCGGCGTTGCATTTAGTCAGCTCTCCCAGCAGTATCACGACGAATCCGGTGCGACCTTTGTCCGACCTAGCCTCATAGATAGCTCCCCGCACGCGCTCTCGGCATGGAATCGCGCTCTGACGGCGGCGAGGAGAGCGTACGAGGACATTAGCCGTGCTCTGGAAACAAGTGGACAGGCCGATACTCTGGTGAGTGACAAACGCGAAAGACAACGGGCGATTCGTTCGGCAGCGCGGAGTATCCTGCCAAACGCTACAGAGACAGTAATCGTGATGACTGCGAATGCGCGAGCCTTGCGTTACTTCCTTACTGTTCGAGGTGGGATTGTTGGAGATGAAGAAATGCGTCAGGTGTCCGCGGAGCTGGTGAGGCGATTGCAAGCTGAAACGCCCATTCTTTTCGGCGATTTCAAGATCGATGAATTGCCAGACGGCTCCCCTATCGTCCGGAGGACAGAACTCCTCAAATGACCAACGGTCTCTGCTTCGGCGATATCTCCGCAGCCATCAGATACCTGAGGCGCCCCGGTAGCGATCGCAGCGACGCGTGAGATCTCTTGGGTGTTGCAGTTAGTTCTTGGCGGCTGATCCATCTTTCGGAGCGCTGACGCTACCTCCTGAACGCTCTAAAAGTTTTTCAAGACGTTCAATCCTCGGTTTGAGTTGCTCAACGTCTACTGACTTTTTCAGTTCGGCAAGCTCTCGCTTCACTTCCGCAATTGGATCTTTCCAGCTCGGTGAGAAGAACGCTATCGCGATCGCGACTATGCTCGCGATTATGGCAGATGAAATGCTTGACACTATCGGGCCACGAAGGGCGGCGGTCGTCACGGCGTTTTTTGCGATAGCCCGCGCGCGCGTGTCGATATCTAGAAAGTCAGCTGACAGGCGATCAAGATCATCCTGGACCAATCCTGGCGCCGGAGCGCCATCATGCCGGGCGAGCCAATCCCTGCGTGCCGGCCCCGCGAGTTGAACGAATAAAACGGTCACGATCGCGTCTCCCCGGCGTAGAGAAAAGATGTGGCTTCCCATGTTAATCACAGCGAATCGTAGCCGCCCCGCATATCCAGGATCGATATGGCCCGGATTCGTCATGAGAATGCCTTGAAAGGACACGTGCGAGGGAGGGAAGCCAAAGCCCGCGATGTTAGATGCGAGGCGCATCTCTTCGGCGGTAGTCACTATCACTGTCTCGCCGGGGCTGAGGGGATGTTGGGCGAGAGGGCGCCGCAGTCCGCCTGCTTCGTTTTGTTGCTTTTGTGGAAGATGAATGTCACCGACGTGAAGGTCAATAGACGCGGGCTGGACAGGCGAGTCGCGCTCGTCCCAGTCTCGCGGGGCCGGAATATTGATAAGTTGGCCGCCAACGACGAGTGCCGCGTGGAGCTCATCGTCTTTCAGTAGTCTCATCGCAAGGTGCCTCCGTAGGAAGTGTGACTTAGACATCCCTGGAATTACACCAGGGCTCACATAGAACAGCCGAAACCAGCCAGGCTACAGGACGGGTATCGCACGACGACGGACCTCATCGACAGAGTGGGTTTCGGGAATGAGGATGATGGGACAAACACATATAGGCTTGCGGCAAAACGGACAATGAATGTTGTGGAGACTCTCAGAGCCATAATGCTGCCAAACGATACTAGATAACCGAAGTGGGTAGGCGGGCGTGTGGATCTGCCATGAGGTATCGTTACGACTTAGATTGATCTTCTCGATCAACGTAAATAGCCGAGATGTCAGATCGGCGATCTCGTCCTCGAGCTTTATTTGGCGCCAAGACGGCTCCCCGGCAATCAAATTCTCATCGCGATAGGTGTACAGTCGGGCCATCGCATCCGAGACCTCACCGGCTTCCTCCAATAGATGTAGCGCGAAGTCTTTAATGTGCAGCCGACTCAGCTGCTCGGCGAAGACCCCAGCGAACATCGCCTGCCACTCATCGATCGTCGCGGGCTTTCGCGAAAACGTGTCCCGTGCGAATTTACGCAGAGTGGCGACATGCTGGTGTCGCTCGTCTTTCGTGCGTTCGACCTGATCATGCTGCAGACAATCGCAAGCGGCGTCAAGAGATCCGATTGCTGGTGCTTTCGTATTCTTGGCTCGTCGCCAATGGCATACAGGACAAACGGCAGGATATTTAGTCCAGAGGATATCCGAAAGCGGTCGACTTACGCGTACCACGCTCTCGCGCGCCGTCTGCACCGGATATTTTCTGACGCCGATTTCGCCTTGTAATTTTTCCGTGATCGTAAATAGCCATACGGTGAAGTGCGCCAACTCTTCGATGAGGCGAGGCCCGAACGCTCCCTTTCGAATTTCTTCGGCGACGCCTGCCACATGGTGATTTGTGTGTAGCCAAATGTCCCAAAGGGACCGAAGTTCGTCCTTCCGCTGGTAGACCAAGCCGACGGCCGACGCAAGTGCATCGAGGTTCGCGTCTCCAATAGTTCTCGCCGTAAGAGGCACAGCCGCCCCCTTTCAATGTAGGCTCCGACACCGATAGACGGTCAGAGTGAGCGTGAGAAGTGTGCCACGCGCTGGTGAAGGGTTGCATATCTTATTTTGTGGGCTCGTCAAGTGTTTCATGTGCATGTTGTGCTCTTGACTGGAAGACCACAATTTGTTGTAGGGATGCCGGCAAGCTGAGTGGGCACGTGGATTGTTATCCACTTATCCACCGCTATCCAGACTATGAAATTCGCTCCATTTGATGCGGCCTCATAGGCCCACCGTCGAGAAAGCTGAGAGAATCCGCCGAGAATAATGGTTTCTCGAAGACGGCCGATGATTATCGCCCGTGTTTTGAGGTCTTAGGAGGAGTCGGGCCCAAACTAGGCGGTGTTTATGCACCCAGCCGCATTGTTGACGCGGTGTGCGGTGGTTTCATAGCGTATTTTGGTCGTGTCGGTGGAGATGACAGAAAAACCCCGAAGGGTAATCACCGTCGTATGTGCGTGCATTAGGCGCCACGGTGGGCGTGAAGTGTTGCTTTCTGTTAGGCGCGCACCTGGTGTCGCGGGTCTTGATGGAAAGTGGGAATTGCCGGGAGGAAAGATCGAATTTGGTGAAACGCCGGAAGAGGCTGTCGTTCGGGAGATTCACGAAGAGATAGGTGTTCGGGTGGCTCCACTTCGGCTATTGCCTTATCTACACACCAATTGTTGGGAATATGAACATGTTAGCCAGCAAGTGGTTTTAGCGTGCTTCGAGTGCGACCTGATCGGTGGCGAGCTACGCACGCTCGGCGATGACGTGCGATGGTTTGCGATTTCAGAGATTGATTTTTCGTCGACACTACCTGGGACCCGCGAATTCGTTCAGCTTGTGGCCAATAATGAATTGCTCGGAAACATCTACATTCGCTTTGAACATGTTGATGTCGAAGCACGCCGCCTCAAACAATTCTGCCTTTCGACGCACCCCACATTTTTCTCGAGTTTTGGCCTCGTAAAATACTGGGGACGGGTTGGGCAAGCAGCGAGATCGGGTATTGAAGAGTTCGGGTCGGCGAGGGCCCTTGATGCTCGACTGCTTGCAATAGTGAAGCGCCGGCTCGCGCATGGCTATCGGATTGTTGAACTCCAGGGACCAGCGCGGCAATATGAAGTCCTCCAAGAAATCGTGAACCTCGCTCAAGCGCGTGGACGACTGGACACATCATAGATCGGTAGCAGCGAGCGAAAGGGCGAGTCAATGATTTGGCCGCTGGTCTAAAGTTCTCGAGATCTCGTCAGGGTGCTCCCGGCCTTTGAATCCGCACGAATGCCATCACCCCGCAGCGGCGAGCGGGGCGAGTAGCGAGGGCCCGGGGACGTACGAACCGGTGCGATCCGCCAGCTCGCCGGCGACACCAGCGGCCTGACGATCGTGCCGAACATGACGATCATCGACGACACGCCGGGAATCGCGCCGAAGGACGCGCCGCCGAAGTAGTCGGCGCGGATGGCGGCCAGTAGCGAGCCGCGCATTCCCACGAGCCGGTCGGTGACATGAATGAGTATATGCGCCATGACGACGGAGACGACGAGCGGGGTGGCGCCGTGACGGAGCACGCACACGTGCTCACACGGATGAGCGCGCGCGGCCCGAACGGTCGGTGAGCAAGCCCTGCACGGAACCGAGGACGCTGCTCTCCGCGTGCTACATGGCGAAGGCCGTCGACAGGATAGTCTTGCTCCAGCCGAACTTCTGACGCAGCAGGACCGCGCAGGCGCCGTAGGCGTGGAACATGAGGACGCCGATCAGGGACTCTGGTTCGAAGCCGGCGGCGACGATCCACCAGCCGTGGAAGAGCGGGCCGCGGGGACCTCTACCATTGTCGATGACGGCCTCCTCGCGTCCCGCGAGATAGCGTCCGGAGGCTGGATACATTGCGTGCGTCTGGCCGGGAGGGATGTGGCGGTGGGATGCGAGTCATGATTATCGGCGCGGTGTTAGCTCGTCGGCGCCGGAAGAGGTCATGTACCGCGTAGGCGGCTACATCGCGCTCTCCCCGTCCGATCTGAACGATATGCGGGCGTTCCCCGAGCCGGAGTACCGCGCGATCCTCGCGTCGCTCTGATAGGTCGGCGGGGGATACGCTCGGACGCATGGTGTGCTACGCGGCCTTCTTGAACAACTCGTATCGCTTAGCCAGGAACTCCCGGTTCGGCCGAAGGGTCGCGCTGACCGTGCCTGGGGTCGCGCCGTGAGCGAGTGAGCCTGTATCTCATAGTGGACATTGACGGGAGAGCGCGGGCGCACGTAGCGTGAGCCCGTGGTTAGGCGTAGGCCAGGGCGGCCAGCTTGCGCGTCGGTTTGACGTGCGGGTATACTCGCTCTTGATTTCCTCCCCGCTGGACACGCCGAAAGGCCTCTGGCGGGGTTATTTTTTCTCCCCGCGTGC
>Ga0066710_100001064_pt1 | contig 19311 bp, 17 predicted proteins | sample GraSoiAngelo_159_FD_79666 | JGI IMG/M metagenome (GOLD analysis project Ga0066710, IMG submission 79666) | Grasslands soil microbial communities from the Angelo Coastal Reserve, California, USA - 14_1009_16_40cm | ecosystem: Environmental > Terrestrial > Soil > Grasslands | place: USA...
CAACGCCAATACAGCCGTAACGCTGTCTCCAGCTCCGGCCCGGTCGGCAATGGGCACACGGTTGGCAGAGATTTTGACGGGGGGTGCAACTGCCTGGAATAACGTCATCCCTTCGCCTCCCTGAGTTACCAATACGTCTGTATTTAGTTTTTCCCGTAGGACCTCACCAGCCCTCTCAACCGTCGTTGCGGGCTGACCTAATCGGTTAGCTGCGGCCAGACTCTCATCGGCATTGAAGGTGTAGAGATCTGCCCTTTGATACCATTGGACATGCTCAGGATGACCGTCGATAATAACCTTGAGCGGATATAGCTCCATCAAAGCAGCCACGGCTTGCAGGAGTCGTTCCGTCACGAAACCATAACCCTGGTCATAAATCACTAGAGCCTGAATCGGGCTCGGGCAGGCCGCAATAAATTCAGATAAAGGCTGGAGCGCGGTAGCGGAGGTCTCCCGGGCGGGCTTCCGCAGGATTTGGATCAATTGCTGGTTGGCGGCAAAAATCCGATATCTTTCTGGCAGTCGTGAAGCGGCAACCCGGGTGGACGACGGGATTTGAATGTTATCCAACTGGAGCCTCTCAAGTATTTCCCGGTCTACCTGATCAACTCCGAAGTCCCCATACAAGAATACGTTGCCGCCCAGTAGAGCGATATTTTTGGCCACGTTGGCCGCTCCACCCGGGATAAATCGTTTTGACTTCACCCTTACCACGGGAACGGGAGCCTCCGGAGCCAGCCTCAAGACCTCCCCGTAAATTTCACGATCAATATAGGTGTCTCCGCTTACCAGGATCGATTGACTCTTAAATTGATTGACCAGGTCGGAGATCAACATTTACATTTTTCTTGATGGGGCACGTTTCTATAACAGGCTGAAGTTCGTTCTACTTCAAAACAAACCGCAGTATCCGGTAAGCGGCAAACCTCTGGCTACAGCGTGAAAACTGCGTAAACAACAAGTACGCTATTCTAACCCAGTTCTTTCTGAGAAGGCATTCCTTAAATGAAAAGATCCATTTCCAAACTGGCTTCCCAAGCGTCGGCCTTGCTGCTTTTCTTCTCCCTACTTCATGTTTGGCCAGTTATTTATTACATCCTCTTGAGGTATTTGGTTGGCGTCACGGCAGTGCTGCTGATTGTTAAAGCCGATGAGATGAAAAAACAGAGATGGACTTGGGTCTGGATTGGAGTGGCTATTCTCTTCAATCCCATTGTGCCGTTGTATCTTCCTGCCACAATACAGGCAGTCATGAGTTTGACTTGTGGCCTGCTGTTTGCCTTGTCAGCCAGAATTTTTCGTCTTTAAAATGTAACTTTGTGTGTCGACGAGGGTCAGTGGTCCGGGTCCAGTGTTGATAACAAGTGAGACGCCGGTGTATCGAACAGGGAGATGCAGAACGGCCTAAATGTGCTATTCACCTGAAAATCTCTTGTGGTACTCAGTGGACTTTGCTAGAGTTTGCAATTCCCTCCGCTGAGGTTCACGGCCTAGGGGAAGTAACCAAAGTCTGGGTACCAGGGTTCCTTCCTACCACGACCGTAACGGAGGGGGGCTCACAATAACTAATCCATCACAAAGCAGTAACCGAGACATTACAAGGGACCGCGGACAGGAACGCGCAAAGTTAAAATGATCGTCCATATTCTTTTCCATGATAATTGCTTCGACGGTGCCTCGTCAGCAGCGGTATTTCACCGCTTCTATCGCGACAGAATCCACGGTGGGGCGGATTTTTCATTGCAGGGTATGACCCATGAGGCACGGCAGCAATTTCCGGAAAGTCTCTTTTGCGGAGATGAGAATGCTATTGTGGATTTTAGATACGCGTGCTCCGACCGCCTGACGTGGTGGTTTGATCACCATCACAGTGCCTTCCTGAGACCCGAAGACGAACAACATTTTCGGCACGATAACAGCGGCAAAAAATTTTACGATCCTTCATTTAAATCCTGCACCAAGTTCATAGCCACGGTGACAGCCAGCCGGTTTGGTTTCGAGTGCCCTATGCTTAATGAACTGGTGGAGTGGGCAGACATCATTGATGGGGCCCAGTATGCTGATGCTCGAAAAGCCGTGGAAGTCAGAGAACCTGCTCAAAAACTGGCTGCAGTCATCGAAGCCAACAAAGAACCTGAGTTTCTTCACCAAATTATTCGGCGGTTGGTCGAGCACCCTTTGCAACAAGTAGCCAACCAGAAAATTGTCTTGGATCGATATGAGCCGTTGGCTCAACGGCATCAGGAAAGTATCAACATCATTAGAGACAATTCTCATTTTGATGGTGAAGTGACTTTTTTTGATCTGACCCAATATGATTTGGAGGGATACAACAAATTCATTCCTTACTACCTCTACCCTGAGGCCAACTACAGCGTTAGTCTCCTGCGCACACCCAAGAGAATGAAGGTCTCAGTGGGATGGAATCCCTGGAGCCGGAAGGTTCGGAAGCACAATTTGGCCAGGATTTGTGAACGCTTTGGAGGTGGTGGCCATCCCGTGGTGGCAGCCATATCTTTGGCCCCTGACGCCATTGAAAGGGCACACCAAATTGCCGAAGAGATATTGGGAGAATTGAGAGAGTAAGCGGAAGAGAAAAACGAAGCGGCGTAAGCAGGAGGCAGTTTGCCACTCCCTACTGCTTACTGCCCTCTGCTTTCCGACTCCAGTAGAAATAAGCCGGCAATCCGCTCAGAACGACTACAAGTCCCCAGAAGGAATTCTTGAAATCATTAAAAATTGTGTTCAGCACAATGGCTGCAGCCATCAAGACAAAAAGCAGAGGAACAAAGGGATATCCCCAAACCTTGTATGGCCTTTCCAAATCAGGTTGTTTCCACCGAAGAACTAAGACTGCAGCTCCTCCCAGGGCATAGAATATCCAGGCAACAAAAATGACATAACTGAAAAGTCGTTCGAAATTTCCAACCAAGGTTAAGACAATGGCCCAGATCCCTTGTAGGGTAATCGACACCACCGGAACCCGGTAACGCGGATGAACCGAAGCCACTTGTTTGAAAAACAGTTTTTGTCGAGCCATGGCAAAATAAACGCGAGGCCCGGCCAGTACATTGCTATTGGTCGCACCGGTAATGGATATCAAAATGGCAAGTGCGATGAGTGTGCCTCCCACAGGACCCAGGGCTCGCTCCATGGCGTCGGAAGCCACGCGAGAGGAACCGGCAATCCTGTCGAAAGGGAGCATCCAAAGATAGGCCAGATTGACCGTCAGATAGAGGACAATGGCTACCAGCGTCCCGACAAGAAGCCCACGGGTGAGGTTCTTCTGTGGATTCTTGACTTCGCCCGCCGCAAAGGTTAGCAGGTGCCATCCTTCGTAAGCCCACAAAGCGGCAATCATAGCAATGCCGAAAGCACTTAATGAAAAGGGGCTGGCCGGCACTGTCACATTAAAGAAATGTTGGGCGCTTCCTTCACTGGAAGAAAAGAGGACGAGCGAAATACCCACTAGGGAACCAATCTTGACGACTGTCAGAAAGTTTTGTACCAGAGCCCCGGATCGGACCCCGAGACAATTAATTAGGGTTAGAAGCGCGATGCAACTCACCGCAAACGTTTTGGTAAGCCAGGGGGGAAGTGGGCTCAGGTAGCCAAGATAGATAGCGAAGGCTGACGCCAAGGTGGCAATGGATCCGCTTTGCATCACAAAAAATGTGCACCAACCATAAAGAAAAGCCGGGAGTGGGCCATAGGCTTCTCGCAAGAAAACATAAATTCCGCCTGCCTTGGGAAAAGCTGCTCCCAGTTCGGCATAAGACAAAGCTCCGCAAAAACTCAAGATGCCTCCTACAACCCACACCAAAAGCAATCCCTCGACAGTGTGAACCGTCCGGGCAATATTGCTGGGAGTTAGGAAAATTCCCGACCCGATAATCGAGCCTATTACCAGAAGCGCTGAATCCAGCAATCCCAGAGCCCGAGGGAGTTCCAGCTGGCCTTCGAGGTCGGATTTGGTTGAAGAGCTAACGGTAGTTCCCATGAAACCTCATTCAGCTTCACCTGTTTTAAGTCGATCACAGGAATTCAGAGACTCGGCTAAGCCTTCTGACTGCCCAATTTTCTTAGTTCCTTTTCAAATAATGCAAAGGCCGTTTTGTCAAAGAGACAGAACACTATCTTTTTCAAACCTGTCATCCCTTGAAGATATGCGCGACTCGTGGCGAGCATGATCTCGGCGCAGCGGTTGAGAGGAAATCCAAAAACTCCGGTGCTAATAGCCGGGAAGGCAATGCTTTTGAGACCTTTTTCATCGGCTAACTTCAGACTATTGAGGGTGGCGTTTTTCAGTTTATTGTCTTCGTCTCCTTCTCCCATACGTGGGCCGACGGCATGAATGACATGGCGGGCTCTGAGCTTTCCGCCGGTGGTCATGACAGCTCCTCCCACAAATGTTCCACCGATGAGGTCGCACTCGATTTGGATCTGCGGCCCGCCTTTTCGCCGAATGGCACCGGCTACCCCGGCTCCCAAGATCAAATCCTTATTCGCGGCGTTGACGATCGCATCTGTATCCAGTTCGGTAATGTCTCCCTGGATTAACATAATTTCGGAGTCGTTGATTCTGACTTGCATAAACAAACCTCCTGAAATTATCAAGCCAAATTTGGTTGGGAGCTAATGCCTCAGCGATCGGAGACTAGAGTGGCAAAACTTTAGTTTGTAACGCAACCATGATGGGTAAAGACTAACAATTGCCGCCATTCTTTCCGATATCCCTCGCAACCCCCACACCACATCCAGATTCATTTTGCATATTCTCGCTGTTCACAGGCTCGATGAGATGACGGTCTTCCAATTGGGACTTAACGAAGGCGCCTTTCCTCAGGCAGTTTGACCGTCTGCTCAAGCCCGCTGGCCACAAGCTCATCAGAAGAATTCTGGCTGATGCTACGAGAAAATCTCTTTCACGTCAAAACTAATTTGGTTTAGTCCTTGCCTCACTCTTTTGATTTGAGATAAATTATGCTTCGTTCAAGTGGCCGCAATTGCATGATGTCACCCAGAATGAACCTTTCTCATCTCAAAGTCCTGATCGACGAGGGACAATTGCGCCAGCGAATCAGGGAGTTGGGAAATCAGATCACCCAAGACTATGAGGGCAGACAGCTCCACTTGATTTGCATCCTGAAAGGAGCTTGCGTCTTCTTAGCAGATCTCATGCGTTACCTATCCTTAGACACTTCCGTAGATTTCATGGCTCTTTCCAGCTATTCGAATAGTCTGCACACCTCGGGCGAGGTCAAGATCATTAAAGACTTGGATTGCAGCATTCAGGGCCGTGACGTGCTACTGGTGGAGGATATTCTCGATACGGGGTTAACCCTGGATTACCTCCTGCGCACTCTGCAAGCACGCCGCCCCGGGTCATTGAGAACCGTGACCTTGCTGAGCAAACCGGCCAGGCGTATTAAGTTCGTCGAGGTCGCCTACATCGGATTTGAAATTCCCAACGATTTCGTTGTTGGCTACGGGCTGGACCATGGAGAAAAATACCGCAATCTTCCCAATATCTGTATTCTCAAAACCGATGAATAGGAAGGTCCTGACCGAACAAGATGTCAAAAGGCTGCTGCCAGGTAGCCCGTGCTATGTGGAAGCGGGAACGATTCTGACACCTCTGGCCAGAGAGATAGCCGATGATCGACAGAATACTATCATAGTGTGTGCTAACGGCGAAGAGCTTGCGAGCTTGAAGGCCTACAACAGGCGAATAGCCTTGGGCGCTGACCCTACTGGGTGGACATTAAAGGAACAATTGAAGCCCTTTTTGCAGGATGACGGGTACTTGGTTTTAGATTGTAGCAGTCATCACGAACTCGTGGACTACCCTGAGGTCGCCCTTCAAGTAGCCACGCTGTTGAAAACAGGAAAAGCGCACCTGGGAATCATGATAGACGCGGCAGGTATTGGTTCCTGTATGGTGGCCAATAAGGTCCCAGGGATTCGCGCCGCCAATTGTTATGATCGATTGACCGCCTTGAATAGCCGCGAGCAGAATGATGCCAACTTACTCACTTTAGGTGGAGAACTAATCAGCTTTGACCTCGCCACTTCTATTGTATCCACCTGGCTCAACACTCCTTTCGCCGGAGGACCTCAGCAAAAGCGAATTTCCAGGATCGAGGAGGTCGAGCAACAGTTTCTCCAAGCCACCATTGTTGCCCTCCCAGGAGACTCCACCTGCGCGCTGTAGACCAAGGACTCTCACACCGTTGGCAGATCTCTTCATTCTGCTCTTGCTTGACCAGTGACATGAAAACCAGCAAGAGCACGTATAGGAGAAAACCCTTGACTGGACGCCAGCCCTTGCGGGCCTCTAATACCTGTATCCAATGAGCCCCCCAAATCCTAACCTGATTGAAAAATCTCAACAGGAAGAACTGCTGGCGGTCATGGTAGAGATTGGCCGTGAGATTAACGCGATTCTTTCCCTTGATGAATTATTGGAGAAGATCGCACAACTGACCAGGCAATTCATTGATTACCAGATCTTTGCTATCTTATTAGTCGACGATCAGGACCAAACCCTTTTTTTTCGCTTCACGATTGGATATCCCGACTCTATCAGAGGGAAGCGTGTAAAATTTGGCGAAGGTTTGGTGGGTGCGGCCGCACAGCGCCGAGAGCCTATTTTGGTGGCCGATGTCTCGAAGGATCCACGATACATTAACGTGGTGGACGAGGTTAGATCAGAATTAGCTATTCCTCTCATCTCCCGCAATCGCGTTGTGGGAGTGCTGGACATCGAGAGTCCTCAGTCTGGTTATTTCCAGCCACATCATCAAAAGGTGTTAACGCTGCTGGCTTCTCAATTGGCCGTAGCCATCGACAATGCCAATCTCTACGAGAATCTCGTCGCCAAGAGTGAGATGCTGGAAACCCTCCATGACATTGGCAAGGAACTCTCTTCCATTCTCGACCTTGAGCAGTTGTTGAAGAAAGTAGCGGAGCTACTGGGTCGTGTGTTTCATTACCATATTTTTTCCATTATGTTAGTGGATGAAGAAGATCAGACTTTGAAAGCTCGCATGTCGGTGAAGTATAACCGTGACGCCATCGACAGAGCTAAAATCCCCTTAGGGAAAGGTCTGGTCGGGAGTGCTGTCACCAAGAAAAGACCTCTGCGGATAAACGACGTCAGCAAAGATCCCCGCTATATTAATTTGATCCCTGAGACCAAATCAGAAATGGTTGTTCCCTTGATCTATAAAGATAAAGCCATCGGGGTTTTCGATCTGCAAAGTCCCTTCCTGAATTATTTCACGCTTTTTCATGAACAGGCACTCATGACTCTGGCCAGTCATGTGGCTGTGGCCATTGAGAACGCCAGGCTTTACGAGCGGGTGGTCGCAGCTGAAGCTCGGTTGGACCGGGAGTTGAAGTTTGCCAGCGAAATTCAGTACAGCTTGATCACGGATAAGTTTCCGGAAATACCCGGAATATCTTTGTGGGCCGAATTTCGTCCGGCTAGAATATTGGGCGGTGATCTTTACGACTTCTATAAGTACGAAGACGACCAGGTCGCCATTGCCGTTGGTGATGTCTCTGGCAAAGGTGCTCCCGCAGCTCTGTATGGAGCCTTGGCCAGTGGAATTCTCAGAACGCGAGCCACCCGTAAATATCCTCCGGCGGAGATGTTACGATTGGTCAATGTCTCCTTACGCCAACGAACCATTGAAGGTCGTTTTATGACTCTTTGTTACGCGACCTACGATGCCAAGACACGCATCCTGAAGTTTTCTAATTCCGGGGCACCACCGCCAATCTTGTGCAAACAAGGAACGGCTGAGGTTTTGTCGGTTGAAGGCTTCCCCCTGGGAATGTTCGACGCGGCTGAATATCAAGAGCGCGAGATTGTCATCGAACCGGGAGACTGCTTGATTTTCTACACCGACGGCCTTGTAGAGGCCAGAGACTTGCGGGGAGAGGAGTTCGGATTTGAACGTCTGAAAGAAGTATTGGAAAAAAATTCTCAACTTGAAGCCAAGAAGGTTATTGAAAAGGTTTTTGCCCAAATTGAAAGGTTTTCCTTGGACAGTCGAAAATTTGACGACCAGACCATTGTGGCCCTAAAGGCCGTGGACGCTCAGTCGAGGACCGAAAAGCTGTCCTGTTAAATTCAGGTGGGAACCGTTTGGTAGGCTGGGTATTACTTATGGCTTCAAAAGCGAACTAAACTTCCTTTTGCTTGGTTTCCTGCAAATCCTTATCATCCTTCTTCATCGCATCTTTAAAACCTTTAATCCCTTCTCCAATGCCCCTTCCGATTTCCGGAAGTCTCTTAGCACCGAATAGAAAGAAAACAATCGCTAAAAGGATTAAGAGTTCTGGAAGTCCGAGTTTACCAAACATAAATCCTCCAAATACCGCTAAGATTCCGATTTTTCAAAACATCACCGTCAAAGTCTAATTGATTTAAGGGGTAATATCAAACAAAATATGGGGGAGAGTAAAGCGATGAATGCCATAAGAGTCCGACAATACGGAGGCCCTGACGTTCTTAGGGTGGAAGAAGCCCGTATCCCCGTGCCAGGGGATGGGCAAGCACTGATTAAACTGCGTGCCAGCGGGGTTAATTTTATCGATATTTATCATCGAATGGGTCTATACCAAGTGGCTGTGCCTTTCACGCCTGGCATGGAGGGAGCCGGAGTCGTTGAGTCAATAGGCAGAAACGTTACAGAAATTCAGCCCGGCGACCGCGTGGCTTATGCGATGACCGTGGGTTCGTACGCCCAATATGCACTGGTACCAGCCTGGCAATTGGTAAAATTGCCGGACGGTATCGACTACGAGCTTGGAGCCGCCGTCATGTTGCAAGGCATGACGGCTCATTATCTGACCCAGACCGCTTTTCCTTTGAAACCTGGAGACACCATTCTGCTCCATGCAGCTGCAGGTGGCGCCGGATTGCTTATTGTCCAGATGGCTAAACGCCAGGGGGCTCGAGTTTTTGGTACGGTTTCAAGCGAGGAAAAAGGAAGGCTTGCCCGTGAGGCCGGCGCCGATGAAATCATTTTCTACACTCGATCCGATTTCGAGGCTGAAGTTAAGAAGCTCACCAGCGGAAAAGGCGTTAATGTAGTCTATGATTCGGTGGGAAAATCTACCTTCGAGAAAAGTTTGAACTGTTTGGCTCTACGAGGGACCCTGGTTCTCTTTGGCCAATCGAGTGGTCCCGTAGCGCCACTGGACCCCGGACTCCTGGCAGCCAAAGGCTCCCTCTTTCTGACTCGCCCGTCCCTGTCGCATTACACAGCCACTCGTGAGGAACTTCTTTATCGTGCGGGCGATGTGCTCGACTGGGTAGCATCAGGTCATCTCAAAGTCCGACTTGAGAAAACTTTCCCTCTGACCGAGGCGGCCGAAGCCCATCGCCAGTTGGAAGGCCGGCTCACCGCGGGGAAGATTTTACTCATACCGTGACTCTGCTCTTAAATCCTAATGGGACTGCAGGGCAATGGCATGAGCCAAATCCTTCTTATCGACGAAGGTTGGAATCAGTGCCTCGCGACTTCCAGGGTGGGAACATTCAAATCGGTAGGGTGGTCATGGGCAACCACAGACAAGCGATTCTTAATTGGAGCACTGCTTTCTCTGGGCAATGAAATTCTGTATGGTGAAAGGATCCACTCGGGAAACCAGGATTGTCAAGCTCATCAGCAAAAACAGACCATCTCGCAGGAGGGTGAAAGGACTTATGACTTCATGAGCGTTAGCAAAACATCCACAATTTATTTCCATTCCTCGGAGCATGGCAGAGGCCATCGCCACTCCAAAACTGAAGAATAATCCGCTGGCCAGAAAAGATACGCTCCGAATGAAGAGTCCCAGGATCAAGAGAATGCCGCAAAACCATTCGATCCACGGGAGGGTGACTGCAAGGTATCTGATGACCAATGCAGAACTGAAAATGTGATAGTCCAGCAGATTCTCTGCAAAGGTCTTGGGATCTAAGATCTTCCCAAAGCTGGCGTAAAGAAACGCCAAACCGACTGTAACTCGAAAAAGAAAAAGAAAGGGAACTCGTGGCAATTCCTTAGTCAGTTTGGCCATGGGCTTAGGAAATTCTTCCCTCCCCCTTTCTCCACAGGGTTTCCGCCTAAGAACCAATCGTTGTATCCCCCCCAGTAAATCCTGAGTTGCAAATAACCTTTGTCGTACAGCAGTTCTGCCAACCGGCGCGACAAGCTACAATCGCCACCCCGACAGTAAATGACAAAGCGAGTATCCCTGGGGAATCGGGATGAAAATAAAGGGAGGGCCTTTTCAAAATCGGCTACACCTAAATGATAAGCTCCAGGAAGATGCCCGCTTTCGTAGTCCGATTGAGAACGGCCATCCAACAAAATCATCTCCCCAGACTGCATCGCGTTCTTAACTTCAGTCAACTCGATCCCCGAAAAAACCGGATAGTTCTTGGGGTTCGAAGCCGGAATCGGCTTGAAAACAGGCTTGCCATTGGAGCGTTCCAGTGCGAAGGTTGTTTGCTGCTTCCCCTTGACGAAGGATCCATTCAGAGACACTCCAATCAAACCTGAGAGGAGAATGATAGCAACGTTAACGCAAACGACTTTGATTACACCCACAAAAGTGGTTTTCTTCATTGCGGAAGTTTTCAGCCTTGAGAAGCTTGGCTCAAGAGAACCAGCCATCAAATACCTATAAAGATCGACCATTTTAGCATTCTCATCAGGGGAATTTCTAAAGGAACCTTTACCGATGTGAGATTCAGCGAGGACAATTCCCGCAGCCGTCCGCATAACCTACGACCTTTCCTTCAACTAGCCTCCTAAAACTAACTCCTGGTTTTCATAAATACGATGACGTGTTATCCTTCACTGCCAGGGGAGGTGCGGGGTTATGCCCAGAAAGAGTCCAGATGCCGTTGAACTGTGCAAGGACGAACGCGCGGAACCGGAGTTTAGAGTCCGAAAATATGCGTCGCGGTGTCGGAATGTCATTCGTGCCAAGATCATCTTGCTGGCCGCCCAAGGGCTTTCCAGACACACCGTTGCTTCCTGCCTCGATACCCCTCGTCAGATTGTTAGCAAATGGCGAAACTCCCTGGCCTGGAAGAATAGATTCGTGGTGGGCGGTCAGTGTGTTTCCCCCCCCAGCGCATCCCAAGCCTCCAAGTAGACCCAGGCCCCGCGGCGATGGTGCTCACTTTCCACCAGCATACGCCGGGGGCCCTATCGCCCTGCCACGCGAGTGCGGCTCCCCAGGGAAAATCCAACTGCGACATCGGAATGTCTCGGCTGAAGGAGGAGGGCGCGGTGGCGGCGCCGGCGGGCTCGAATGGTGGTTTCTCGTCGGCCGACAACGCATATTCGGTGCGGTGCAAGAAGGGGGTCCCATTCCGGAAATCCCTCGTAAAGATCCAGCGATGGGCCCGGCCTTTTCGGAAAAATTCTGCCTTCACCCGCAAGGATCTGGACACCTTAATGTCGAGAATCAACTCGGCTCAGGCGAAACGGGCAGCTTGAGACCACCAAAATACGTCACCATAATAATTACAGTACTAAGGTTGGAATGGAGGATACTATGAAGATCGGAGTAGTCAGCCCACTCGCACTCACTAGAAAGACGTTATGCGCTTGGTTGACGGAAGTCAAGGATCTCTGCGTGGTCTTAGATGTTGGCAGTTTGTTCAATGGCCTGGAATTGATCCAGGAATGTCGGCCAGATATCTTGGTCATCGACGCAGTCAATCCGGCTAGTGACCTCGAAATGGTCTCGCAAGTGGCAAAACTTTTTCCAGGCACAAAGGTCTTGCTTCTCTCCGATGAGGCTGGGGAGGAATTCGAACTTCGGGCGATCAAGGCAGGCGCCCATGGCTCTGTCTCGAAAAGATCTGAGCCCCAAGTCCTAGAGAGGGCTCTGAAAATCGTCGGAGAGGATGAAATCTGGGTGAGCCATCATGTTGCCACCCGTATCATTAGTGAGTTCAGACAGTATCAAGATCAAAGGCTAGAGGGCTCTTCGGAGGAACTCACTCATCGAGAGGAAGAGATTCTGGTGCTGCTTGCTGAAGGTTACCATAATAAGGAGATTGCAGGTCGCCTGTTTATATCCGAAAACACTGTAAAGACTCACCTGAACGCCATCTACAGGAAGCTTCAGGTAAACACCCGTCTGGAAGCAGCCTTGCAATACTTCGGAGGGACTAGGAGCAAGCTGCCAGGCTCTCCGCTTCAGAACAAGCGACAGCGCAAGGCTTCGGAAGCCCAAAGCCAAGCCAAGTGACAATCAACTACCAGCGAATGGTTTCATTTGCTACCTCCCGAGTTCGAGCTCCCCTCACACGTTTACGCGAACATCCTGCTTGATAAAATGCTCGTTCTCCCCCGTCGAAACTACGAATCAAACCCCAGGGATTGTTCCGTAGCAGAAGATACCACCAACAGTAGTGGGGCCTTGAAATCGACCAACCCATCGCCACAAGCGTGCGGCCAGCTCCCTGATCCTCATTCAGGAAGAGATCGAACTATCCCTCAGTTCGATCTCTGCGAGATTTCTTCCGCCTTTTCAATTGGTTTACCACTTGCTCGCAGCTGAGGACCTTCTCAACCAAGTCAAGGGGGCGATAGTAGTAATGGTTGGAAGCTTCGTAGGCAATCCTAGAATCCGCTCTAGAGACTGCATATTGTCGTATGGCCAATTGCGTTTCTTCTTCTGCGATCCTTATCATATCTGCGGTTATCGTCGCACGATCTTCCGGGCTTGCTGAAGCCAATCGGTCGCGAAGTCGGCAAAACTGAATTTGATTCGCAACGCTCTCAAAATGCGAGTAACAAGTCTCAGCAATCCCCAAGTCCTTGCGAGCGTTGGCCAGTTGGTGAGCAGGAACCAAAAGGAGCGCCTTGCGAAAGCTTTCGAGTCCCATCTGCCAAAGTCTCGCCATCTTTTTGACTTGCTTTTCCACTACCTCAATCGGGTAGGAACCCACCCACGTCTTGTAATCATCATAGGGGAAAAGGATCATGGTCGCCCTGTAGCCAGTGCGATGGAAACGCAAAGGATGGGCTGGACCATGCTGGGTGGGTATGGAGTAAAGGCCTAGGCCATAGGGAAATTCCAAGAAGGCTTCGCTAAAGGCCTGCCACGCATCAAGGATCCCTGGAGCGGCCTTCTTGCCGTATCTCCTTACAGCAACCCGATTCAAGGCCTGATTAGGTTCTGGTGGAAGCGAGAAGTAGTATTCCTTAGCTACTTCGAAATTCGGCGAAGGATACCCTCCAACGGTCCAAGACAGCATCAGCCCCTGAACGCCAACTTTCAGAAGGTTCTGGCAATGCTCTACAATTAGATTGGGGACTGGTATGTAGGGGACGGCCGACATTTCCCAGCTATTGTTGAGCTGCACTTTGGCCATGGTGGTGAGTCCTCGCCGCCGAGCCAGATTCCAATTTCGAGCAGCGCGTGGACCGGGCCCTACGACGGAAATGGAGTACTCACCTACTTTCGTTGGAAATCCGCCGCGGTTGATTGGCTGGTCCCACTCACTGACGCTGAGGAGACTAACATCTTTAGGGAGCCTTTCAATAACATCTTCAGGCGGCGGGCTGTTTCGGATCCAATCTTCTCCCCAACCCCAGTCCCACGCAACAACCTCGGCATCACGGCTGCTCCGGCGCACTCCGTTCCGAAAGGTCTGAATCACTTCCGCAATCACTTCCGCTGCCTGACGCTTGGAGCACCGCGGGCAGAACTGGGCGATGCCGTGGGAGAAGCAGTTAGTCAGATTTTCCGACGCCGTGATGCAAAAAATGCCGCCCAGTTCGGGGACTTGTTCAAATACATGTGCCAGGCTATCGGACAGCCATTGGCGAACTTTCGGTGAGCTCGTGCACATGGCGTAAAGCTTTTCCGCACCGGTGTCATGAGTTCCTTTCATTTCCGGCCGTGAGGCAAAGAATTCCGCCGGCATGGAGCGGGGTTCGTTAAGATACAAGTAAACCCTGATTCCAAAATGCTTGGCACGTTCGACGAGCCTCGCGAGATTCCTCAAGCGCGTCTTCCAGCCGTCGCCAAACTCCGGAAACATTTTGGCGGGTGCCAGGTTTCGCAGCACGGCCTGCAACCAAACGCCGTTTACCCCCACACGAGCTAATTTGTCCAACAAGCCCTCTGGGAAAGGATCGATTTCCTCCTCCATCAGCGGGTCGCCATAAAGAGCAAAGTAGGAATAGACGATTCGTGGATCAAAACGGGTCGTTCGCCGAACTGCCCCTTTTGGAATATATGGCCCTTGCCGCTCTTCCATCTCGCTTTGGAGATGATAGAGTGCCTGCCGGAGACCCATGAGGTCCCGCCCCACAACACGAATTTCTTGCGCTTGTGCGTTGACTTCGAAGCTTCCGGACGCTCTCATTAGCGAAGGATCGAGGGAAACTCGCATCACCAAAGAGCCGGGTGCTCCCCAGTCGGCCAAGTTCGTTTCACAAGCAAAGGCCGAGCGAAGGTATATCTCAAATTCCTCCACGAACGAGACGGGAATGCCCGAACTCTCCGAAGGTCTCAAAAGCGTCCAGCCGCGACTCAAATCGATTTCGTCGGCAGAAGGCCCGTTACAAGACACCCGGTCCGAACTCGGTTGGACCGCGCTGAGTTGTGCCACGAAGGCGAAGGCGAGCTCGCCCGGTTCGTCGAGAAAGGCGCCAAAGCTGCTGCGCACCGTCTGCTTGATTTCAGCTGCTCGCCGTCGAGCTTCAAGCGAAGGTGCTTCATATCTGAGCCTCTCACAATGCGGTTTCACGGAACCCAGCTTTATCCAGAGGAAATCGTCCTCCTTTAAGACGTACTCGTACTGCTCATGGCTCCAGCCCAGAAGGTCTATCAACTGATCCTCCGGAAGGATATGCCAGTTCTGACGTATAACAGTAATATAAAGCCGGCGCCGCTGATCCTCTGTGAGCTCGATTTTTTTCGGAAGCCCCATGGAAGCTCCAATGGCTAGAATATTTTCGGGCGTTGTTCCCACGACCTGAGCCAATCGGGCGACATTGCCCAACTCCCAGTTGCGCCACACAAAAAGGTGCAAGCGATCCGGGAAATGAGGCTCCGGAATTGGGTCTAGAGACGCATTATTCTCAAAAGGTCTTGTCGCACTCGCCCAAGGCGTAGTTAGCAAGAAGGCGTAGGAAGCGCTTTGGGAAATGAATTTTCTGCGGTCCACAGGGTACTCCTGTTTGCCAAGCGCAGCTGAATCCAATATGCATTGGAATCCCGCTTCAGGTAACACCCTTCTGGAAGCGGCTTGCAATAGTTCCGAGGGACTAGGAGCAAGCTGCCAGGCTCTCCACTTCAGAACAAGCGACAGCGCAAGGCTTCGGAAGCGTGAAGCCAAGCCGAGTGACGATCAACTACCAGCGAATAGCTTCTGTTGCTATCTTCCGCCTTCGAGCTCCGCTCACCCGTTTACCCGAACATCCTGCCTGAAAAAATGCTCTTTCTTCCGTCGAAACTCACCCGTTTGAATTAACCTGACGCAGGATCAAAGGCTCTAGCTCCTAACTCCTCGCTGAAACGAATAAAACCCCAAGGGTGTGTACCCTAGCAGAAGATATCACCAGGAGCAATGGCGTCGGTCGGGAATCTCCACGTATGAATCATGGCCTAGCCCTGCCAGATGACCCGACAGCTTCTGGGGCTCATCCTAAAAACCTGCACTAAATGATAAGTTCAGGCGATTGCTTTTGTCGCACGGAGGGTAGACAATTCCGTTGGTTTAAAGGATTCAGTCTTCCTTCTCGGGAAGGGCGTAAAGATTCTATTTCGTGTGTGGCCGGACCAGACAAGCCAGTCGAAAGATTCCGTTAGTGCTAGGCAAACCGGCGCCCTTTCATGGGGGTTGTCAAATTGTAGGAATTCTCGGTGAAAGGCGTTCGAATCCGCTCGCAATCGTCAGAGGTCATAATTGCCACCACGACCTAAGTTTTTTCACGGCTTCAGCCAGTCTGAGGGACTCATTGAAGGCAGGGTGTCCCTGATGATTGAACGGCCCCGTGGGATCTTCTCTAAGCAGAGGGACTCAATTTCTTCAAAGCTTCCCTCCAGGAGGAAATTTCAAGGGAGTTATTTCGATGGCTTTTTCAAGACCGGGTGAAAAACGCCATGCACAGCGATTTCAGATCGAGTGCCCCGTTTCAATAGAAATTCCACGACCAAGAAAGGGTCTTGGGCTGGAGGAGGGTAAGTTGCGCGACATTGGAGTTGGCGGTGCTCGATTCTACTTAGACCGCTCCCTGGGAGTGGGCACACGAGTTATTCTAGATGTTCACCTTCCGCGCGCATCCAAAGAAGGAGTGACAACGGTCCGTTTCAAGGCGATCGTGATGCGGGAGCTACAGGGACCTTCGTACCAAATTGCCGTTCGGTTTCGACAGGGAGGGCAGTTCCTGCGGCGCGGACTCGATGAACTGATTCAAGGCTCAGCAGGCACGTGATAATCAAGCCGTGAGGAGAGCATTAATCCGGAGTCGAATCTTTTTCTTTACCGGGGCTTAAAAGTCACGACGCGAGCCTAGAGACGAGAACCTGACGCCCTCTCCGAGAGTTTGGCGAAGCTGACAAAGGGGACCGGATTACGAGGAGATTTCTTCCTGTAATTCACAGAGCGGAGCTTTATGCATTTAGTAAAAAATTCGACAATAACCTTCAATAACCAGGCTGGTTCAGCTTGGTACGCTCTTTATACGCGGCACCAGCACGAAAAGGCTGTCGCCAAGATTCTCTCGACTAGGGGATTCGAAGTTTTCCTTCCACTTTACTTCGTTATTCACCGATGGAAAGACCGGTTCAAGCAGCTTTCACTGCCTTTGTTTCCCTGTTATGTGTTCCTTTACGGAAAGCTGGAACAGAGGCCCGAAATCCTGAGCACGCCGGGTGTGTACTTCTTCGTTGGAAGCGCAAGCCAACCGGCGCCGCTTCCGCAAGCAGAGATTGAGTCGCTACAACGCTTGGTCGAAAGACGTATGCAACTTGAACCTCACCCCTTCTTGAAGTGTGGCGACTGGGTTAGGATCAAATCCGGTCCACTAGAAGGAATCCAGGGAATCCTGGCGCGGAAAAAAAATTCACTCAGACTGGTGTTGTCCGTGGAACTCTTACGGAAGTCTATTGCGGTCGAAGTTGACTCGTCGGTGGTGGAGCGCTGTCTGCGACCTGACTGGACCGTATTGAGTGGCCGGGAGGCAGAGGTTGCTTTCCTGACTTGAGTCTTCTTATTGGCGCCGTCCTCTACTGCGCCCTCTCCCTTGCGTCATTGGTATTCTTGGACCCTTCGAATATTGATTTTCTTTTCTCTAACCTTGACACCTTGATCGAATCAAAGCCTGCTCAGTCTTTTTTGGGTCGTTTCGGAGAATCAGCTAAAGCATTTTTTGATGAGCTGATGGCGATGCCCACCACCTGAGAGACCGTCCGCCACTGTTATTGGGGGCTTACGATTATGTGATCAAACGATACGGAGAGCGCCGGGCAGAAATGCTTGTCGTCACTAATCCTATTGCAACGCTCAGCGGAGCCCCCTTGAATTTGCAAGAGCAGATCGTAACCTCGCGCTCGAGGAAATGGCTCTGTTATTGAGGTACTAACTTCCAAGGAAATTCTCTCAATTTACAACTGTACCAATGGGGACTCAAACAATTCCACTTGACTCAAACATTACAGGTTGAGCCTTCAAATCCTCCAAAAGGAGGGCTTAAAGATGTTTTCAGGTTTGGTATGCATGGATTTGTTCTTTTGCGGCTGGGTCAGAGCACCGGCCATGACAAGAGTTTTGTTGGCCGGGGCCATTATCTTGGGAATCTTCACCCCCCTGCATGGTCAAGACCAGGCTTACAGCGCGAATAGGGATCATGGTCCTCGTGAATTGGATTCGAAACCAGCCCTGTCTTCCCATCCTGAGGCACAAGATTACGTCATTCTCCCAGACGATGTCCTGCAAGTTGATGTTTTCGATGTCTCAGAAATGTCGCGCCAATATCGGGTCAGTCCTAGCGGCCTAATTACCTTGCCCTTGCTTCCAGAACCTCTCCAAGCTACAGGGAGAACACCAAGGCAACTTTCCGGGCTTATCAGCGAAAGGTTGCAAACTGCAGGACTTGTGATCAACCCGCAGGTAACGGTAGAGGTAAAAGAATCCCGCGTCCACTCGATAGCCGTTACAGGCGCGGTCAAGAAACCGCAGATCTATCCCCTCTTTGGTCGGACTACACTGCTGGATGTGCTGTCCCAAGCCGAAGGCCTGACAGAAGAGGCGGGGAGTACGGCTACGATTATTCGAGGCAAATCTGCGGCTCGGATGCGGGCGCGAGGCGCTGGAGAGGATGGAGCTGAACAGGAGGATTCGCCGGATCGGATAGCCACTGTGGATTTAAAACGCCTCCTCGAAGCAGGGGACTCGAGTCTCAACCTCGATTTGTACCCAGGTGACCGGGTCACCGTTCAGCGTTCCGGAATCATTTACGTTGTTGGAGCGGTGAATCGCCCGGGAGGTTTCCCCTTGAAGAATTCCAAGGAAGAAATGACCGTGCTGAAGGCCGTCGCCCTGGCCGAAGATTTGAAAGCCACGGCTGTCCGGAATAAAGCCATCATTATTCGCAAAGACCTCAATCTAGCGGGAGGCCGAAAGGAAATTCCGGTCAACTTGGCAGAAGTCTTGGCGGGTCGTGCCCCAGATTGTTCGTTGCAAGCTGAGGACATTCTCTTTGTACCCGACAGCAGCAGTAAGAAGGCAATACGGCGGGCTGCCGAGGCAGCCCTTCAAATCACCACGGGCGTCATTATCTGGCGCCGATAGTCGAAGTTCCCTGGGCAGCAGGCTGTGCAGCCTGCGGGAGATTTTCAGGCGGGAAATGGCACAGGCCGCCACGGAGACTGCTTCGAAGGGGGACAACCAGTCTCAACAAGACCACGCGCGCAGGGCGGTGATCCGCCGGATCATGAATGGTTGTTCTGAAAATCCCACTTGGGGACGGTAAACCTCAAGCTTCATGAATAATTCTTTTGACTCTCATCTAGGAGTTTCGATTTATGACTGAACAGCAGGAATTAGCTCGGATTGAGCGCAACTCTCCCGAACGGCTAAACCCTCGTGCTTTGCCGATCCTCAATTTGGATATCGACAATACGAACACCCATTCCCATCTGCGAGCATACAAACAGATTCTGGTTAAATACCGATGGGCGGTATTGACGGTGGCCTTTGTCTTGACAACCTTAGTGGCGATTATTTCCTTCAAAATGCAGCCACTTTATGAAGCAACGGCCCGAGTCGAGGTC
>Ga0066710_100001065_pt1 | contig 19305 bp, 7 predicted proteins | sample GraSoiAngelo_159_FD_79666 | JGI IMG/M metagenome (GOLD analysis project Ga0066710, IMG submission 79666) | Grasslands soil microbial communities from the Angelo Coastal Reserve, California, USA - 14_1009_16_40cm | ecosystem: Environmental > Terrestrial > Soil > Grasslands | place: USA...
CGAGGAAGTGTTGGATAGATTACGCACAAATATCGGGAGGTTGAAATGAAAAGGTTCATCAACGCCGCTTTTTGGATCGCTGTGTTCGCCACAAACGCGCCGTCGCTCCTGGCGCAGTGGCCGCCTTACCCCACACCTGGAGTTCCCAGATTGCCCAACGGACAACCCAATCTGGAAGCGCCGGCTCCACGGACACTGGATGGCAAGCCGGATCTTTCGGGAATCTGGCAGATTGTTCGGCCTCCTGCGGACCAGACTCCTGCCAGCTTCCTCGGCGGCGGGGGAACTGCTAACGCAGCACGGCCGGCGACGCCGCCTCCGAAGGTATCCCTCGACGAGATCGCTTCTGCATCGTTCCGGGACAGCGGCTCGGGATTCAACGATGGTCTGCCGTTAAGACCTTCGGCCGCAGAGGTCGTAAAGAGCCGCATGGCGGATAACAGCAAAGACAACCCCGATGCGCACTGCCTGCCGATGGGCATTATGCAGTTTCACAATCACCCTCAACCTCGCAAGATCGTCCAGACCCCGGGACTTATCATTATTATTTACGAAGCAAACTTCGGTCTTCGCCAGATATTCACGGACGGACGCCCCTTGCCCACGAACGATCTAAACCCGTGGTGGTACGGCTACTCTGTCGGAAGATGGGAAGGCGATACGCTCGTCGTGGAGACTACCGGTTTCATCGAGGACGGCTGGCTCGATATAAACGGTAATCCGTTGACCGAGGCGGCGAAGGTAACAGAACGGTTCCGGCGAGTGAATTACGGAAATCTGGAAATCGATGTCACGGTCGACGACCCGAAAGCCTATACCAGATCGTGGACCGTCAAGGTGAAGCAGCGTATCATGCTCGACACGGAACTCATCGAGTTCATCTGTATAGACAAGGACGCCCCGCATTACGTAGGCGCTGCAGATCGATGATCCGTTCCTCACAGACATTTTCGCTGACCCGACACTCAGCCCTGCGCAACGCCATAGCCGCGCTGTGATGTTCGTCGAGGCCGTCAACGAGAGCCTCCGCGGTATTCCTCCAGAGAAGGTGCGGTTTCATACTTGTTACGGCATCAATGAGGGACCGCGCACCCATGACGCACCATTTGAGGAGGTAGTCAAGTACATGCTGAACGTGAACGCCGGCGCGTTTAGCTTCGAAGCAGCGAACGCGCGGCATGAACATGAGTATCACCTTTGGGAGCGGGTCAAGCTGCCGGAAGGCAAGGTTCTGATACCCGGAGTGATCACGCACCCGAGCAACATCGTTGAGCACCCCGAGTTGATTGCCGAACGGCTGGTTCGATTTGCAAGGCTGGTCGGTCGTGAGAATGTGCTCGCAGGTGCGGATTGTGGTTTCTCATCTCAGGCGACTTACCGCACAGAGGTACATCCGAGCGTGATATGGGCAAAGTTTGAGGCCTTGCGAGAAGGTGCGCGGCTCGCGACCAGGCAATTATGGCCCTGATAAGAGTCCGAGCTGAACCGGATCGGAATGACCTTTTCCAATACCCACCGTTCTCGGCATAAGCTGCTGTCGATTGATTGGAGTCAGCCTAAAAATACCTGTGAGTTTTGCGGCGCGTAGTTCTCGGATCTGATTCTGTCAGGCGAACCGTTGGTTTGCGGGACAACACTCGTGCCGATTCCGAGCGCCCGAAATCCCTTTGCCGTTGCCGATCAAGAAGCTGGTAACGATGTCGATTTGCCTGTGGTATATGATTCACATAATGATAGCTATTGGAGCGTTCAAACGTAACTACAATTCAAATGACCATTGAGGAAAGTTTACTAAACGACGTCGACCGTGCAGTTAAAAGGTTGCGGACCACCCGTTCAGCATTTATTCGACAGTCCCTGCGCCGGCATTTGAAAGAGTTGAACCGGCAACAACTCGAGGCAAAGGATCGGGTATGCGAAGCATCCCGTCAAACGCGGCGAGTTCGATGTCTGGTACAAGGAACAACGGTGGAGTGATTAGTGCATCGAGGTGAAATTCGCTGGTATCAGTTTGCTCGCCCGGACAAGCGCCGTCCCGTCTTGTTCGCAGTCTCCGGTCTCGTCGTCTTGATTTCCTGTTGTTGTCTTTTGACGCGAGATCGTGCAGCACAGATTATTCCCGCTGCGCTCCACGGCAATCTGGCAATGCGCTTTGAACCCAATGAAGGCCAGTTCGATGCCGGCGTCAAATTCGTATCGCGGGGGGGCGGCTATACGCTGCAATTGGCAGATACGGAAGCAACCCTCTTTCTCGGACATTCCGCAAAGCGCTTTCCACGTCTGATCTCCGCGCGCGAGCACGGCCAACGGCCACGGTTCCGGGAGAACGGGAAACATGAGCCGCGGAGCATTCTGCAAATGCGGTTCATCGGCTCAAACCCGCAGCCGCGAATCGAGGGCGTCCAAGAGTTGCCCGGGAAACTAAATTATCTGGTTGGAAATGATCCCGCCAAATGGCGCCGCAATATTTCCGCGAGTGCGAGAGTCCGCTATTCCAACCTCTATCCGGGTGTGGACTTGGAATTCTACGGCGAACAAGCACAACTGGAATACGACGCAATCGTGAAGCCGGGCGCTGATCTAACTGTGGTCCGGTTCACGTTTGAAGGAGCAAGCCATCTGGAACTCGATCGAGACGGCGGCCTGAGAATCGATTTGCCAGGTGGTGGTCTGGTTCAGCGGCGACCCGTCGCGTACCAGGTTTCCTCGGGCGGCGGGCGTGTTGAGATTCCGGCGGCGTATCGCCTTTACGGCACACACGAGGTTGGATTTGACGTTGGCGCATACGATCAAGCCAGGACCCTTGTCGTGGACCCTGTGATCGTATATTCCGCCTACATTGGCAACCGCGGAGACGATTCAGCCAGCGATATTGTGGTGGATGCCTCGGGCTCTGCGTATATTGCTGGCGTTGTCGATAGCGTCAACGTTCCGGGAGAGGGATTTAGAGACGCATTCATCACGAAGCTGACGCCGGGCGGCGACGGACGGGTCTACACAACGTTTCTTGGAGGGGCGAATGGGGGCGAAGACGTTTACGGCCTGGCTGTCGATTCGTCTGGTAATGCTTATGTCGTGGGTGGAACGGGATCGATCGACTTTCCCACGGTCAACCCAGTTCAGGCGTCGTTGAGCGGTCAAGACTTTTTCGACGGTTTTGTTTCTAAGCTGGATTCCAGCGGTTCACGTTTGATTTTTTCCACTTTCCTTGGCGGCGGCTTTGACGACGTTGTCCTCGGTGTTGCAGTGGACAATCAGGGTGCGGCTTATATAACCGGTAGCACCGGCTCGGAAGACTTTCCAACCGTGAATGCGTTTCAGCCAAGCCTGGATGGCGGTTTCGACTCTTTTGTCGCAAAGTTTCATCCATCCGGCCGGCCACTTATGTACTGCAGCTACCTTGGTGGAAGGGGCGTGGATGACGGCGCCAGCATCGCGGTCGACTCCTCAGGCAACGCCTATGTCACAGGCACCACAGATTCATCGGACTTCCCTACCGTTACTCCATTCCAGGCGACGCTTCGAGGCGACGCCGACGCATTTATCGCGCGCGTGAATGCGACAGGCTCGGCACTGACCTATTCGACATACTTCGGCGGCAACGGGTTTGAGAATCCGCTCGTCCTCTACTTCCCGACGCATCTTATAGCCCTCGACGCTTCCGGCAACATCTATCTGGCGGGAACAACCACTTCAACGGATCTGCCCGTGACGAATGCCTATCAACCGGCGTCCGGTGGCGGTGATGCGGACGCGTTCGTCGCCAAGTTCAATCCTGCCGGATCCGCTCTCGTCTTCTCGACATACCTGGGTGGGTCCGGCACGGACGCCGCCTTGTCCATGGCTGTCAATGCAGCCGGCAACGTGTTTCTGACGGGCCTGACCGATTCGACAAACTTCCCGCTGCGCAATCCGCTGCAAGCGATTTTTCGAGGTGGCGGTGCGGACGCGTTCATAACCAACTTCAATACTGCGGGCTCGGCGCTTTTGTATTCCTCCTACTGGGGCGGTAGTGAGTGGGATCTCGGAAATGGCATTGCAGCCGATAACGCCGGCGGCGCCTACGTCGTCGGAGCCACGGAGTCGGCAAACTTTCTGACCGCCGGGCCGCTTCAGCCATCCTATGGTGGAGGAGTTTTCGAAGGCGATGGTTTCGTCACAAAAATTGCGGACGCGGGGAACGAGCAAACGCTCGGAATCTTCAGTGGCGGAGCTTTTTCGATATCGAGCACCGGGGCCGGCAGCCAGATAACAGCGGGCTATGCGCGCATTCGTTCCGACAGCGGCAGCACCACACCCACCGGATTCGCGATCTTTGGATTCCGTAGAGACAACGTACTTGTTTCCGAAGCCAGCGTCCCCGCTTCGCCGCTCGTCCAAACCGGGCGTATCTATGCGGAAGTCAGTGGACCGGTGAACACCGGGCTCGCCATCGCCAACCCGAACAATCAAGCCGCAACGATCTCGTTCTTCTTCACCGATTCAAATGGCCCGAACTTCCGTCCCGGCAGCACGAGCATCCCTGCAAACGGCCAAATTGCGGTATTTTTGGATCAAGCTCCGTTCAATTCCGGCTCCCCAGTCAACGGCACATTCACGTTCAACTCCTCCGTCCCGGTTTCTGCTATAGCCTTGCGTGGCCTGACTAACGAGCGTTCGGACTTCTTGATAACGACGTTGCCAATCGCGGATACGATTGCAGCCGTCCAAGAGTCGATCATCTTTCCACATTTCGCCGACGGCGGGGGCTGGACGACTCAAATCGTACTCGTTAATCCGACTGAACAGACGCAGAGTGGAACCGTTCAGTTCATGGGACAAGGCGACGCCAATTCCGCGGCACAACCGGTGAGCGTAACCATTGATGGACGGAGCGATAGCCAATTCGCTTATTCGATCGCTGCTCGAGGCTCACGACGATTGCCCACCTCGGGTTCCGGCTCAACAACCCGGGCGGGATCCGTCCGGGTGATGCCCGCCACGGACAGCGGATCACCCGCGGGAGTGGCCATCTTTTCCTTCAGGAACGCTGGAATCACCGTGTCGGAAGCCGGCGTTCCCGTTTCAAGAAGCGGTTCCGCGTTTCGAATCTATGGCGAAGCATTAGGTGGTCTGAACACCGGCCCCGGAGCGCTGGAAACCGGCGTTGCCATTGCCAACACGGCGCCGGCGTCTGCAACTGTGAATTTTGAATGGACGGACTTAGCGGGCCTTCCAACTGGAATGGCAGGAAGCACGACGATTCCGGCAAACGGGCAGCTCGCCATGTTTTTGACCCAAATTCCCGGCCTGGACGGGTTGCGGGCGATGCTCGCAACTCGCGGCACCCGAGTTCAGGGAATTCTCAAAATTTCGGCAACAACAGCCGTTGCCGTTATCGGACTCCGGGGACGTTATAACGAACGCGGAGATTTTTTGGTGACAACCACCCCGCCCGCCAGCGAAAGCGCGAGCGCTGCGGATTTGTTCTTTCCACACGTGGTCGACGGCGGAGGATACACGACCCAATTCGTTTTGTTCGGCCGCTCCAATCAGTCCTCGACAGGTGTTCTTAGTTTCTTCACTCAGACGGGCCAACCGTTGGGCCTCAATCTCAGATAACAGCGAGAGAGAACACACGGGCTAATTCGGGGACGGAGACCGAATTTCTTGTACTTCAGAAATTCGGTCTCCGTCCCCGAATTAGCCCGTGTGTTCTCTCTCGCTGTCTTAGCGTATCAGCATCACCGGAGCCTGCCAGAACGCGGCCTTCTGGCCGGTTGGGTCCAGCACAGTGACCTGGCAGTTGTATTCGCCAGGCGGAAGTTTGTTCAGGGAAAGACTGAATCCCAGGGGCACGGTCTTCAGCCTGTTGTCCAGGCTTTCGGTGACTGCCCGTGGCGGCGTTTCGAACGCCTTGGCTTGGCCGCGATAGAAGGTCACAAACGCAACCAACGGCTGCGCGCTCGCGGCGGCGGGTTGGTAAGCCTGCAAGTAGACGTACAAGTCCCGGCTGGTGCTGAAGACGCGCGTCACGCTGGGAATTATCTTCTGGCCGTCCTGAACCAGCGGGTTTGCGGCCTGTGCGGCGGCTGCCTTGCTTTTGGCCGCGTTGTACAACGCCTCTTTCATGTCGACGCGCTGGCTGCTCAGTACGACGGAACTGATGGGAATCCGTTTGTCCTCTTTGTTCAAGTTGGGAACAAGGAATGCCGCTTGATAGGTCCCAATGCGGCCGGTGTCCGCATCACGAGCGAGGAACTTGATCACGTACTTTCCTGGAAGCAACGTGAAGCCGGTATCGTATTCAATCGGGCGTTTTGCCAACTGGCTTGCGGTTTCGCCGCTGAGCTTGATATCCACCTTGTCCCGCAAGTTCTGAATCGTGGTGCCGAACTCGTCCTTGACTTCGCCAATGAAATCGATGAGCGTCCGATCGGCGCCGCCGGTCCGTGCCAGGACCAGTTCGCTACCCGGAATCTTGACGGTGATCGGAACAAAGTATTCGGCGCGGTTCAACTGGAAGTAATTCACTTCCATTGCAATGGTGAGGTCTGTAATTGGATCGCCCAACATCAGCGCCTCTTCCAGTTGCCGTTCTTTGTCAGCCGCTGTGAATTTGCTGAAGGTCTTTCCGGCGAAGTACCCTTGCCGGTAATCCAGTTTGACGCTCACTCCCTCTTTGAGAGCGATCTTAACCCTGCGGAATTTTCCATCCGGTGCGGCGTTGGTCGGGTAATAACCGATGACGTAATAGCTCGTGATGGCCTGCTGCGCCTGCACGATGCCTTGGGCGAGGTCGTTGTTATCGAGCATCGCTTTGCCGCCCGTGTCCGCGGCGAGCGCATAAAGCGTGTCCTGCGAACGTTGAAAGTTCGTCATGGCGGCCATCGCCGTACTGCCCGAATACATTCCGATGCCGCCTGGCGATGGCCGGGATGCGTCGCCTAGAGGAGGCTGCGCCACCAGACCGCGCGCGTCCACCGGGAAGAAAGCCACGTTGGCGCGGATGGCGGCATTGATAGTGGCGCGGAGTTGCGCCTGGTTGTCCATTCCGTTCAGACGCAATCCGCTGGCGAAATAGATGAGCGATTTCTGCTCATTCACAGCTCGCAACATCGTCACGGCTGTCTGAAGAGCGGCAAGCTGGCGATCGGTATTAAAGATGTTGAACTCGCCGGCGTCCTGACCGAAGGCGGCGGTGTCTGTAGTGTCGTTGCTATCGTCTTCCGGAGGGTAGAGGAGCGTCGCCATTGTTTCCAACAATTGATCGCGATTGTCCGTGAAGTCCTGGAGCACGCGGACAGCGCCCTTGGCGAACGTCATGATCGCTACCAGATCCGGTCCTGCCATCTGCGCCCGAAGGAACTTCTGCGCTGCGAGAAATGCGCGGTACTGGTCCGGCGGCGGGGTCGAGGTCATATCGAAGAACAGGACCAGTAGCCGCCGATCTCTGTAGCGTGTGTCTCCTGCGGGTGGTGTCGTAATCATGGTAGCCGTTACGGGTTGGACAGCGGGTCTGCGCGGCTCGGTTGCGGCTGAGGTTTCCTCGAGCCGTTGAAATTCGAACACGCTGATGGTTTGCGGCACTCCATCTTCGGTGACGACGAAATCCTGTGCGGTCAGGCCGCCAATGGCTTTGCCATCCTTATCCTTTGCAGTGACCGTCTCCACCACGAGCTGCGTATCGATCGTCAATGTGAAAGGCCGCTGCTGCGCAATCACGGGTATAAGGAACCACAGAGACACAAAGACACAAAGCCCTTGTGCCTTAGTGTCTCTGTGGTGACTCATATCAAAACCTCAATCGAAGGGTCGTTTGCAGGTTGCGCATTGGATTGGCCCGATTGGGCAACCCGAACTGCGCGCTCGTAATGATGGTGTTCCAACTGGGAAATGTGACGTGGTTGAGGACGTTCATCGCGTCCGCGCGCAGGTCGATGTTAAAGCGATCGCCCCAACGGAACGTTCTTCCCAACGATGCGTTCAAGGCGAACTGAGGTGGACCGGTAATTGAATTTCTTCCGGCGTTCCCCCACTGTCCGGGTGCGGGCACGCGATATGCGGCGGGATTCAAAGATAGCCCCGGCGGCGCGGCGTTGATGGAGGCGGCGGTGATGTCCGGCCGGAGATTTCCGGTGACGCCCGTTCCCGTTACCGGGGCCAGATAAATCGGAGTGAGCGGCAAACCACTGCCCACTGTCATTTGGCTGGCAAAGGTCCACTCCTTAAAAAGCGCGGCCTTCCATCCCGTGAGGAGCGCCCCGCCGCCGGCCCCAACACCAGTCGTGTATTGCGCCTGCAGCATCATCTGGTGGCGCTGATCGAAATTCGAAGGGCCGCGCTCGGCGCTGAGGTCCAGCCAGTTTTGAGCGATCCCGGCGCTGCCTGTGGCTCCCGGGGTGCCTTGTCCGGCCATCAACGGAGCGTCATCGATGGCCTTCGCGAATGTGTATTGAATCGTCGATGTGAAACCACTACGGAGCCGCCGGCGTAGCTGAATTTGACCGGCTTCGCGGGTCGAATTGCCATTCGAGGTGAGATAGCTAAATCCCGTGGGGCACGCCGTACAATGATTGAACGGCCCGGCTGGGAAAGTATTCGGCAGAAATTGCTGCATCAGCCGGGTTCCCTTGATTCCAAGATAGGTTGCCGTCACCTGAAACGCCGCCGGCAGATCCCGCTGAACGGACAATTGCCAGTTCTGCGCATAGCCCACGCGGAACTCCGGGTCGATCGCAAATGTCGTAGGAGTGATGCCCTGAGACGTGCTGAATCCATTCGCCAAGGTCAGCGGATTCTGGGGACTGTTCTGGACGCTCAAGCTCTTGGATAACGGCGCTTGCTGCGCCATTTGTATCGCGATGGACTGGTACACCGCCGTGTTGCGGTAAATGCCGTAGCCACCACGAACGATCAACGAGGACGCAGCGACAGGACGCCACGCGAACCCAACGCGCGGTTGAACGCCGAATTTATCAGGACGCATCAGTGAGCGCGGGTACTCTTTTCCGGTCAGAGAGCCCTGCGGATCGCTGGCCACTATTGGCGCAACTCCGGCGAAACCGGGCGTAATATCGAGATTCACCAGACGTCCGTACAACTCGGTAATCGGCGATTCGTATTCCCAGCGCAGTCCTCCGTTCAACGTGAGACGCGCGCTGAGTCTCCAATCATCGGTGATAAAAGCGTCGGAAACCGGCTGGCGAAAATATTTGTCGGCGTTGCCGAAGGCGATAGAGCTTGTGTCGGGTATTCCTAAAAGAAAGCCCGCCAGATCCGAACCGGCCGCGCCGCCAGTGAACGTAAAGGCGCCGCGCGGGTCTTGTTGAGACAAGACGTTGAACTGCTGCCTGCGGAAATCCGATCCAAACGAGATGTTGTGACGGCCATGATTCCAAAAACTGATGTAGGAGAACGCGCTGGTCTGATTCCGATTGAACGCGTATTGTGCATCGGACAGCGGCGAAATGCCGCTCGAAAATACAAGGCCCGGCGGCCCCCAATTCAATGGCTCCTGGTTATTGCCGGAAATGCCGGCGATTCCCGACACATTTTGGGCATTGGCGAAGTAAGGCGTGGTGCGCGTGGCCAATCGCGAGTATTGATATCTAAAAGTCGCAGAGAACCGCGGCGCCGGACGATACGTCCAATTCACGCCGGCGTTGATGCCCAGGACCCTGGTGGTATCGAGGAAGCTGAACAGGTTCGGACTATCCGTACGCGTGCTCTGAAAATCGAAGTTGCCGGCGAGCTGATGCCTCCGATTGACGGCCTTGTTGAGACGGGTCTGCAAGGCGTCCTGATGTGTACTGCCGGCGATGGGAATTTGATAGTTGTAGCGGGCGCTTCCATCGAAATTCGGAAGCGGGTAGAAGCTCAACAGCGTTCTGGCCTGGGGGCTAATGCGGGCTTGAGGAATGACATTTCCGGAGAATGGCAAGCCGGTGAGCGGATCAATAGCCTGGACAGGCTGCCCAAGCGGATTCCGCGTTTCCCGGAAATCACCGTTGCGTTCCATTTCGGTCGGCATCTTGCCGGAAACGATGTCCGCATTGCGGTTTTGCGTGCGCTGATAATTGAAGAAAAAAGTCGGACCGTTTCGGATCAGGTGCGGGATTTTCAGAGGACCGCCCAAGGTTAACGAGCCGAGAAAATGGTTGTAGGCCGGCTTCGGGGTGTCCTGCCCGGTCAGCGAGAACGACCGCGCATCCAACCGGGAATTATCCACAATGATACCGATGCCGCCGGTATACAACGCCCTGGCTCCCCTCCGATTGTTGCCGAACGCCGCGAGCTGGCCGAACGGTGAAGCGGCTCCATTGTTGACGCTGCCATTGATGAGCAATCCATCGGCGGCGCGTTCGTTGAGGTCATCCGGACTCAGATTTGCGAATGCGCCCGATACGGGTGTGTCGTTTCCGGATGGGGCTGCAGCTGCCCCACTCGATGCATTCACTTCCGTGCGCTGAAAAGCGGGCTGTGTTTTTTGAGCAGTGGAAAGAGCAGCAGCCGCAGGTGCGGGCCCAGGCGCGGGCGTGGCTTCCGCGTGGAGTTCATCCAGAGAAAGCATCTTCATTTCCCAATTCCCGGGTGGGGAATTTGGCCCAATGGCGACATCCTGCTTCAGCGGAGCGAAGCCGAGCATCTCGACTTGGAACGTCCAGACGCCGTCCTGCAGATCCGGCAAAGAGTACGTGCCCTGCTGGTCCGTCACAGCAGCGAATTTCTGCGTGCCTTGTATCGCGGTTATTGTAGCGCCGGGAAGAGGCAGACCCCCGAACTGCACCTGTCCACGATGTTCCGAAGCTTCGAGTCCCGCACGCACCATAGTGGGCAAGAAACACAAAGACACAAAGGCGCCAAGACACAAAGAAGGCCGCCAAAAACAGATCTTGATGGCGGCCTTCTTTGTGTCTTGGTGCCTTTGTGTCTTTGTGTTTCTTGCCACTGTTGCTTCTGTCCTACTTTATTTCTGGCAACCCTCTTTATAGACATCCCAAACACAGTTCTGGTTGCGCCTTGGACACTGTAGCATGCTGCACAACCCATTCGCGTAATTCGTGTAATTCGCGGCTTACCCCGCCACTGACAGCGCGCCAATCCCCGCTTTTTTAGTACACTTTTCGGGTATGTGGAGGCGCGCGAAACGAATCGGCCTTCTGCTGATTGCTGTGACTTTCCTTTTGGCGGCCGGGGCGTTGATTCTGATCCAGACCAGCGTGTTCCAGCAGTGGCTGCTCCGTCAGGCTGAAAGGATTGCTGAAGAAGCGGGCCATCCCTTCACGGCGCGAAAGCTCGATGTCGATATCTGGAGGCTTCGCGTTTCGCTGGAAGCAATCCGCTACGACGACAACAAAGGAACGCGTGTCGCCATTGACCGGTTTCTGGCCGAAATTCCTTGGGATGGTTTCAGAGGAAATATTATCCGGATCCATAATCTCGAGGCCGACGGCGTTTCAATCGAGATCCGGTCCGGCGAGCCGGTAGTTCCGGCGCCTTCCGGTGGGACGACGGAAGCGCCGCGCATTCTCTTTGAACAACTGGCAATTCGGAACGGGTCGCTCACGTATTCCGATCAAAACACGACATTTCGTATTCCTGCTTTCGATCTTGAAGCCCAGGCTGGGCGCGGCGTTCTACGGCTGTCTTCGCCAATGACGATTTCGCCGGACCTCCGATTCTCTCTTCCGGAGCTCGCCCTGCAGATATCGGACCAGAGTGTGGATTTCGGCCCGTCCGCATGGCGGATCGAGCATCGCGATGTCACGGTGAATGGATCGAGCCACGGCAGCCTCCGATGGTCGCCATCGCTGGCGGTGAGCATGGACTACTCCGTCGATCCATTCTCGTATCAGCAGTGGCGCGGCCTGGAATCGTCCGGCGCTGTTGCTTATAAGGACGGAGTGCTCAAGGTAACGAACTTTCGGGCCAAATCGGGCGGGGGACAGCTCACGGGCACAGCCGAAGTCTCGGATGAATCCAGGTCCGCCACTATTTTTTGGAGCGCGGTGAATCTGGCGCCGGCGGGTTTCCCGGCTGTCACGGACGGCAAGCTCCAACTGCAATGGAAGGCATCTGATTTTAGCGATGTCTCTGGTAAAGGTTCCATTCTGGTGAACAGCCGGCAGTATGGACGCGCGCAAAGCGACGTCACGATTCAGGATGCTCGCGCCAAGCTGAACATCAGAGCCAACGCGTTTGATGCCGCCGTCGAAGCCAGTGTAACAACGGGATTCGACCAGAAAATCTCCGGAACCTTTCAGGCAACGCATACCAAGTATGGAAAAGTCCGGCTCGCGGGTTCACTGGGCGGCAGCGTCAACGATCCTCGAGTGGACGCGATGCTGATGGCGGATAACGTCGCTTATGGCGGCTTCGGCCCAGCAAGCGCTTCGGCTCACGCGGCGTTGAAATCCCGAATCGTTTCCATCGATGACATTCGCGTCCAGATGAAGAATTCCAGCGCGCGTGGATTCCTTGGCGTGAATCTCGATAACCAAAAAATTGCGGGTGAAATCCCCGAGATACAGATACAGCTTGGCGATTTCAACCCGAACGTGGCGGGAAACGTAACGCTCTCGGCTGTCGTAGAAGGCACGATCACGAGTCCGTCCGCCCGCATTGCCGGTTCATCTCAAGGGCTCGACGCGGGTGGAACGCATATCGACAGCGCTGAATTTACAGGCGAACTCACCGCCGGCGAATTCCATCTGATCGAGTTGACGGCGCGACAGGGCGAAGGCGTGCTGAACGCTTCCGGCAATTACAATTTCACGACGGAAGCCATTGCCGGCAAGACGCAAATCTCTGATCTGCGGCTCGTTCAGGTCCCTGAGCTATCCGCGACCGTATCTCTCGACGTGAACGTGCAGGGTACGGTGCGCTCACCCTCAGTGGACTTCAACGGCCGTTTACGGGATCTCGTTTATCGAGGGCAGGAACACGGGAGCTTAGATCTACGGGGAACGGCTAACGACGATCGCATCTCGGTGAGTGTTCAAAGCGAGAAGTACACCGCAGCAGCGGCCGCGCAGATCCGGCTGCAGGAACCTTATGCCTTTTCGGCCTCGGTCACGGCCAATCGAAGCCGAGTCCAATACCAGCAGTACGACATTACGGCCAACGGCACAGTTGAAGGCTCAGGCCAGATGCATCCTTTCAAGGCCGAACAGTTGAGCTTCAACGACTTCACAATCGCCGGCCAAGGAGTGGATCTCCGCGCTTCAGGTGCGCTTTCAAACGGCGCAAGCGTCGCCGGGACGATCGAGTTGGCCGAACTGCCCCTGGAAGGTGTCGAGATCAACGGGCAGGCGCGAGTGCAAGCGGTCGTGAGCGGCTCCATTGAAGATCCGCGTGTTGAGGGGACGATCGAAACCTCCGGCGCCAGCGTGCAAACTTCCGGTATGGCGGAGCCCGCCAGGATCGAGGCGGCCGTGGACTTTACTCGCAACGAATATACGCTGCGGCGGCTTCGTGCTCTCTTCCAGGAAGCAACGGCGGATGTAACGGGACACGGTACGCTCCAGGGTACCGGCCAATTTGAGTTCCGCGCGGACAATATCAAGCCGGAGCAGTTCTTGAAGGACCGCCCGGTCGCTGGCGTGGTTCAACTCGAGGGGCAGGTCGATGTCACGGGTCCCAGCCTTGACGGAATCAGCGGCTCTGCAAAAGTGACCGCGCTGGAACTGAACGTCAAAGACGTTGCGATTCACCAGGTGCAACCCATCGAAATCGCGTTCCAAAATCAGGTTGCCAGTATCCGAAACTTCAATATCGAAGGGTTGCAGACCCGGATTACGATCAGCGGAAATACGAACCTGCGCACGCGCGAGCTCAACTTCACGATCGATGCCAACACGGATATGAGACTTCTCGAGACCGCGTTGCCCGGATCGCGCGCGCAAGGGCAGGTCCGGACAAATATAACCGTTCGTGGAACGCCGGAGCAGCCGAGTCTGGAGGGGTTTCTGAACGGCGCGCGCATGCAGCTTCAAATTGCCGATCCGCCAATGTTGATCACGGACACGAATGTAGAAATTCAACTTCGCGGCGACCGGATCCAGATTACGAGCGCCAGAGGCAGCATCAATGGCGGGGAGTTTACAGCGTCGGGGGGGACAGGCATTTCCTCGGCCGGGATCAGCGATGCCGGGATTCAGCTGAACCTGATGCGCGCGCAAACGGAGTATCCCGAAGGATTCCAGAGCGAGATTTCGAGCCAGTTGGCGTTGAGCGGATCCGGCAACAATCGGGAGATCACCGGAAATGTGGACGTGCTGAACGGCGTGTATCAGCGAGACATGGACTTGAGACAGGAGGGGGTTTCTCGTATATCCGCGCAGGCGGGCGAACGCTCCCTCGCGTTTTCCGGCGAGCGAAGCGCGATCGACGACATCCGGCTCAACATAACGGCCGGCACGCCGGGTGTGGTGAGCGTCACGAACAATCTTGCCAATTTCGACGTCGAGGGGTCCTTTCGCCTTCGCGGCACGCTGGGAAACCCGATCATCACGGGCCGCGCAATGGTGGCCGAAGGAGGCGAGCTCTACTTCGGACCGCGCATCGGACGCGCAGCTTCAACGGAACTGGAGCGCGGCGACAGGTATGTCATCAGCGAGGGCACGATCGACTTGAACAATCCCATTCGAACCGATCCGGTCTTCAACATTGTGGCGACCCGCGAGATTACAGCCAAGGACAAAGACGGGGCGGACCAGCGTTATATCATCACCCTTCACGCGAGCGGCACTCCGGAAAAACCGAAAACAGAACTGACATCGGATCCCGCGTTGTCCGAACCCGAGATCGTCTCATTGCTTCTGACGGGCCGGAGCCTCGATCAACTGCTGTCGCAAGGATCCCAAGCATCCCAAGGATCCCAAGCATCCCAAGGATCCCAGACTGCAACCGCAGCATCCCGGAACCCAACCTTAGGCCTCGCGCAAGAACAATTCGCCAATTACATATCGGGCCGGTTCAGTGGCGTCTTCAATACGGCCGGGTCCACGTTCGGGGTGGATACGGTACAGATTGATCCGGTAATGGTGGCCAAGGAGGCGGGAGAGAACCTGAGCGCCAAGCTGACGGTCGGCAAGAACGTCACCCGCGATCTCGGCCTGATTTACTCACAGAACCTCTCGGGACCGCGCGCGCAGACGTGGATCGCGAGTTATCAGGCCATCAAGGACCTCTTGGTCAGAGGCGTTAACCGCTCCGAAGACAACACCTTCACCGTCGAGCTTCGTCATGATCTGAAATGGGGCGGCGGGCCTTCACCGCCGCGAGGAAGAGCCCGCCGGCAAGACGAAGAAATCTTGGGCGAGGTCACATTTGACGGCAGCAGCGTTCCGGCCAAGGATCTGCTCAAGCGGGTCACCAGGACCGGCAGACCGTTCAGCACGTATCGCATGAACGACGATGTCCGGCGTCTTCGGCAGTTTTTTGCCGGGCGCAGCTTTCTCGATGCCAAGGTTCGGGCCGAGCGGAATCCACGCGACGGGAAGGTGAGCGTGCGGTTCATTATCGAAGAAGGACCCAAAATCACATTTGCATTCGAAGGCGCCAGGACACCGAAGAACATCCAGCAAGACATCCGGCAAATTTGGATCCGAGGTTTCGCCGAAGACACCTCGTTGCGAAATAGCGAGCAGCGGCTGCTCCGCTATTTCCGCGATGAAGGCTATCTTCAGGCGATGGTCTCATCCCGCAACGAATCTCCCAGCCCGACGAACCGGCGCTTTGTCTTTGATATCTCGCTGGGATCCCGTTTCCAGACACCCGCCTGGGCGTTCCAGGGTATCGAGGCGATCGACCTTGGGGTGAAGGCGGGAACCGCGATGGAGAATCCCAGGGCCATTCAGCGCGTCGTCGAAAACGAGCTTCAAAAGGAAGGATATCTCGACGCAGCTTCAACAGAACCGCAGTTGGTCATCGAAGGAGCGAAGGCCCGATTCGAAGTGACAGTTGAGCGCGGCCCCCGATATTCACTTGGGAAAATCGACTTCGAGGGCGCGCGGCCCGACATTGCGCCTGCGATTTCGGAAGCCGTCATTGGGGGCGCGGCATCAAACGGCGCGCCGGAGCTGGATTTCTTCACGTCAACCTGGCTCGACACCTCCCGGCAGGCCATCGTCGGCAAGTACTGGGAAAACGGTTTCAACGACGTGCAGGTGGAAGCCGAGACCCACACCCGCGAGGGTGAAGCGATCGTTGATGTCCAATTTAAAATCGCCGAAGGCGAGCGCCAGGTCATTAACGAAATCCGCATCGAAGGCAATAAGAGCACCGATTTGCGGTACATCCGGCGGCAATTCACTTTCAAGGAAGGCGACCCGGTCGATTATTCGCGCGTGAACCTCACACGCAAGAACCTGTACGATACGCGGCAGTTCAGGCGCGTGGATCTGAACGTCATCAAGGAAAACAACGGATACGCCGCCGAAACGAAACTCAACGAGAATCCGCCGTGGAATTTCCGGTATGGCTTCGCAGTGACGAACCAGCTGCAAACCAGCGATCGCGAGCTTGGAGTCACAACCGACTTCTCATATTCCAACCTTCTGGGCAAAGCGATTACCACAGGCGTCAGCATGAAGTACACGCGGGAGGAACGTGAGGCTCGAACCTTTGGGTCGATTCCCGTCTTTGCCGGGAGAAATGCGACCACGACTGCCACGCTTTTCCGGAGGCGCGAATTCCACGCCGACGCGGATCCGCTGAACCCAACTGTGATTACAGATTTGTGGGGATTCACGGTTCAGCAACAATGGCGGCTTCGGAATCGCTACATTCTGTCTTACGACTACAGCTATAAACGAAATCGCACATTCGACAAAAACCTCGATCCAAACGATCCTTTCGCCTTCGACATCACCATTCCGATCGCGCGTTTCAACGGAACCCTCACGCGCGATACGCGCGACGATATTCTCAACGCCAGCCGGGGAACCCTCCTCTCCAACAGCTTCGAAGTTGCGCCTCCGGGCGTGGGCTCTTCGATTAAGTTCCTCAAGAACTATACGCAGTATTTCCGGTTTCGGCCGGTAAAGCAGCGACTCGTTTGGGCCAGCGCCGTGCGGGCAGGCTTTGCACAGGGCTTCGGCGGCCAGGATCTGATTCCGAGTGAAAAATTCCGCGCCGGCGGTGGAACAACCGTCCGCGCTTTCCAGCAAGATCAACTCACATCGCTGTCCGGCAACGCTCTTTTCGTTGTCAATCAGGAACTGCGATTCCCGTTGTTGTGGCGTTTCAGCGGAGTGATGTTCTTCGACGCCGGAAATGTGTATTCGACGGCCCGGGATTTCAATCCGTTCCGGCTCCGCTATTCCCCCGGTATCGGCATCCGCATTGAAACCCCTCTTGTGCTGGTCCGCTTCGACCTCGGCTTGAATCTCTTTCGCCGGTTCGGCGAACCTCGCAGCCGTCTTTCATTTGGCGTGGGGCAGGCGTTTTAGGAAATTTCGAATTGCGAATTAGCCGCGAAGCGGCGCCAGAACGTAGCCACGGCTGAAGGCCGTGGAAAGCATTTCAGAGATCCTGATCTGGCCAGGCAATTTGCAGCAAACGAGGAAAACAGAATGAGCCGGAATTCCCCTCCTTGGATAAACCCTGGATAAGGAGGGGTGGCTGCGCCCATTAAAGAAATGCCGCGAAGCCTCCATAGCGGGCGCAGGCGCGGGTGGTTGGTTCAAGCCACCGATTATCGGAAGTTGAACGAACCACCCCGGCCGCGCCTGCAAAGGAACGGGACCATTTACTTGATGGCGCGGCCACCCCTCCTTTGCCAAGGAGGGGTGTTTTCGTTTCCTATAGGTTCATCCTGAATTCCTCGACTTCAGAAGTTCTGATATTCTGGACGCCGCTCCGCGGCTGCTTTCGTTGGGTTAGCTTTGGGTTAGCTTCGCACGGTTTTCAGGATGGACCTCACCTGTGGCGCTTCCGGCGCATCCGGCTTCAACTCCAGGAACTTTTCGAAATGGAGGATGGTTTGGTCGTAGCGTTTCAATTTATATTGCACGAGGCCGAGTTGGTAGTGAGCGTAGGCGTTGTCGGGATTCAGTGAGAGCGCTTTTTCCAAGCTGGGCGCCGCGTTTTCGAAATCCAACCGGTAAGCATGGGCCAGGCCGAGCGCGTAATGCGCATCGCCGTTCTCGCCGTCCAACTCGACGGATTTCGTGGCGTCCTCCAATGCCTTATCGTAGTCCTTACGGGCGATATCGACACGGGCCAAACCTTCAAAGGCCGTGGAGTTGGAAGCGTCCGCTTCAATCATCTGACGAAATGCCGATTCCGCTTCGTCATAATGCTTTGCTTCAAGCTGTGCAACACCTTCCTTGTAAAGGTCATCCTGAAGGAACAGTACCATTAGAACTGACAAAACAACTTTCATTCGTACCTCCGGATACGATGCTACCAGAAGGACATTTAAAAAATGCCAAACTCCAGTGGTCGGGCAGGCCCGGATGGCGCGGCGGCTACTGCGCGAAGGCCACGACGGCATCGCCCAGTTTAGATCCAAGCTTCGCGTGACCGCCGGCGCTAATAACGATGTACTGTTTGCCATTGACGACATAAGTCATGGGTGTGGCGTGACCGGCGGCAGGTAGTTCAGTGTCCCAGAGGAGCTTACCGGTTTCAACATCAAAAGCCCGAAAGCGATTATCCGCCGTGGCTGCAATAAAAATCAGTCCGCCGGCAGTGATGAGAGGTCCACCCAGATTCGGACTTCCGTAATCGTGTCCGAGCCAGATCCCGAGCGGTACTTCCCATCTCTTCTTTCCTGTAGTGAGGTCCAGAGCCGTGAGCGCGCCCCAGGGCGGGGGATTACAGAGGAGCTTGCCGGGTGTTATCAAAGGTGCTCGCATCACCACATACGGCGCGCCATCCTGACGTCCAAACTCAAAGCTGAGGCGATTGTCGCGGCTGTTATAGACCGCTTGAGCTTGCTCTCGGGGCACCAACCGCACCACCGTCGCCAGGCGATTCGTGTTGGCGATTAACAGACCGCGCGAGGGATCAAACGCCGGTCCACCCCAGGCGACTCCGCCGATATTCCCCGGGAAAACAAGCGATCCGTTCAAGCTGGGCGGTGTGAACAGACCTTCCGAGCGCAAGCCGGCAACTTGATCGCGGCACCACTGGCGATCCGCTTCGTTCACGCCAAAAGCATCTTCGGGACGCAAGCGGGAGGGTACGAGTGGCTCCATGGTTGTGGGAAACGGCTGCGTCGGTGAAGCTGTCTCGCCCTGTACATCACTCTTCGGAACCGGACGTTCTTCGACGGGCGACAGAGGCTTGCCGGTCGCACGTTCTACGACAAAAACG
>Ga0066710_100001067_pt1 | contig 19297 bp, 18 predicted proteins | sample GraSoiAngelo_159_FD_79666 | JGI IMG/M metagenome (GOLD analysis project Ga0066710, IMG submission 79666) | Grasslands soil microbial communities from the Angelo Coastal Reserve, California, USA - 14_1009_16_40cm | ecosystem: Environmental > Terrestrial > Soil > Grasslands | place: USA...
GTCACCGTCTACCGGACGGCGCGCCGGCTCATGGAAGGCTTCGTTCGCATTCCGTGAGCCGGCTGTACCTGACGACCGCACGCGACGAGATCACGCGGCGCCGGGCGCTCGTGCCCAAGGGCCGCATCGTCGAGGCGTGGGTCGACCACCACGACGCCAACGCCGTCTGGATCGGCGACGAAACGAAAACGCTGCTCGACGCGGCCGGCGACCCTTTCAAGGTCGACCTGTCCCTGCCGTCTGAGCGAGTGCCTGTCTACTACGGCCCGAAGGTGTGCGATCTCGAGTCGATGCCGCGCGAGGAGTCGCTCAAGGCGCGGGTGCTCTCGGCACACGGGATCGCCGTGGCCTGGATCACGCTCGACCGCTTCGGGGAGCGCGCGTCCTACGAGCCGCAGTCGCCCACCGATCCGGTCTTCCACCTGCGGCGGGTCGGCGGCGGCGCTGGTCACATCTGGCGGCTCTTCCAGACCCGGCGCGAAGCGATCGTCTACATGGCCGAGTCGTTCGGTCAGGACTCCGAGGGCGCCGAGTGGGCCCAGGCCCTCGACGTCACCGACTTCCAAGACCTCGTGAAGCGCTTCGCCCGGACCGAGACCGCCCGGTGAGCGCCACACTCGCGACGGGCGCGCGCCCCGACACCCTGGACGGCTTCTATCGCGCGGTGCGCGCGATCGGGCGCTTCTGGCTCTGGTTCTTCTTCCGCTCGGTGGACGTGCGCCACTCCGAGCGCGTGCCGCTCGCCGGGCCCGTGCTCCTCTGCATCAACCACCCCAACAACTTCATCGACTCGCTGCTGGTGGGGGGCGCGCTCCAGCGCAAGGTCCACTACCTGGCCACCGCCGCGCTCTTCCGCAACGCGCTGATCGCGCGTTTCCTCCGGGCCTGCGGCGCGATCCCCGTCTACCGGCGGCAGGACGACCCGGACAAGATGGACCAGAACACCTCGACGTTCGAGGCGTGCTACAAGGCGTTCGCCGAGGGGCGGCTGATCGCGATCTACCCGGAGGGGACGACCCACGCCGAGGCGCGCGTGCAGCGGATCAAGACCGGCGCCGCGCGACTGGCGCTCGGCTGGGAGGCCCAGCACTCCGGAGAGCTCCGCCTGATCCCGGTCGGGCTCAACTTCGACGCGCGCAAGTCCTTTCGGGGCCGCGTGCTGGTCTCGTTCGGGTCCCCGGTGCCGGTCACGCCCTACCTCGACGCCTACCGGGCGGATCCCCAGAAAGCGGTCGCGGAGCTGACCAGCGCGATCCAGTGGGGGATGGAGTCCGAGGTCGTTCACGTCGAGCGGATCGACGAGAGCCAGCTCGTCCGCGCCGTCCAGGACCTGTACCGCGCCGAGCTGGTCCGCGAGCTGAAGGAAGAGCGTGGCCTCGCCGAGCGCCAGATCGATCTGGTCCGCCTCTCGCGCGCGATCGTGGACTCGACCACCTACTTCAAGACGCACGACCCCGAGCGGGTCGAGCGGATCTGGCAGCGCATCCAGAGCTATCGCGCCCTGCTCGCCGAGTTCCACGTCAAGGACGAGGCGGTGCGCGCGCGGCTCGAGCGGCGACGCATGCGCCAGCGCATCCGGCGCGGCTGGGAGGCGATCGCCGGGTTCCCGTTCTTCGTCTACGGCGCGACGGTGAACTTCCTCCCGTACTGGGTCCCGCGCTGGCTGGCACGCCACATGTCGCGCAAGGAGACCGACTACGCGACGTGGCGGTTCATGGCCGGTATGGTCGCGTGCCCGCTCTTCTGGGGGCTCGAGACGTGGCTGGTCGCGCGGCTGGCCGGCGGCGCGGCGGCGCTGGTCTTCGCGCTTTCGCTCCCACTCTCCGGCGTCATCGCGTATCGCTACTGGGTCGGCGCCGGGCGCCTGCGAAGCCGCCTGCGCTTCGGCGCGCTCTCGCTCACCCGCGAGCAGGCGGCCCGCCGGCTGATCGCCGAGCGCCAGGAGCTGATCACCGAGCTCGAGCGCGCCAAGAACGACTACCTCAGCGCGACCAAGGGGAGCTCCTTTTGAGCGTTCACCTGCTGGAGGAGATGTCCTCGCCGGCGCTCGACGCGCTCGACCGCGCGCGCACCGCCGTGATCCTGACCGTGAGCCCGCTCGAGGAGCACGGACCGCACCTGCCGGTCGGCGTCGACGCGATCGCCGCCCGCTACTTCGCCGAGACGCTCGGCAAGCGGCTGGCCGGCGCGCGGCCGGACTGGAGCGTGCTGCTCGCGCCCACGCTGCACATTGGCTCGTTCACGTTCGAGGCTGCGGGCACCGTGAGCGTGCGGCAGCGCGTCGTGCGCGACACGCTCGTGGACTACGGCGGCTCGCTGGCGCGCGCCGGGTTCCGCTACATCTTGATCGCCAACGGCCACGGCGGGCCCGGTCACCTCACCGCGCTCGAGGAGGCCGCGGCGATCGTCTCGCGCCGGCATCGCGTGACGATGGCGTCGTTCACCGGCCACCTCGCCTGGCAGTTCCTGCGCGGCCGGTATCTCGAGAAGATCGAGGCGGCGCTCGGGCGGCCGCTCAGCGACGACGAGCGCACGGCGTTCGCCGAGGACGCTCACGGCGGCTGGTGGGAGACCTCGCTGATGCTGCTGCTCCGGCCGGACCTCGTCGATGACTCCTACCGGACGCTGCCGCCGGCGCGGTACTCGCTGGCCGACCGCGTCGTGCCCAACTACCCGCTGCGGAACGGCGGCCGCGGCTACGTCGGCCATCCCGCGCTGGCCGATCCGGCGTTCGCGACCGCGGCGACCGATGTGCTGATGGCGGAGACGATGGAGCTGGTCGAGGGACTGCTGGACGGGAGCATCCGGCCCGACGAGCGCCGCTCGCCCTTCTTCCCCTTCTTCCGGACGGGCTTCTGGCCCGTGGCGCTCGGGGCGACCGCGGGTCTGGCGCTCGGGGCCGTCACGTACCTCACCCTCGCCGCTTTCGGGCGCGGCAGTACGCGCCGCGGGCCGTCGCGGGGCTGGGGCCCCGCCGGCCGAGGTGTGCCGACAATCGATCCGGACGGTCGCGGTGGCGATCACCGAGCTTGAGGCGAAGGACGGCGTCGCCTGGCTCCGGCTCAACCGGCCGGAGGCCCTCAACGCGCTGAACCGCGAGCTGACGAAGGCGCTCGAGGAGGCGCTCGAGCGTGTCGCGGCCATGGACGACGTGCGCGTCCTCGTCGTCGCGGCCCGCGGGCGTGCCTTCTGCGCCGGCAACGACATCAAGGAGATGCAGACGATAACGGGCGACGAGGCCGAGGCGCTCGCCCGGCGCCACGCGGCGCTCGTGCACCGGTTCTCCACGCTGCCTCAAGTCACCGTCGCCGCCGTCGATGGCTTCGCACTCGGCGGCGGTCTGATGCTCGCGGTCGCTCAGGATCTGCGGGTCGCCTCCGACCGGGCGAGGTTCGGGCTCCCCGAGGTCACGCTCGGCTTCAACCCGGGCTACGGCATCGCGCGCCTGCTCGACGTCGTGTCCGGCGGCCACGCGCGCGACCTGCTGCTCACCGGTCGGACGATTCACGCGACAGAGGCGCTGCGGATGGGACTCGTCAATCGCGTCGTCGCGCCGCCGACCCTCGAGGCGAGCGTCGCCACGTTCGCGGCGCACATCGCACGCTCGCCGCGCGGCGGTCTGGCGGCGACGAAGGAGATCGTGGCGGCGATCCGAGTCGGGGCGCGCGGGCGGGAGGCCGAAGGCTACGGCGCGGCGCTCAGGACAAGCGCCGAGGCGAGAGAGCGGATCCGGGAGTTCGCCAGCCGGCGAAAGCGCTAGCGACGGCTACTGCCGGCGGCGCAGCATGTCCTGGTCGGCCTCGCGCAGCATATCTTCCGCCGTCTCGGGCGGCGCCTGTGCGTAGACGATCCCGACGTTGCACCGGATCGGGACCGGGATCCCGCGCTTGATAGAGAGCGCGGCGATCCGCTCGAGGACGCGGTTGACCACCGTATCGGCGTCGCCGCCGCCGGCGTCCGGGAGGAACACGACGAACTCGTCGCCACCATGGCGGCCGATCAGGTCGGTCGTCCGCGTGGCCTCGATGAGGGCGTCGGCGACCGTCCGGAGCACGTCGTCCCCCACGCCGTAGCCGAGGCGGTCGTTGATCGCCCGGAGCTGGACGACGTCGAGGACCAGCAGGAGCGCGCCCGTCTTCCGCCGGCGCGCGATCGCGGCCAGGCGACGGTATTGGTCGTGGAACGCGCGGCGGCCCGCCAGGCCCGTGACCGGATCCGGCGCGTAGCGCGACAACCGGCGGTCGGTCTCGTACAGGCGCCCGGCGAGCGTCCGGAGCAGGGACACCGCCAGCTCGGTCGAGTTCTGGAGCACCTTCAGGAATTCGGTCTGGTGGAGCATGAGGCAGTGCGTGCGCTCGACCGCGACGACCGTCGCGGACCGTGGCTGGTTCCGGAGCACCCCGAGCTCGCCGATGATCTGGCCCTCGCCCAGCTCGCCCACGATCAGCTCCAGCGACGAGTCGGGCGCGACCTCGAGGACGCGGACGCGTCCGGAGAGGATCACGAAGAGCCGATCGGGCAGCTCGTTCTCGCGGACCAGCACGTGACCGGGCGCGAAGCTCTGCTCGGCCGCGCTGTCGAGGAGCAGATCGCGCTGCTCGGTCGTGAGGTGGCGGAAGAGCGGGACGGTGGCCAGGAGGTTCGCGCACCGGGCTCGGCTGTCGGTCGCGCTGCGGACGGGCCCCTGCATGACCGTCGCCCGTTCCGTCGGATCGAAGACCATCAGCGTGCGGGCGAGCCAGGCGCGAACGCGGGCGCGGAGCATCGGCGGGCTGAACGGCTTGGCCAGATAGTCGGTCGACGACGCTTCACCCCGATACACCGCGTCGGACGGGATCGTGCTGTCGGCGAGGACGACGATCGGCAGGTTCCGCCGGCCAAGACGCTCCCGCAGCGTCGTGAGCGCCGCATCGCCGTCGCCGTCGAGGAGCTCGCGGTCGATGATCGCGATGTCGGGCAGGAGGTCGTCGCCGCGCGCCAGCGCCGCGCGCATGTCGGACTGGCGCAGGAACTGGAGCCCGTCCTCGCCGAGGATCTCCTCGATCTCGTTCTCGTTCGAGCTAATCACCAGCACGCGGCCGCCGGCGATCTGCCGGTGGTTCAGCGCGGATGCCTCGGCCACGTCGGGCTCGACGCTGCTGCCGCCGAGCACCTGCAGCTCCAGTCCTTCCCGGGCGGCGAGAACGTCCAGCGCCTGGCCTCGACGGATGACCTGGGCGCGCGCCGCGGTTTCCATCTGCTCCAGGATCGTGTCGTCGTGCGCCGGGTCGTGATGGAACAGCACCAGGCGCTCCACGCCGGCGGCCAGGGCGACGTCGACGGCGTACTCGAGGCTGCTGTGACCCCAGCCGACCTTGTCGCGATACTCGTCGACGGTGTACTGCGCGTCGTGGATGACGAGGTTCGCGCCTTTCAGGAACGCGATGTGCCGCTCGTCGCCGGGGTGCTGGGAGACCCGGCCGGGCGCGCTCCAGAACGGCTCGTGGTCGGTGGCATAGGCGATGGTCGCGCCGTCGCTGGTCATGCGGTAGGCGACGGTGGGCGCGGTGTGATTCAGGTACTGCGTCTCGACGAGCACGTCGCCGACGCGAAAGAAGCCCTCGTCGAGCTCGGTGAAGTGGATCCGCGAGCGCAAGTCGCGCAGCTTCACCGGGAAGTACGCGTACTCCATCTGGCCCGCCATCGCCTCCTCGAGACCGCGCTGGAAGCCCATCGGAGCGTAGATGTTCAACTCGGATCCCGGCAGGAACGCGGGCACGAAGAAGGGAAAGCCCTGGATGTGGTCCCAGTGCGTGTGGCCGATGAAGAGATGGAGGCGCATCGGCTGGGGGACCGTCTCCGCGAGGTGCATTCCGAGCTCGCGGGCGCCGGTGCCGCAGTCGAGGATGATCACGGTGCCGTCGGAGGCGCGCACCTCCACGCACGAGGTGTTCCCCCCGTAGCGCGCGGTGTGCGGCCCCGGCGCGGCGATCGATCCACGGGTACCCCAAAAGCGTACGTACATAGCTGTTTCTCTATCATAGCGCGCACCCACCGCCGTCTTTCTGGATACAATTCCGGACACGATGGGTAGCCAGGCTGTCTTTTCGGACGAGCACGAGCGCCTGCGAAGCGCGATCCGGGCATTCGTCGAGAAGGAGGTGGCGCCTCAGGTCGCCGCCTGGGAGGCGGCGGGGCAGATCCCACGCACCTTCTGGCGCCGGCTCGGCGAACTCGGGTTCCTCGGGCTCGATTTTCCCGTGGAGTACGGCGGCTCGGGCGGGGACTTCCTGTCGAGCGTCGTGCTCGGCGAGGAGATGGCGCGGTGCCGGTCTGGCGGGGTCGCCTTCAGCGTGCTCGTCCACACCGACATGTCCTCGCCGTGGCTCGTCCGCTACGGCACCGAGGCGCAGAAGCGGACATACCTTCCGCGAGTGTTGAGCGGCGAGACGGTCTGCGCGCTCGCGATCACCGAGCCGGGCACCGGGTCCGACATGGCCGCGCTGGCCACACGCGCCGAGCGGCACGGCGATCACTACGTGCTCACCGGCCGGAAGATCTTCATCACCAACGGCGTCCACGGCGACCTCTACTTCGTCGCCGCCCGCACCGGCCCGTCCACGCCCGCCCGCCGCCACGACGGCCTCTCGATGTTCCTGGTCGAGCGCGGACTTCCCGGATTCGAGGTGAGCCGTACCCTCGACAAGATGGGCATGCGCGCCTCCGACACCGCCGAGCTCGCCTTCGACGGGTGCCCCGTCCCGGCCGAGAGCCTGCTGGGCGTCGAGGGCCGCGGCTTCCAGCAGCTCGCGGCCGGGCTCCAGCGTGAGCGGACGATGGCGGCGGTGCTGGCGCTCTCGGGCGCGACGCAGGCGCTCGAGGATACGATCGCGTATCTGCGCGAGCGCAGGGCGTTCGGCGAGCCGCTGGCGGCGCGCCAGGTGCTGCGCCATCGCGTCGCCGAGCTCGCGACCGACCTCGAGGCGGCCCGGCAGCTCGTCTATCACGCCGCTCGGCTCCACGCCGCCGGCGAGGAGTGCGTGCGGGAGGTCTCGATGGCCAAGCTCCTGGCCACCGAAGTCGCGAACCGGGTCGCCTACCACGCGGTGCAGCTCCACGGGGGCTACGGCTACATGCGCGAGTTCCCGGTCGAGGGCTTCTTCCGAGACGTGCGCCTGTGGACGATCGCCTCCGGCACGTCGGAGATCATGCGCGAGATCATTGCCAAGCGGTTGCCCCTCTGATAAAGAACTGCCGGTGACCGCCGCGCTGCCGCCGATCCCGACGCACGTGATGGGGAGCCACGGCTTTCCCGGATGGTTCTGGACCGCGCTGGACAAGATCAAGGCTGGGGAGTACGGCCAGACGGACGTGCGGGAGACCTTCGACGACGCAACTCAGCTCGCGATCCGCGACCAGGAGCGCGCGGGCGTGGACGTGGTCTGCGACGGCGAGATGCGGCGCTTCTTCTTCGTGCAGACCTTTTACGCGAAGATGGAGGGCCTCGAGCCGATCGAGCCGCTCCGCAAGACCGGCCTCTACGCGTACGACTCGGCGCCGCGCTACCGCCCGCTCCAGCGCGTCAAGGTGCCGCATGGCCTCGGCGTCCTCGAGGAGTTCCGGTATCTGAAGACGCACACCGATCGGCCCGTGAAGGCCACGTGCCCCGGGCCGGTGACGCTGTCGATCCACGTCCAGCTCCGCCCCGGCGACGTCTACGCCAACGACCGGCTCGCCCTCTGCTGGGACTTCGTGCCCGCCATCAACACGGAGCTGCGCGCCCTCGTCGAGGCCGGCGCCGACTACATCCAGATCGACGAGCCGTCGGCCGCCATCGTGCCGGGACAGATCGGCGAGTACGTGAAGATGTTCAACGCGTGCGTGCAGGGGGTGCGTGCGCGGATCGCTTACCACGTGTGCTTCGGCAACCTCATGTCGCGGCCGCGCGGCAAGCGGTCGTATCGCTGGATGTTCCCGGCGCTGCTCGACACGAAGTGCCAGCAGTTCGTGTTCGAGTACGCGAACCGCGAGATGGCCGAGATCGAGCACTGGAAGGAGATCGGCGTCGACCGCGACATCGCCTGCGGCGTCGTCGACGTGAAGTCGTTCTACATGGAGATGCCGGAAGACGTCGCCGAGCGGCTGGCGCTCTGCGCGAAGTACATTCCCGTCGAGCGCCTCTCCGCGGTGCCGGACTGCGGCTTCTTCCCGGTGCCGCGCTGGGTCGCCGTCGAGAAGCTCAAGCGGCTGGTGGCGGGCACGAAGCTCGCGCGCCGGCGGCTGGGCCTCGTATGAAAGCGCGTGATAGGAGGACTCTCACGATGCGGCACCCATCTCAGGCCACCCCCGAACCGCTCCGTGCTCACGGCACCCGCTACAATAACCCCCGCTACAACCGCCGACAGTTCCTCGGGCTCACCGGCGCCGCCGCCGCGTCGGCCGCGCTGCGCTTCGACGCCGCTCCGGCGCTTGCCCAGGCCGAGCCCGTGAAGCTCGGCGTCCTCGCCATCCGCGCCGGCATCGCGGCGCCGGTGGGCGCCGCCGGGCTCCGCGCCACCGAGTGGTGGGCGGAGCGCGTGAACAAGTCAGGCGGCATCCTCGGGCGCCCCGTTCAGCTCGTCGTCGAGGAGGAGTCGAACCCGAAGGACACCGTGGAGCGCTATCGCAAGCTCGTCCTCCAGGACAAAGTCGAGGCGGTGCTCGGCGGGATCTCCACCGGCGTGACGCTCGCCCTCGGCCCGGTGGCCGAGGACCTCGCGACGCCGTGGCTCTCGTGGGACGGCACGACCCAGAAGGGCGTCGAGGAGACGATGCCCAACCCCAAATGGGCGTTCAAGAGCGTCGACAACGAGGTCGAGGCGATCGTCGCCGGCATCCTCACGCCGAAGTACTTCAAGGGCATCAAGACCGTCGCCGGTATCGGCAACGACTACTCCTATGGCCACGACTGCTGGGAGTCGTACCAGGCGGTGCTCAAGCGCTACGTCCCCGACGTGAAGTTCGTGCTCGAGCTGTTCCCCAAGCTCGGCGTCACCGACTTCACCTCGCATATCGCGGCCATCCAGCAGTCGAAGGCGGATATGTTGATGTGCTCGTTCTGGTCCGGCGACGCGACGATCATCATGAAGCAGGCCGCCGCCGTCGGCCTGTTCAAGACGATGAAGGGTGTCTTCACGACCGCCGGCGGCGTCCACGACTCGCTGAAGAAGGAGTTCACGCCGGAGGGGTTGCTGCTCGGCTACAACACGATGTACTTCGACGATCCCAAGGGCAGCCCGCTCCTCAAGCAGTTCGTCCGCGAGTACAAGGCGAAGCACAACGAGTACCCCCCGTACGAGTGCGACCACGCCTTCTTCAACGCCGAGTCGTACAAGGCCGCGGTCGAGAAGGCCGCGCGCAGCGGCCGGCAGTGGCCCGAGAAGGCGGCCGTGGCCAAGGCGCTCGAGGGCATCGAGGTCGAGTCGCTCTCCGGCCGGCGGAGCTGGCGCGAGGACCACGTCCAGATGTGCAACTTCTACCAGGGGATCACGACGCACAAGAACAGCTACGACTTCGTGACCATCAGCCCGGTCGAGGTCGTATCCACCAAACAGGCGATGAAGCCCGCGGGGGCGAAGCTGTTCGACTGGATCAACGGCTGGAAGATCTAGTCAGCGTCCTGCTGAGCGGCGTTTTCCACGCCTCGATCCTGTTCCTCGTCGCCGCCGGCTTGCAGGTCGTCTTCGGCGTGCAGAAGATCTTCAACCTCGCCTGCGGGTCGTTCTACGCGCTCGGCGCGTACGTCGGCGTCTCGGCCGTCGGGTGGTACGCCGCCGCCGGCGGGCCGCCCGCGCTGTTCATCGTCCCGCTGGCCTTGGCCGGGCTCGCGGTGGGCGCCGTGGGCGTGGTCATCGAACGCGGGCTGCTCAGCTTCGTCTACGAGCGCGACGAGACGTTCCAGCTCCTGCTGACGTTCGCGGTCGTCCTCATGATGGAGGACGCGATCCGCCTCACCTGGGGCACCGCGCCGCGCTCGACCGCCGGGCTCTATCTGGCCTACGGGCAGACGCAGCTGCTCGGCGCGACCGTGCCCGTCTACAACCTGGTCGTCATCGCGGCCAGCCTCGCGATCGCCCTCGCGATTGGCTGGCTGCTCACCCGCACCACCTTCGGGCGGATCGTGCGCGCCACCGCCGACAACCGCGAGATGGCGGCGGCCCTCGGCGTCGACCTCCGGCGGGTCTACGCCAAGGTGTTCACGCTGGGCACCGCGCTCGGCACGCTCGGCGGCGCGCTGGTCATTCCAGCGACCGCGGCCATGAGCGAGATGGGCATCGAGCTGATCGTCGAGGCGTTCGCGGTGGTGGTGATCGGCGGGCTCGGCTCGATGCGGGGCGCCTTCGTCGGCGCCCTGGTGGTCGGCATCCTCCGCTCGTTCGCGATCTCGATCTATCCGGAGCTCGAGATGCTCCTGATCTACCTGATCGTGATCGCGGTGCTCGTGCTGCGGCCGCGCGGTCTCTTCGGCGGAGCCGGGGTGTGACGGGGCCGCTGGTGGTGGCGGCAGCCGTGGTCGCCATCGCCCTGGCGCCGCTCGTCGCCTCAACCTATCACGTGCTGCTCATGCTGCCGTTCATGGCCTACGCCGTCGTCTTGCTCGGGCTGAATTTGTTGCTCGGCTACGCCGGGCTGGTCTCGTTCGGCCACGCGCTGTTCATCGGGATCGGCGCCTACACCGGCGCGTTCCTCACGAGCCACTTCAAGATCCGCTCGCTAGAGGTGATCCTGATCGCGGCGGCGGCCCTCGGCGCCCTCGTGGCGGCGCCGGTCGGCGCGCTCTGCGTACGCTACGTGAAGATCTACTTCGGCATGCTCACGCTCGCCTTCGGCATGGTCTTCTACACGTTCGTCCTCAAGTTCTACCGGCTGACCGGCGGCGACGAGGGGACGCCGTTCCTGCGGCCGTCGCTTCTCGGACGGAGCCTCGAGGCGATGCCGAAGACCGACTATCTGGTCGGCCCGTACTACTACTACTCGTTGGGCGTGCTGGTCGTCGCCACGCTCTGCATGTGGCGCATCGTCCACTCGCCGTTCGGCCTGTGCCTGAAGACGATCCGCGACAACCCGGCCAAGGCCGAGACGCTCGGCATCGGCGTCACTCGCTTCCGCTTCCACGCGTTCGTGATCTCCGCGGTCTACGCTGCCGTGGGCGGCGCGCTGCTGGGTCCGCCGATCGGGAACGTCGATCCGACCCTCGCCTACTGGACCCATTCGGGGAACATCGTCTTCATGACGTTGCTAGGCGGGTTCACCAGCTTCTTCGGGCCCGTCGTGGGCGCCTTCGTCTTCATCTACCTGCAGAACTGGGTGATGTCGGTCGTCCCGTACTGGCGGCTGATCTTCGGCGCCATCCTCGCCGCCATCGTCATCTTCGCGCCGGGCGGGCTCCTGGGGCTCGTCAGGCCCGGGCGCGCCGCGGTGCGCGCCGCAGGCCGTCGCGGGGCCGGGGCCCCGCCGGCCGAGTCGCGGCCATGATCCTGGTCGCCGAGGGGCTCCGGAAGCTCTACGGGGAATTCTGCGCCCTCGACGGCGTGAGCCTCGGCGTCGGCGCCGGCGAGTTCGTCTCGATCATCGGCCCCAACGGCGCCGGCAAGTCCACGCTGATCAACATCCTCACCGGGCTCACACCGCCGAGCGCCGGCACGGTGCGCTTCAAAGAGCGCGAGATCCACGGGCTCGGGCCCGTCGGGCTCGCGCGGCTCGGCATGGCGCGCTCGTTCCAGCTGGTCCACATCTTCCCGGACCTCACGGTGCTCGAGACCCTGCAGGCCGCGGTCGTCGCGCGGCTCGGGCGCGGCACCCGGCTGTTCGCGTCGCTCGCGGGTGACCGCGACGTGCAGCGGGAGGCGCTCGAGGTCGCCGAGCTGTTCCGCCTGAGCGACAAGCGTGGGGCCCTTGCCCGACACCTGCCGCAGGGCGACAAGAAGCTGCTCGACGTCGCGTCGGCATTCGCCCTGCGGCCCGAGATCATCCTGCTCGACGAGCCGACGTCGGGCGTGAGCACCGCGGACAAGACGGCGGTCATGGAGACGCTGGTGGAGGCGTCGAAGCGAATCGGGCTCCAGGCCATCCTCCAGGTCGAGCACGACATGGACATCGTCTTCGCCTACTCCGATCGCATCATCGCGCTCCACCAGGGCAAGGTTCTGGCCGACGGCCCACCGTCGGCGATCCAGGCGGACCGGTACCTGATCGACACCGTGATCGGCCGGCGGGCGAGGACGCACTGAGCGCCGGGCGATGCTGACCGTTCACGAAATCGACGTCTTCATCCAGGCGAGCCACATCCTGAGGCGCGTCTCGCTCGAGGTCGGCGCGCGCGAGGTCGTCTGTCTCGTGGGCCGGAACGGCGCCGGAAAGTCGACGACCCTCAGGACCATCATGGGCTACCTCCGCCCGCGGTCCGGACGCGTGGAGCTTCGCGGACAACCCATCCAGGGACGCCGCACCCACGAAATCGCGGCGCTCGGCCTCGGCTGGGCTCCCGAGGACAGCGGGATCTTCACCGACCTGACGGTCGCCGAGAACATCGAGATCGCGACGTGGACGCGACGGGGCGGCCGCCCGGCCGCCGAGCGGTTGGATCTGGCCTACGGCGTTTTCCCGGTGCTCCGCAGGTACATGACGCGCAAGGGCCCGGAGATGAGCGGTGGTGAACGCAAGATGCTCTCGATCGCGCGAGCCCTGGCGCTGGATCCGGAGATGCTGCTGCTCGACGAGCCGTTCGAGGGGCTCTCCCCAACGATCATTCCGTCGGTGAGCGACGGCATCGCTCAGATCACCCGACTTGGCCACGCCGTCCTGCTCGCCGAGTCCAACATCCACCACGTCCCCGAGTACACGACGCGGCTCTACGTTATCGAGCGCGGCGAGATCGTCTTCGCCGGCACACTCGACGACGCCTGGCGCGACGCAACCGTCTTGCGCATAATCGGTGGCACCCGATGAATCACCAGAGCGCGCATGATTGGAGGATCCTCACGATGCGGCGCCTGTCTCAGGCCACCCCCGACCCGCTCCGTGCTCACGGCACCCGCTACAACAAACCCCGCTACAACAACCCCGGCTACAACAACCCCAGCCGCCGATGACACTTCCTCTCATTCCCAGCTCGGTCATCGGCTCGCACGGAAAGCCCGGCTGGTGGTTCGCCGCCGTCAAAGCGTCGGAGGCGGGCGAGTTCGGCCCCGGTGACCTCGAGGAGATGTTCGACGATGCGGCCGACACCGCCATCCGCGACATGGAGAGGGCGGGCATCGACATCGTCACCGACGGCGAGGTGCGTCGCCTCGACGGCTACGTCGACTCGTACTACGCGATCATCAAGGGCATCGAGCCGTTGCCGATCCGGCGCAAGGCGGGCCCCTGGGGCTACGACCAGCAGACGCGCTACGAGGCGGTCGGCCGCATCGAGACGCCGCCCGGCGGGCTGGGGATCGTCAGGGAGTTCACGTACCTCAAGACGCACACGACGCGGCACACCAAGGCGACCTGCGCCGGGCCGCTCACGTTCGGCTCGCGGATCCATCCGGGCAAGCGCTACAAGGGCGTGGTCGACGTCGCCGAGCGGTTCGCCGAAGTCATCAACGAGGAGTTGCGCGGGCTCGTGGCGGCCGGCGCCGACTTCATCCAGCTGGACGAGCCGGCGCGCGGAAACGTCTCCGGCGAGGAAATGGCCCGGCTCTTCAACCTGGCCACCGACGGCGTCAAAGCGAGGCTCGCGTTTCACATCTGCTTCGGCAACCGCTTCGGCCGCTCGCGCTTCGACCGAACCTACGCGCCGTACTTCCCCGGCGTGCTCAAGGCGCGCGCCGAGCAGCTTGTTCTCGAGTTCACCAGCCGCGAGCTCAGCGAGCTCGACCTGTGGAAGCGCTACGGCGAGGGCCGCGAGCTGGGCGCGGGCGTGGTGGACGTGAAGGGGTTCAGCCAGGACACGCCCGAGGACGTGGCCGGACGGATCCGCCGCGTGCTGCAGGTGTGTCCGGCCGAGCGGTTGACCGTGAATCCCGACTGCGGTTTCGGCTGGTCGCCGCGCTACATGTGCAACCAGAAGCTCACGGCCCTCGCCGCCGGCGCGGCGCTCGTGCGGAAGGAGCTCACCGGCAGGCGCTAGACGCAGGCGTGGTCGAGCCGCGCTCCGCGCAACCGCTCCATGCCGTGGAGCATGCGCGGCAGATCCATCGGCTGGTCGAGCTCGTCGCGAAATTCCTGGTAGCAGCGCATGACGTTCGGCAGGATGCGCTCGGCGTCGCTCCACGACGCGTACACGCCGAGCTTGATATCGCCGGCCGCTGCGTCCGCCGGCATCCCGGCGTCGAACCGCGCCTTCGCCTCGCGCCGCACGAGCGTCAGATAGTCGCGCATGTGCTTCAGGTCCTTCCGCGTGCCGATAGGCCCGTGGCCGGGCACGATCACGTCAGCCTCGTAGCGCAACAGCCGGTCGGCCGCCTTGATCCAGTTGCCGACGTGGCCCTGGAACGCCAGCGGCGTCACGTAGTGGAACGCGATGTCACCAGCGAACAGGATGCGCTCCTTCGGCAGATACGCGACGGCGTCGCCAACGGTGTGCGCGGCGAAGCCGGGATGCCAGAGCTGGATCTCGCGGTCGCCGTCGTGCAGCACCATGCGGCTTTCGAACGTCACCGTTGGCAGGACCACTTTGAGCTTCGGGAACTCCGCGGCGAATCGCGGCATGAAGCGCTGCAGCATCGGCACCGGTGGGAAGCCCGGCGCCAGCGCCTCGCGGCACTTCGCGCTGGCGACGATGGTCGCGTCGCGGAAGAACCGGTTGCCGCCGGTGTGATCGAGGTGGTGGTGCGTGTTGATGAGCTGGGCGACCGGCTTGCGCGTGGTCTTCCTGATCGCCGCCACGAGCCGGCGGGTCATCGACGGCACCATGAGCGCGTCCACCGCCACCGCGGCCTCGGCGCCGACGATCAGCCCCGAGTTCGCCACGCCGGTGTCGCCGCGCGGGTCGATCCCCGACGCCTGGACGTACGCGAAGATCCTGGGGCCGATCTCGATCATGCCGCTCTTCCAGCGCGTGGGAACTACGTGACGTGCCATGCCGTCCTCCCGAGAGCGTGCGCCGCACCATAGCACACCGCGTGAATGCCTTGACACGCCCGACGCCGCCAATGCACTCTCGCGCCATGCCCGACGCCGTACTGCTGCGCACCGAGGGGCTCACCCGCGCGTACGGCAGCCTGATCGCGGTGGCCGGCGTCGACGTCAGCGTCAAGCGCGGCGAGCTGCGGTCGATCATCGGCCCCAACGGCGCCGGCAAGACCACGTTCTTCCGCCTGATCTCCGGCGAGACGGCGCCGAGCTCCGGCCGGATCTGGTTCGACGGCAAGGAGATCACGGGGCTGCCCCAGCACGAGACCGCGCGCCTGGGCATCGCGAAGTCCTACCAGATCACCAACGTCTTCCCGCACCTCTCCGTGCTCGAGAACGTGCGGGTCGCGGTGCAGGGCTACGCGCGGTCCTTCAACTTCTGGTCGCGCTCCGATGGCCTCACCGACGTGCGCGAGCGGGCCGTGAAGATCCTCGACTCGATCGGGCTGGCCTCCAAGCTCGACATGCTCGCGGCTCATCTCTCGCACGGTGAGAAGCGCCACCTCGAGCTCGGCATCGCGCTCGCGTCCGATCCGGCGCTGCTCCTCCTCGACGAGCCCACCGCCGGGATGAGCCCGGAAGAGACCGACGCGACCATGCTGCTGATCCGGGAGCTCGCCGCCGGGCGCACGGTCGTGCTCGTGGAGCACAAGATGAAAGTCGTGATGCGCATCTCCGACCGGATCACCGTGCTCCACCAGGGCCAGGTGCTGGCGGAGGGCACGCCGGAGGAGATCCGCACCAACACGCGCGTGCAGCAGACCTACCTGGGGGCGAGCCGGTGAGCCTGCTGGCGGTCGAGGACATCCACACCTACTATGGTGAAGCCCACATCCTGCAAGGCGTGTCGCTGACGGCCGGCGAAGGCGAGGTCGTGACGCTCATCGGTCGCAACGGCGCCGGCAAGACGACGACGTTGCGCTCGATCATGGGCATCGCGCGACCCCGCCGCGGCCACGTGCGCCTGCGCGGCGACGACATCACCGCGCTCGGCACGCACGCGATCGCGCACCGCGGGATCGCGTGGGTTCCGGAGGAGCGCCGCGTGCTGCCGAACCTCACCGTGCTGGAGAACCTCCGCCTGGGCATGCTCGGCGGCTCCGGCACGAACGGCGCCACGAAGCTGCTCGACGAGGTGTTCGGTTACTTCCCGCGGCTCCGCGAGCGCATCGACCAACGCGGCCGGTTCCTCTCGGGCGGCGAGCAGCAGATGCTCGCTATCGCGCGCGGCCTCGTGAGCCGCCCGTCGGTCATGCTGGTCGACGAGCCGACCGAGGGGCTGGCGCCGCTGCTCGTTCAGAACCTCACCGAGATCCTCGCGACGATCAACCGGCGGGGCACCACGATTCTGCTGGTGGAGCAGACGCTCGAGGTGGCGTTGCGACTCTCACACCGCCTGTACGTTATGGACCAGGGGCAGATTCAGTTCGAGGGCACGCCTGACCAGCTTCGCCGCGACCCGACGATCCAGCAGCGCTTCCTTGAAATTTAGGGGGCCTCGAAGGGCCCCCCCAAATCCCCCCGACGCTCGGAAGCGCCCCGGCGTAGCCGTGGCGCTCCTCGAGATTGCGTATCGCCGGGGGCCTCGAAGGGCCCCCCAATCCCCCCGACGCTCCTCGAGATTCCGATACTGCAGAAACGAGAGCGCCCCGGACTGAGCCGGGGCGCTTTCGAGTGTGGGGCTCGGGGGCCTTCGAGGCCCCCCCGATGTGCTTCAGTCGTCCCTGTCGTGGTTGCCGCGATGCCACTTCTTGGCGTGGCCCCAGCCACGCTCCTTCACCACGACGACCTGCGCGGGCGCGTAGGCCGGCGCGTAGTACACCGGCGCGTAGTACACCGGGGGCGGCGGGACGTAAACGGGCTGCGGCTGGACGTACACCGGATAGTACTCGCGCACGATCACCCGCTCCTGGACCGGCGGCGCGACGATCACCGGCTGCGCCGCCGGGCGGTACCCGCCGAAGATCCCCGTGCCCGAGATGATCTGGTTGAAGACCGCGAAGGCGCCGAGCCCGAGGGCAGCGTCAGTGGACGACCCTGCAAACGCCGCGTCCGGAACGAGCAGCGCCAGGACCATGACAGCGGCGGCGAGCCTTCTCATTGTCAGTGCCTCCCTGGGGCGGGTTACTAACCACCCCTCCTGGCCGATTAGACGGCCGGCACCGGCAAGTATTTCACCCCGGGGGCACCCCCCGGCGATTCGCCCCGGCGACGTTGAACATCGCTGCGTCGAGCCCGAGCGCGCTCTTGCCGATGGCCTCGAGCATCCGGTCCACGGTGGGAGGCATGAGGGTCGAGGTGCGGAGGTCCCGAAACGCGCGCTCGGCCGGGAAGTCCTTGTAGGAGCCGCGGCCGCCGACGATCTGGATAGCCTTCGACGTCACGTGCAAGCCGACCTCGGTGGCGAGGTACTTGGCGCGGTTGGCGAGGAGCCCTCGCTCGGCCACGTCGGCCCTGTCCCACCGCGCGGCCGAGTCGGCCAGGACCAGGCTGGCGGCGTCGAGGTGCGCGGCCAGCTCACCGACGTGTCGCTGGACCGAGGGATCCAGCGCGACAGCGACGTTCTCCGGTCTCACGATCCGCTTCTTGACGTAGTCGACGGCGAAGGCGAGCGCCGCCTCGGCGATGCCGAGGTACACCGCGGCGTAGCCGAGCGCGAAGATCTCGATGACCCCGACCCACAGCGCCGCGCCGGGATCGCCCAGCAGGCCGTCGGCCGGCACACGTACGCCCGTGAACGTCACCGACGGGCTGAACGTCGCGCGCATACCGAGCGTGTCCCACTTGCCGTCGGTCGTGATCCCCGGCGCGTCGGCGTCCACCAGTGCCAGCTGTAAGGATTTGGCCATGTCGGTGCCGCCGTCGAGCGCGCACCACACCATGTAATGCGACGCGCCGAGCGCCATCGTGCAGAAGTGCTTCACGCCGTCCACGACGTAGCCGGCGCCCTCCCTGCGGATCGTCGTCTCCATCAAGATGGACCGCGAGAGGCTGACCGCGGGCTCGCTGCCCCAGCTGCCGAAGAGCTTGCCTTGTCGGACGACCCCGTCGAAACAGCGACGCTGCTGCTCGACGCTGCCGAGCGTCGCGATGAACCGCATGACCGTCGAGTGCATGTGGACGGTCATCGCGGTATTGGCGCAGCCGCGGGCGATCGTACGGATGACGGCGATGTAGGTGGCGGTGTCGAGCCCCAGGCCGCCGTGCGCGGTCGGGATCGCGCCGGCGAGCACCCCCTCGCGCCAGAGATCGCGCCAGCTCTCGACGGGGTTGGCGGCGGCAAGGTCGTACTCGGCAGCGCGCGGGGCGATCCTCTCGCGCGTCAACCGGTCGATCCGCTCGACGATTGGGGACTGGATGGGGCTCACTGCCCGATCCCGCGCGACGTGAGCGTGCCCCAGATGCCCCGGGGGAGAAACAGCACGAACGCCATGAAGATCACGCCGATCACCAGCGGCCAGGCCTCGAAGAAGATGCTGAGGCGGTCGGCGAGCACCAGGTAGGTCGCGGCGCCGACGAAGGGTCCGAAGAACGTCCCGGCGCCGCCGAGCAGGGTCATGATCACGACCTGGCCCGAGGTGGACCAGTAGAGCGAATCGACGGGTACCACGGTGAGGCGGAGCGCGTCGAGCGCGCCGGCGAGCCCCGCGAAGAGGGCCGAGAACACGAACGACAGGAGCTTCACGCGGTTGATGTCGTAGCCGCAGGCCACCGCGCGGTCGCTGTTCTCACGGATCGCCCGTAGCACCGCGCCGAAGGGCGAGTCGAGGATGCGCTTGAGGACGGCCACCGCGAGCACGACCAGCACGTAGGCGAAATAGTAGAAGGCCAGCGGCTGCCGCAGCGAGACCGACGCGCCGAAGATCGAGAGCGGGAGCAGCGGAATCCCGCGCAGCCCGTCGTCGCCGCCCGTCAGGTCCGCGGCGTGGAAAGCGATGAAATAGAGCATCTGGGCGAAGGCGAGCGTGAGCATGGCGAAGTAGATTCCGCGCCGGCGCAGACAGAAGAATCCCACCAGCGCGCCGCCCACCACCGCCGCCCCCAGACCGATGCCGAGGGCGATCCACAGCGACGTCACCTTGAGCTTGGCCAGGGCGAGGCCGGCGCCGTAGGCGCCCAGCCCGTAGTAGGCGGCGTGACCGAAGGAGAGGAGCCCGGTGTA